>Ga0123355_10000750_pt1 | contig 44327 bp, 46 predicted proteins | sample TergutEmb28metaG_3_FD_89872 | JGI IMG/M metagenome (GOLD analysis project Ga0123355, IMG submission 89872) | Embiratermes neotenicus P1 segment gut microbial communities from Petit-Saut dam, French Guiana - Emb289 P1 | ecosystem: Host-associated > Arthropoda: Insects > Digestive system > Gut ...
AAGATGTATAATGGATACAAGCAGACAATAGACTTGTATACAAAGCATATTGTGAGGAGAGTGAAAAATGGGCAAGAAGGCGAATTATTTTCTTGGGCTTTTGTCCGGCATGGCCCTTATGTTTATTGTGTGGGTGGCCCTTATGTCGCTTGATGGCGTGTCCGCGCCTTTTATACGCGTAGCACCTACGTCCGCCGCCGCTTCTACAGAGTTTGATACGACAAATATATTGCAAAAGCTTAACCATATACATCAAATTATAGATACCAATTTTTTGGGAGATTTTGATTTGGAACAGGCTGTAGAAATGATGTTTGCAGGCTTTGTTTACGGCGTGGGCGACCCCTATACGGTATATATGGATGCCGCAACCTTCGCGTCGTTTAGAGAAGATACGGAAGGCAGCTTTATAGGCATAGGCGTTAGCATTACCGTAGACCCTGCCGACAACCGCATCTTGATTATTTCTCCTTTTGAAGGCTCTCCTGCATTTGAGGCCGGCATACTGCCCGGGGATAAAATTGTGCGCATAAATGGCTATGAGGTGTTTGGCGATGGCATTAACGAGGCCATAAGGATGATGCGCGGCGAGGCCGGCACCGAGGTTGTCGTCACCATTTTCCGCGAAAGCGATGGCAGCACCTTTGATGTGCCAATTATACGCGATGTAATACAGGTAGAAACCGTACGCAGCGACATTTTTGATGATAATATCGGCTATATACGCATTTCGCAATTTGACCGCGTGACCCACGACCAATTTGTTAATGCTTACGAGCGCCTATTGGGCGAAAATATTGAAGGCCTTATCATAGACTTGCGTAACAACCCAGGCGGCCTGCTGCATGTAGTAACCGAAATAACAGATATGTTGGTGCCTGAAGGGATAATAACATATACTGTAGATGCGCGCGGCAACAGAAGCAATGTATATTCGGAAGATGAGAGGCAGATAGAAATACCGCTTATTGTGCTTATAAATGGCAATTCGGCCTCGGCATCAGAGGTGCTCTCGGGGGCCGTGCTTGACACAGGCGTGGGCGAGCTTTTGGGCACAACCACCTTTGGTAAAGGTCTTGTACAAAACATTTTCACATTGGGCGATGGGTCGGCAGTGAAAGTTACTGTGCAAAGATATTACACGCCATCGGGCATTTCCATCCACGGCGTGGGCCTAACACCAAACCACTATGTGGAAATGGATGTAGAGCTGACAAACAACCTTTCGCGCCTGTCGGCTGAAGAAGATGTTCAATTGCAAGAGGCAATATCTATTATAAGCGAGACAATAGGACGATAAACAGAATTACAAAGGAGGAAATGATATGAGAATAGCGGATAATGTTGAATTATTATCTGTGCCGGTAAACAGGCCGGATGTTGACATGACATTGCACATGACGCTAACATGGGATGACGACAATTTGGTGCTGATGGACGCAGGCATTCCCGGCCAGGGGGAAGACATCGCAAAAGCCATTGCTGCCGCGGGTTTTGATGCGAAAAACTTAACGCACATCATCATAACCCATCAAGACATGGACCACATCGGCAGTGTCCTTGACCTACAGCGGATGTCTCCAAGCGCAAAAATACTAGCCCACCATGAAGAGGCTCCCTATATGGATGGCCGCAAGATGCCTATAAGACTGGCCACGAATCTGGAAAAATATGAGGATTTATCGCCTGAGATGAAAGCCTATGTAGACCAAGCCAAAATAGATTATGAAACAGGACAGTTTAAGCTTAAAATTGACAAAGAGCTTACAGATAAAGAGGTACTGCCCATATGCGGCGGCATAGAGGCTGTGCACACCCCCGGCCATATGCCCGGCCATATCGCCCTTTTCTTGCACCCAAGCCGTATAATGGTTTGTGGAGACGCCGCCAACATTGCCGATAGCGCCATTGCGGGGCCAAATCCCGTACATACAGCGGATATGGAGACGGGGATGCAGTCCGTGGAAAAGATAAAGCAGTATCCGCTTAGCGGCATAGTGGCCTATCACGGGGGATATTTGCTCCTGGATGGCAAATAAGCACAATAAAGTTAATAGATTTCCTTTGTGGATTGTTTCGGGCCTTTGGCCTTGTGGTGATTGGATGTATAACCATCATTGCGAGGATGAGGCCCGAGGCAATCCATATTTAATTGCGCCAAGTTAACCTGTAACGACTGTGCGCGGCAGTTTGTGCTTGGTGTGATTGGGCCCTCGAGACCAATTGCCGCAATACTACAGAACTTGACAGGGCTTGAACAAACAGTTATGATAAATGGGTAGGAAGCTTGCTTTGTTAAATGGCAATGCTTATAATGGATATAATGCGCAGTTCGGATATGTGCAAGTCTTGACATAGTTTAAAAGAGGAGGCTATCTATTAGGTAGATAATTTATATGAATATAACGATAATTAATGGAAGTCCTCGAAAAGGTAGTACATACGCAGCGACGCAGATATTCAAGAACGAAATGCTGGCTTGCGGGGCGGTAGAATTTACCGACTTTTTTCTGCCCCAGGATATGCCAGAATTTTGCAAAGGTTGTATGTCATGCTTCAACAATGGAGAGCAAGCCTGCCCTCATTCGAATTACTCCATGCCTATTTTAGAATCAATGCTCGGCGCAGATGCCATCATTTTTACCACACCCGTTTTTGTAGTGCAGATGCCTGGTTCGGCTAAGGCTTTCCTCGATCATTATGCGTTTATATTTATGGGGCACAGACCACGCCTTGAAATGTTCAATAAAAAGGCTTTTGTTCTTTCAACTGCATCTGAAGCGGGAACAAAAGCAGCAATGAAAACAATCGTTATGAATCTTAAATTTTGGGGATTAAACAGGATTTATTCATCAGGTTTTGTTATGAGGGCAGTAGATTGGAATACAACCAAACCCAAGCGCAGAGAAAAGTTTGAGTATAGACTTAAAAAGTCCGCAAGGCGATTCTATAAAGAGGTCCTTTCGGGCAAGAAGCGCAGACCATATTTATTTACAAAAATCATGTTTACCGTGTGCCGTATGTTGCTGAAAAGACAGGATGAAGAAACTTCACTTGATAAAAGATATTGGATAGAGAAAGACTTGTTCAAGCAAAATCCTTTTGGACGCACTGATTAAGCATTTTCGGTAATAGACCTGTTCTAAAACTACCGATGCGTGCGGAAAATCTCAACAGTTCATGCAGTTTTCCGCGAGCTTTTTTGGGGTTTTAGAACAGGTCTAATATAGGCAACAGCATATCATCCATAAAACTTACAAAGCCGATTAACAAAATATGTATTGTAAAAATATAACAGCCGCCTGCTTTATGCGGGCGGCTGTTTTGTGTTGTGTGGGTGCCTGGTTTTTACTTCTATGCAAGCTTTTGCGATTTCTAGCGGGTTTTGGCTTAGCAGTCGCAAGGATAGGTGGTTATCCCATGCGCCCTCGCTAAATAGGGTTAAGTTGTCGTGGATGGATATGTGTTGTTTGCCCTCGGAAGTGTATTTTTTTGAGAAGGTTGTGGTTTTGCCTATGGTTTGTCTAAGCTCTATGGTTACGAGATTTTGTGGGCGATTGGTGAGCCTTAGTGTTAAATCTATATCAAATCTTTTGCTGTGGGGTAAAATAATTATGAAGTCCCCATCTATGCGGGCGGTGTGTACGCAGTCGTCACAGCGTTTTATGTGGCAAAGCTGCAATGTCCTGCATGGTGACCAAACATATTTGCTGTCTGCGCAAAATATGTTAATGCATTTGCAGGGGTGCCTGGGCGGCCATGGGCGGGGGTGCGGCATGGCTTCTATTGCCAGATGCAGCTTGCTTTTAAGGATAAACTGCAAATCTACAATTTTTTCGACAAGCTGGGTTACGGATTGGTTTATGCTCAAGATCATTTTACGGTCTTTTTCGCAGTTGAAGTCTATGTTTTCTAGTGCTTTGGTAATCTTTTCGCTTTCGGCCGTTAAAATGCGTGAAAGAGCCATTTCTTCCATGGCTATGGATGTGATGATGGCATTTATAGCCTCTTCACGGCTTAATATGTCTTTAGGGTTAGGAAACTTAGGCATGGACATGGCAACTGCCTCCTTACTGTTTGGTGGGCCCCGGCTTACTGCTAATCCATCATATGAAGAAAGTGGAATAATTGTGATTTTACCGGGGGATAATTAAGAAAAAACGAAAAGAGGCCACGCCATGAGAATATACGAGCAAAACCCATCGGCAAAACCTGCACTGTGCCCCAAAATGCTGCTAGAGGGTACGTCCCATGCAGCGCGCCCGCTTTCATCCTGCAGGGGTTGCCCGCATATGTCTTATATGAGCTGCAATGCACCCCATGAAACCTCTTACGAAAATACCGTAAAAAGTGCGAAAAATATCTTGCAATGGCTTTAAAACTATGGTATAATTTGAATAATCTATCAATTGTGACAGAGAGTGGGCATAAACCCCACTCTTTACTGTTATGTGGAACTTTATTAGGAAAGGGATGATAAAATGCCTGCAAATAGCGAGCTTATCGACACTATAAGCCTTATCGAAAAAGAGAAGGGCATCGACAAAGAAACTTTATTTGAAGCTATAGAATCCTCGCTTATCTCTGCGTGCAAGAAAAATTTTGGAACAAGCCAAAATATACGCGTGGCCATTGACCGTGATAACGGCGCTGTCAATGTTTTAGCGCAGAAGGAGGTTGTTGAAGAGGTAGAGGACGCAACCCTGCAAATTTCTCTTGGGGATGCCCGCGAAATTAGCCTGGAATACGTTGTGGGAGATATTGTAGAGATTGTTGTAACACCGCGGGACTTTGGACGAATTTCTGCGCAAACCGCAAAGCAGGTGGTTGTGCAAAAGTTTCGCGAGGCAGAGCGCAATAAAGTTATCAACGAATTTAAGGGCAGGGAATATCGCCTGCTGTCAGGTGTTGTAGAGCGTATAGAGCGTCGCGATGTTTATGTTACCGTGGGTGATACAGAGCTTAAATTGGCGCCGACAGAGCAAATTCCTGGTGAAGAATATTATTTCAACCAGCGCATAAAGGTGCTGGTGCTTGATATTAAGGATGGCGGCAGCCGCGGGCCTTTGATACCCGTGTCACGCTCCCATCCGGATTTGGTGGCGCGTCTTTTTGAACAGGAAGTGCCTGAAATTGCCGATGGCACGGTTGTCATCAAGGCCGTAGCCCGGGAAGCGGGGCATCGCACCAAAATTGCTGTGGCCAGCCTTAACCCTAATGTGGATCCTGTTGGCTCTTGCGTGGGCGCCGGCGGCCAACGCGTAAATTTGGTTGTTAACGAGCTTAACGGTGAAAAAATTGACATAATAACCCATAGCGATAATCCCAAAGATTTTATTGCCGCCGCCCTTAGTCCTGCTGTGGTTTTGGCTGTGCGCGTGGAAGAAGGGGGAAAGTCTGCTAAAATAGTGGTGCCTGACAACCAGCTTTCGTTGGCTATTGGCCGCGAGGGCCAAAATGCTCGCCTAGCGGCGAAGCTTACGGGTTTTCGTATTGATATCAAGAGCTATACCAAGGCCATGGAAGAAAACTTTATTGATGATACAGATATGCTGGGTGAAACAGAGGAAGCGGTATCTGTTGAAGCGGAAATTACCGTTGATGAAGCCCAATATGCGGAAGCGGCGGCGGAGTATTATGAATACGATGACGACGAATACGACGATGAATACGATGACGACGAATACGACGATGAATACGATGACGAATTCTACGACGACGAATACGACGACGAATACGACGACGATGAGTATAACGATGCAGAAGGTGATGACCATAAACAAGACTAAAGGTATTGCGGGATCCAGAAGAAAGCTCCCTGAAAGGCGTTGTGTTGGTTGTCGCGAGATGAAAAACAAGTCCGACCTTATGCGCATCGTGCGTAAAGCCGATGATAGCGGGTTTTGCGTGGACGATACGGGCAAAGCGGCCGGCCGTGGTGCGTATATTTGCCGTGATGCTGCTTGCTTCAAGAAAGCGGTGAAATCCGGTGGTTTTGATAGGTCTTTTAAGCAAAAAATCCCGCAGGAAGTTTATGCGATTTTGGAAGGTATGATTACACTTGAATGAAATGACGAAAAAACGTCTGCTTTCCATGATAGCGCTGGCTAGAAAGGCCGGAAAGCTCGTTGCCGGTGAGGAAACCTGCGAGAAGACCATTAGAGGCGGCACTGCACATCTCGTACATGTGACGAATGATGCCTCTGCCAATACACAAAAGAAATTTCGCAACAAATCAAACTATTACGATGTGCCGATATATAGTCTATTTTCCAAGGAGGAGATAAGCCGACACATAGGCCTGCACAACCGTGCCACCTTTGTGATCACAGACGAAAATTTTGCAAGGAAAATAATTGAAATTGCGGAAAGGCTGTAAATTCCGCAAGAAAGGTGGTTACATGGCCAAAAAAAGAATTAATGAATGGGCAAAGGATATTGGGGTTGGTTCAAAGGATATTTTGAATATTTTGTCACAAATTGGTGTAGAAGGCAAAACCCATTCTTCTTCCCTTGATGAAACAGATTTTAATAAAGTACGACAGATTTTAAAACCGCAAAGCATAGAGACGCAAGCTGTTAAGAAGGAAGTTGTCAAGAAGGCGGAAAGGCCGGAAAGACCGGAAAGGCCCGTTAGGCTTGATGCTGACGGTAATCCTTTGCCCCGCAGAGAGCGTCCCCTAGGCCCCGACGGCAAGCCTCTTCCAAGGCCTGTAAGGCTTGGCCCCGACGGCCAGCCCTTGCCAAGAAGAGAACGTCCCCTAGGCCCAGATGGCAAGCCTTTGCCCCGCAGAGAAAGGCCTCTTGGCCCTGACGGCAAACCTCTTCCAAGGCCCGTAAGGCTTGGCCCCGACGGCCAGCCGCTACCAAGAAGAGAACGCCCTCTTGGCCCTGATGGCCAACCCTTGCCGCGCAGAGAAAGGCCATTAGGCCCGGACGGCAAGCCTTTGCCGCGCCCAGACAGAGGCGACAGACCCCCAAGGCTCGGCCCAGACGGCAAGCCAATCCCCAGAGGCAACAGGCCTGATAGACCCCCAAGGCTTGGCCCCGACGGCAAGCCATTACCGCGCCCAGACAGAGGCGACAGACCCCCAAGATTAGGCCCCGACGGCAAGCCCCTTCCAAGACAGGAGCGTTTTGACAGAGGCGACAGGCCCCCGAGACTAGGCCCCGACGGCAAACCTTTGCCGCGCCAAGACAGAGGCGACAGGCCGCCCTTTAGGTCTGACAGGCCAAGACCAACCGGCGACAGACCAAGCGGCGGCTATGGTGACAGACGCCCGCAGGGACAAGGGCAGGGGTATAGTCAAGGCCAAGGCCAAGGACGCCCATCAGGCCCACCACGCGGCGGCGACAAGCCGCAGTTTCGCGGTGGAGACCGCCCACCGTTTCGTGGCGGCCAAGGGCAAGGCGGAGGCTTTTCCCAAGGCGGAGGGCCGGGCAGAGGACGTCCGGGTGCTGCTGCCGGCTTTGACAAAAGCAAAAGTGGCAACACAAAGCAAGAGGCGCCGGATAAGCATGGCCGCCGTCAAAAATTGGAAGCATCCAGCAAGAAGGATAAGCGTAAAGACCGTCTTGTGGACGATAGCAAAGAGAAAATGCTGTCTCGTCAGATCGTGGCAAAGATTCCTGCAAAGCCGGAAGAGCCACGGGTGATACAAGTGCCCGCCGTGCTGACGCTAAAAGAGCTGGCGGAGCTTATGAACAAGCAAGGTGCAGAGCTTGTTAAGGCCCTGATAAAAAAAGGCGATATGATATCCATCAACCAAGAAATTTCCTACGAAAAAGCTATGGAAATTGCCATAGAATACAATATCTTGGTTGAGGAAAAGATAGAGATTGATATACTTGAGGAAGTGTTTGCCGAGGACGAAGAGGGCGACGATGTGCTGATAACACGTCCGCCGGTTGTGGTTATTATGGGCCACGTTGACCACGGCAAAACATCCCTTTTGGACACCATACGTAAAACGGATGTGGTAGCCGGCGAGGCAGGCGGTATTACGCAAGCAATTGGCGCTTATACCGTGAGTATCAATGACCGCCCCATCACTTTCCTTGACACGCCCGGCCACGAGGCTTTTACGGCCATGCGTATGCGCGGCGCGCAAGTAACGGACATTGCCGTGCTTGTTGTGGCTGCGGATGACGGTGTTATGCCGCAAACTGTTGAGGCCATAAGCCATGCTAAGGCGGCAGGCGTTGAAATTATTGTGGCCATCAACAAAATTGATAAGCCAAGTGCAAATCCTGACCGCGTTATGCAAGAGCTTACAGAGCACGGCCTTGTTGCCGAGGCATATGGCGGTGACGTTATATGCGCGCGGGTTTCGGCCCATACCCAAGAGGGTATTGACAACCTGCTTGAAATGATACTGCTTGTTGCGGACATGAAGGAATACAAGGCCAATCCCAACAAGAAGGCGCGAGGCACCGTTATTGAGGCCCAGCTGGACAAGGGCCGTGGCCCTGTGGCTACCGTGCTTGTAAAAGCGGGCACCCTTCGCATTGGCGATTCTATCGTGGCGGGCACGGCCCATGGCCGCATACGCGCCATGATAAACGACAAGGGCCAGAGGGTGCAAGAAGCGGCACCGTCCATGCCTGTGGAGATATTGGGTCTGCATTCTGTGCCGACTTCCGGAGATTTGTTCCATATCGCCCGAGACGACAAAGAGGCCCGCTATGTTGCCGAGACAATTATTGCCAAAAACCGCGTGAAGCTAATTGACGAAACGCCACAAAAGGTGTCACTTGATGACCTTTTCTCGCAAATTCAGGCAGGCAAGGTGAAAGACCTTAATATCATCATTAAGGCCGACGTGGGCGGTAGCGTTGAGGCCGTGAAAGCGTCGCTCGAAAAACTGTCCAACGAGGAAGTCCGCATACGTACCATTTTAGGCGGCGTGGGTGCTGTTACAGAAAGCGACGTCATGCTGGCATCGGCTTCAAACGCCATCATCATCGGGTTTAACGTGCGGCCGGAGCCTATGGCGAAAACTGTGGCGGAAGAGCAGCAAGTTGATATCCGTCTATATCGCATCATCTACAACGCCATTGATGACATTCAGGCGGCCATGGTGGGTATGCTAGACCCGATTTTCGAGGAAAAGGTTATTGGCCATGCAACAATACGCCAGATTTTCAAGGCTTCGGGCATTGGTACCATCGGCGGTGCATATGTAACCGACGGCAAAATGACGCGAAACGCCTCTGTGCGTGTGCTGCGTGATAATATCGTGGTTTACGAAGGCACATTGGACACTCTTCGTCGTTTCAAGGAAGATGTGCGCGAAGTCCTTACCAACTATGAATGTGGACTGGTGTTGACCAAGTTTAATGACATCAAAGAAGGTGACGTTGTTGAAGCCTTCGTAATGGAAGAAATTAAACGAGACAAGTAAGGAGCAATTTAATGAAAAATCGAATGATTAGAATAAACGATGAAATTAAAAAAGAATTGTCGGAAATTCTGCGTTCGGGCCTAAAGGACCCGCGCATGGTGTCCATGGCGTCTGTTGTGCGCGTGGACACCAGCGCGGATTTAAAGCATTGTAAGGCGTACATTAGTGTTCTGGGCGATGAAACCGCCAGCCAAAGCTGCATGGATGCCATAAACAGCGCAAAGGGCCACATCAAAAGCCAAATTGCAGCTGCGTTGCAGCTGCGCCAAACGCCGGACTTTAAATTTATTTTGGATGATTCTTTGGACTACAGCTTTAAAATTAACAAGATGTTGGATGATGTAACGAAGGGCGATTAAGCACTTCGTTACATCTTTGAAATGCTGAAAAGGGGGATTTTGCAATGAAAACAGTATGTCATATTTGTAAATTTAAGATGGATGATGCTTTTGACAATTGTCCGCAATGTGGCACTAATCTTGCAGATGCAAACGCAGAAAGATTTATTTTATCCATAGCGGCTGACCAACATGAAACCCTGGAAGAACTGGGCGTAAATGTGATGCTTACCCTGACGGATAAGCGTATCATTATGGTTAACGCCGAAAAAGAAGAGGGTAGCGGACCAGTTAGAGGCGGAATTGCCGGGGCTTTTATTCATGGTGCCATCGAAGGGTATAAGGCCGCCGTTGATGGCAAGGCTTTGAAGCTAAGGGCTATCACATCCATACAGTTAAGCGATATTGCCTCTTTAACCGTGGAAGAATCAGGATTTTTAAAGAGATTTAGGCTGTTTACAATAACTGATAAAGATGGCAAAATATATTACACGGCCTTTGGCAAAAAAGCCGCACCGGAATGGGAAAGTGAAATTAGAAAAAGGATTGGCTAGGAGGAAACACGTGTTTTCAAGACAAGAAGCCTGGGATAATATGACACAAAATGGCGAAAACATCGTCATTGCAACCCATCATTCGCCTGATGGGGATGCGTTGGGCTCTGCCTTTGGCACGGCGTTGGCCCTGCATTATGCGGGTAAAAAGCCCGTAGTGCTGCTGGACGAGCATTCTGCCAAATTTAATTTCCTTCCGGGTCGAGAATTTATCTATGATGGCGATATTGCAGACCTTGCCTGTGATGTCTTTATTGCCGTGGATTGCGGCGATAAAGGGCGCGTCAGCATGGCAGAGGATTTGCTTGGCCGCGCGCCTGTCACCATAAACATTGACCATCACGTGAATAACGATGGATTTGCGCAGCACAATTATATTGATGCCGTGGCATCATCCACCTGTGAGGTTATTTGGGACATCATAAAAACCCGCATTTCTATCACAAAGGAAATTGCGACAGTCCTTTACACAGGTATTTGCACTGATACGGGGGGCTTTCGACATTCGGCCACTTCGCCCAAAACCATGGCGGCGGTGGCACTTTTGATGGGCGCAGGCATAGATATATCTGACATACAGCGCAGGGCGATGTATTCGCATTCTAAAGTTGAGGCGAAAATATTTGCCACAGCCATCCAAAAAATGCAATTTATGGAAGAGCATCCTGTTGCCTATACTGTTCTGACGCAAAAGGACTTGAATGATGTGGGTGCCGTATATTCCGACTTAGACGGTATTGCCTCATATATTCTGGACACCGAAGGCATTGAAGTTTCCGTCTTTTTTACCGAGAGAACCCATGGCAAAGTAAAAGCATCCTTCCGCTCTAACAGTCTCGACGTTAGGGAAATAGCCGAGAATTTTGGCGGCGGCGGCCATAAATTTGCCGCATCGGGCAGCTTTGTGGCTGAAGTAGAAGAGGGCGTTCGGTTGGTGCTGGACGCTGTAAAGGTGGCGTTAGAAAACCAATGAATGGCATAGTAAATATATACAAAGAAAAAGGATTTACATCCCACGATGTTGTGAGCATTGTCAAAAGATTGACGAAGCACAAGGCGGGGCACACAGGCACATTAGACCCTGATGCTGAAGGTGTGTTGCCTGTTTGTATTGGCCGTGCAACAAAAATTTCAGATTACATTATGGCTGAGAATAAAGAGTACATAGCCGATGTTATGCTAGGCATTGCAACTGATACACAGGACAGCACCGGAGAAACCTTGATACAAAAACCATTTTTGGGAGATTTGTCGAAGATTGATAGCGTAATTCAAAGTTTTATTGGGCAGATTACACAAATACCGCCTATGTATTCTGCTTTAAAAATTGATGGCAAGAAACTGTACGAATATGCGCGGGAAGGCAAAGAGATAGAACGCAAATCTCGTAGCATTACCATCCATGGTATTGAAATATTGTCGGAAGATTTGCCAATATCTTTCAAAATTCGTGCAAACTGCTCTAAAGGTACATACATCCGCACCCTTTGTGCTGATATTGGCGAGGCTTTGGGCTCTGTAGCTCATATGGGGTATTTGATGCGCACAAAAAGCGGCAGTTTTCATGTAGAGGATACCATAAAAGTGAATGACCTGAAAAAAATCGCTGAAAAAGGCGAACTTGGCAAAGTTATTATGCCTATAGAAAATGTTTTGGACTATATGCCAAGAATTACTATATCTCAGGATGCTGATAGATGGATGAGAAACGGCAATAAAATTCCTGTAGGCTATGTAAATGCACCAGCTAGCCTGTCTCACGGCGGGGAATACTTGGCCTATGATGCGGTGGGTGGCCTGGCCGGCATATATGTGATGGCTGATGACGATTTTATAAAGCCCAAGGTGATGCTGCTATGAAGCATGTTTTTGGTGAAAACATAAAAATTGGTAAAGATTTGGCCATAGCCATTGGAAAGTTTGATGGACTTCATAAAGGGCATATGGCTTTGATTTCTAAGCTTAAAGAAGTAGCAAAAAAACAGAGGATTGTCTCTGCTGTGTTATCCTTTTCGCCGCATCCTGCTGCTGTACTTGGCGGAGCGGATATCCCCCTTATCCTTTCTCCCCAAGAGAAGCTTCATCTTCTTAGTAAGCTGAGTCTGGACTATTTTATCGAATATCCTTTTACGCGTGAATTTGCGCAAATATCACCTGATGATTTTTTGAAAAATATTGCTGTTGAGCAATTGAAAGGTAAAGCCCTGGTTGTAGGTGAAAATTTTCGTTTTGGTCACGACGGAGCGGGAGATGTTGCGCTTGCTAAAAGGCTGAGCGCCTCATTAGGTCTGCAAGTGCATACCATGCCCCTTGTTTCACAGGGCACTGCTGAAATCAGCGCAAATAGCATTCGCTGTGCCATTGCTAATAAGGATTTTCACGCTGTAAAAAACATGTGCGGCAGAGATTTTTTCTTTATAGGTGAAATTGCCTATATTCCGCAGAAAAACAAGCTTTTACCGCCATATGGCGAATATATCACCAGGACATATGTGGATGATATGCCCTACGAAAGCATCACAACCGTTGGCCCCGATGTCGTAGAAACTCATCTGCTTAACTATAACAGCGACCTTTATGGATGTGCCCTGCGTGTAGAATTTCTTGATTCTTACTCATCGTCGTCATCAAAGTCATGGTGATGGTCGTGGTCATGGTCTGATGGTGGTACAAGCCCATCCAAAGTGATACCCTTTTTCTGGGAATAATCCCATAGCGCGGCGCGCACAGCATCTTCCGCTAAAAGAGAGCAATGCACCTTTACAGGCGGCAGGCCGTCCAAAGCCTCTGTTACGGCCTGGTTTGTAAAACCTATGGCCTCATCAATGGTTTTACCCATAACAAGCTCTGTTGCGATAGAAGAGGTTGCGATGGCGGCCCCACAGCCAAAGGTTTTAAATTTGGCATCGCGGATAACACCCTCATCATCAATATCCAGATATATCTTCATAATGTCGCCGCATTTTGCATTGCCCACGGTGCCAACGCCGCTGGCGTTTTCAATTTCGCCCATATTGCGCGGGTTCATAAAATAATCCATAACTTTTTCGCTATATTGCATAAAAACCTCTCCTTTACACGGGCGAACACAGTTCGCCCCTACTTGTATCCCAAAAGTTTATCTATATTTCCGGTTTTTTGAAATTCTTCCCACAATGGTGACATAGAGCGAAGCCTTTCGACTATTTGCGGCAGGATTTCGGCAAGCTTGTCCAAGTCATCCTTGGTGGTTTCTCTGCCGAAGGATAGGCGCAGAGAACCGTGAGCAAGCTCATGGCGCAGACCCGAGGCTATAAGTACATGGGAAGGGTCTAATGACCCTGACGTACAGGCAGAGCCGCTTGACGCGCTAATGCCCTTTGCGTCCAGCAGCAAAAGCATACCTTCACCTTCGATAAATTCGAAGGTGATGTTTACATTGCCTGGAAGACGCTTTGTAGGGTGTCCGTTGAGATGGCTATATGGTATTGCTTTTGTGATTTTGTCAATGAAGTCATCGCGCATTTTTGTGTGGCGCGCGGCTTCGGCATCAAGTTCTGCCACGGCCAGATGGGCTGCTGCACCCATGCCCACAATGCCAGCTACATTTTCCGTACCGCCGCGGCGACCGCGTTCTTGCCCGCCGCCGTGGATAAGGGGCGGCAGCTTTACGCCTCGCCGCACATACAAAGCACCCATTCCCTTTGGTCCATAAAGCTTGTGGGCGGACATGGAAAGCAAGTCCATCCCCAGTGCGTCGACATTTACAGGGATGTGGCCCACGGCCTGTATGGCGTCCGTGTGGAAGAAAATTTTGTTTTCTCTGCCCCGGGTGGCGTTTACCTCTTTAAGATGTGCGCCAATTTCTTCAAGGGGCATTATGGTGCCAACCTCGTTGTTGGCCATCATAACAGTAACCAGTATAGTTTCTGGGCGGATAGCGGCGGCAAGGTCTGCCGTGCTTATCATTCCAAATTTATCAACAGGCAAAAATGTTACATCAAAGCCGATTTTTTCAAGGTATTGGCAGGTATACAACACCGCGTGATGCTCTACTGCACTGGTAATAATGTGATTGCCTCTATCGCGATTAGCTTCCGCAATGACTTTTATGGCCCAATTAACAGATTCTGACCCGCTGCCTGTAAAATAAATTTCATTACCGCGGGAGGCACCGATGATGGCGGCAATTTTCTCTCTCGCCTCGTCCATGGCCACTTTGGCGGAAGTTGCAGCAGAATATATGCTGGAAGGGTTGGAGAAATTGCCCGTCAGAAATGGCATCATGGCATCCAGCACTTCGGGTCGTATTGCAGTTGTTGCGGCATTATCAAGATAAATTGTGTTTTGCTTCATTTCTTATGTCCCTTTCTGTTTTAGGTCGGAAAGTTTATCAAAATCCTGTGCAAGTTCTGCAATTGTGATAGAATCTATTACTTCATTTATTTTTTCTGTAATTTTGTGCCAAGAGGCTTTCATAACGCAAAGGTCGCAATCAACCTGCCCGCAGACATTTGTGCCGTCAATGACGCAGTCCACAGGCACTATCGGCCCTTCCAAAATGCGTAACACTTCGCCTGCTGTAAGTTCTTCCGCAGACTTTGCCAAATAGTATCCCCCATTTGCGCCACGGATAGAATTAACAATCCTTGCCTTTTTCAGGGGAGATATAATTTGCTCCAGATAGTTTTCAGATATGCCCTGCCTTTCGGCAATGCTTTTGATGCTGATACATTTTTCGCCGCGCTTTTGCATTGCGTAAGCGATATCTACAACAGCCTTTAGGCCATAGCGGCCTTTGGTTGAGATTTTCATAAGACAACACCCCTTAATTGGAGTTAAACAATTCCTATCACAATTCTAGGAATTAATATATTCATAATATCAGCTTTCTATTCCTGTGTCAAGAGATTTTTGCCTTTTATTTAAAATTTTATATTCGCGTATAATCATGCTGCCTGTTATCAGCAGGGCGATGGTGTCTGACACTGGCATTGCAAACCAAATGCCGTCAAAGCCGAAGATGCGCGGCAGGATGAAATATGCTGGGATAAGCAGAAGGCCTTGGCGCAGCACTGACAAAAACACCGAGATCTTTGCGCGGCCAATAGATTGGAAGAAATTGGCGGTGTTCATTTGAAAGCCCATAAGAGGCATGGTGAAAAGTATGATGCGCATACCCACGGTACCAATTTCGTTTAAAGCGGGGTCGTTGCTAAAAAGGGACATCAGTTGCGCTGAAAACAGCTGAACGACAATGAAGCCCACAAGACAAAACGCCAGCGAATACAGCGCAGAATATTTAAAAGCCTGCTTCACCCTTGATATGTTTCCGGCGCCATAATTAAAGCCAATGATGGGCTGTGCGCCCTGGTTTATGCCGAAAACAGGCATAAGGAAAAGCATGGAGATACTGAGGATGACGGTGAAGGCACCCACGGCGTGGTCTGCATCGCCAAAGGCAATGGCTCCGTAATATAGTAGCGAGCGGTTTGCAACGATAGTGATAACAGATCCCAAAAACTGCATGAAAAACGGCGATATGCCTATGGCAAAAATTGATAAAATTATCTTTAACGAGGGCTTCATGTTTTTTAGCTTTATGGTAACAACCGGCCTGCCCGAGACATTTGTAAAGTAGTATGCAAACACCCACATGGCAGAGATGGATTGTGCTATCAGCGTGGAAATGGCGGCACCTGCGATGCCAAGGCCAAGCCATAGGATAAAAATAGGGCTTAAAATGATGTTGGATATGGCCCCCAAAAGCTGTGCCGATGCAAAACGCCTGGGGTTGCCCATGGCGCGGATGGGGTGGTTCATGGCAAAGGACAAAAACATCACAATACAGCCGGCCATCATGATACGTGTGTATGTAAGGGCGAAGGGCAGTGTGGCCTCGCTTGCGCCCACGGCGATAAGCAGGGGCTCTAGGAAAAACAGGCCTATGATGGACAGGATGACGGGGAAAGTTAAATTAAGCACCAGGGCATTGCCTATTACGCGCTCTGCGGCTTCCCTGTTTCTGTTGCCAAGATGCAAGGAAATGTTGGCGGCTGTGCCTATGCCCACAAGCAAAGCAAAAGCCCCTATGATGTTGAGGATAGGGGCCGCGAGGCCAATGCCTGTTAAGGCATCTGTGCCCACGCCGGGTATCTGCCCGATGAAAAAGCGGTCCACCACAACATAAAGGGCGTTTACCAACATACCAATTATTGTAGGTATGGAATAATATAGCACCAGCCTGGGTATGCCGCTGGTGGCCAGCTTTTTTTCTTGCGGTGTAAGCTCTTTTATAATTTTGTCGTCATTTGGCGTCTCCAAGATGAAATGGCCCCCATTCTAGCTATTTACCTCATTGCGAGTATAGTATCCACAAATTCTGAATTTTTGCTGGTTTTGGCCAGCATATCCGTTACTTGCTCGTTAAATTCTTGCGTGGAAACATTGCCCATCCGGCGTCGTAGTGAGAACAGTGCATCCAGCTCGCGCTGGCCCAAAAGCATCTCTTCGCGGCGTGTGCCGGACTTGTTGATGTCGATAGCGGGGAAGATGCGCTTTTCGGATAGGCGGCGGTCCAAAACAAGCTCCATATTACCCGTGCCTTTAAATTCCTCAAAGATAACATCGTCCATCTTGCTGCCTGTGTCCACCAAAGCCGTGGCCAAAATTGTAAGAGACCCACCATTTTCAATATTTCTGGCGGCACCAAAAAACTTTTTGGGCATGTAAAGGGCGGCTGGGTCCAAACCGCCTGAAAGCGTACGCCCACCCGCCGGTATCGTAAGGTTATACGCACGCGCCAAACGCGTGATAGAATCCAGCAAAACAACCGCATTCTTACCTTGCTCTACAAGCCTTTTGGCTCTCTCCAGCACAATTTCCGCAACCCTTTTGTGATGCTCTGGCTGCTCATCAAAAGTGGAAAATACAACGTCTGCCCTGTCGCCTGCGATAGAACGTTGCATATCCGTAACTTCCTCAGGCCTTTCGTCAATAAGCAATACAATAAGATGTACATCTTTATGGTTTGCTAAGATTGCATTAGCAACTTTCTTCAACAGCACTGTCTTGCCGGCCTTTGGCGGCGAAACCACCATGCCGCGCTGGCCAAGGCCAATGGGTGCCACCAAATCTATTAGCCTTGTAGCCAGATCTTTGGAAGAAACCTCAAGTGAAAGCCGTTTCTCGGGAAAAATGGGTGTTAGGTCTTCAAAATTAGGCCTTCGCTGGGCGGCATAAGAATCGTCTCCATTCACGCCGCTGACATAAAGCAAGGCCTTAAATTTTTCATTTTCCTTGGGTATGCGGATATTGCCTCTCACAAAGTCGCCGGTTTTCAGGTTAAAGCGTCGTATCTGGGCGGGCGACACATAAATGTCGTTAGGGCCGGGCATATAATTGTCCACGCGCAAAAAACCGTATCCATCGCCTAAAATCTCCAAAATACCCATGCGCTCTATGCCGCTGTCCAATTGCACTAAATAATCCGCTTTATGCTGGCCCTTTGGTGCCGCTTCTTCTTGCTTTACCCTTGGTGCTACCTCTTCAACTTTAACTTCCTGCACGACGAGATCCGGCTCTGTTTTAACTTCCTGCACTACCTCTTCCTTCTTCTCTTGTGGAAGTTCCTGAAGAGGCTCTTGAAGAGGTTCCTGAGGAAGCTCGATGGTTACATTTACTTCCACCTTAACATCTTGCTTCTCCATTATAATTTGCGCAAGCTCTTTTTTTCTGTAGCGCCCGATGTTTTTCATGCCAAGGCCCTGCGCTATTTCACGCAGCTGTGGCAATGGAAGCTTTGAAAGATCTTCGCTATCTTTGGGCTTCTCTTCCTTAATATTTACATTGCTTTCCGCTTCTTTTTCCGCAACAAGCTTTTCTAATTCTGCCTTGCGATGCTTCATAAAGCCCTTGATACCAAGCTTTTTTGCGCTCTCTCGGATATCTGCCAATGAAAGGCCCTTAATTTCTGAATTTTCCAAATGGATGCCCTCCTAAAGTAATTATATTGTCGTTTGATAGGTTTGGATTGGTGTAAAAACAGCCCAGGGCCTGCTCCCACTATAAGAAAATGCAGATTTGTGAGGCGATTTTTCGCCAATCAAGGAGCTGAGGACGACGCGTGCCTAAAGGCACGTTAGGACGAAGCGACACAGAGTGGCGGAAATATCGACCGCAAATGTGCGTTTTCGTTAGTGGGAGCAGGCCCTAGATAAGGTACGATAAACACAGTGATTTAACTTTGGCAAGTTAAATCACTGGATAATAGAATGTCGAAAAATAGATTTTAATTGAATTAATCGGGTATAATAAGTATCATTCCTGGATGAATATTGTCAGATTCTGACATATTATTTGCATCAAGTATATCTGCAAAGCGCAAACCATTTCCGTAAATTCTCGCGGCTATGGCCCAAAGGCTATCGCCTTCTTGTACGGTATAAATACGGTTGCCCGCAGTATTAATGGTGGTGTGAGGCAAATCTCCCGGTGTTCCTGGGGTTGTGGTTGTGGTGGTTGTGATAGGCGCATCGGTTGTGCCGTTAGCATCTGCATCGTCTGATGTATCACCACCGTTAGCATCGTCGTCGTTGCCTTCAACATCATCACCTGCGCCCTGTAAAAGCGTCAAAGAGCTCTGCAAGTTGTAGTTGTCTGACCTGGCCTGGCTAAGTTGGCTGTAAAGGCCTTCGTTTGCAATGCGAGCCGACCCAAGCTCTATTTCAAGCTCGGAAATGCGGCCTTCTGCTGCGGACAGGCTTGACCTTGCGGAAATTATCTGCCATGTTAGCACGGCGCACACAATCAAGACCAAAAAGCCGGCCAAAGCGGCCAAATTTCTTATATTTAGCTGGCGTCGTGCAGGCTGATTTCTCATAGATAAATCTTCCTCTTCTTCAAAACGGCTTCCTGTAACATATTCTTCAAATCTTACAGGGGTAGGCGTGGGCGCACCAAGCTTTTTGTCTCTGTCCATCATTGCGCGCTCTCTGTTGGCACGTGCCTTTTCTTGATCCATGCGGTTGGCTTTCTCTGCAGTGCGGATATATTTTGCGTATTCCTCATCGGGGTCGGCTTCACGCTTAAAAGAGGTAGGCGGCCCTGCTTCGTGTGTAGATACGGGATGAGGAGTGTAGTCATCATCATCCTCTTCTTCATCATACCCTTCATCGCCTTCATCGTCAAAAAGACTTTCCACAGCGCGCTTTGAAAAGCCTTCCATATTGCCGTATATCTCTTCAAAGCCCCCTCTTATTTCATCCATAGCATCGCCTTCAGGATATCCATCAGGCAAGCCTTGCTTCGGATCGTCACTCAAAATATCACCCCATCTGGAGAACTAGGGCCTGTTCCTGCTAACAAAAACGCATCTTTGTGACCGATATTTCCGCCACTCTTCGTCAGCTCTTCCTTGATTGGCGAAAAATCGCCTCACAAATCTGCATTTTCTTATAGTGGGAACAGGACCTAGCTAAAATATAGCACATATTATCCATATCGTAACATCTTTTCAGGCAAATGTCAACACTTCGTGTCTTAAAAATCCATATGGTGTGGCCGCAATGGACTTGTAACAAAATTACCTACATACCATCCGTAGGGGCGGCTTGTAGCCGCCCGTTAATGAAATGCCGCGAATGTCGTAACGTATAGATGTCGCTTCATAAGCGGGCGGCTGTAAGCCGCCCCTACAAGTGAGTGGGTGGTTTTGTTACAGGGCTAATGTCCACACCATATGGATTACACGCGCCAGAATCCATTAAACCATGCCCGCTCTGAAAAAGGTTTCTTGTCTGCATGTTTTATTGATTGCGAAGCAATTCCAATTGGAAGAAAACAGACAAGTTCATAATCTTCCGGGACATTCAAAATATTCGCCATTTTTCGTCCAATAGCATCAGAGTCAGTTACGTGCCCCTCGTACCAACAGCTTTGGTACCCAAGTTCAACTGCTGCTAACAGCATATTCTGGATAGCCGCTGAATAATCCTGTACATTGAAGCACTTATCCCTATATGCAATGATCTTTCGCGTTAATACGCATATTATGGCGGGAGCGGTTTCTGCAACCTGCGGGCTAATTACTTCGCGCAATCTGGCTAACAATTCGGCATCATCTACAACGATTAGGCTTGTTGTTTGCTTGTTGCAGCCAGACGGCGCTGATAATCCAGCTTCCATAATTTTTGTTAAGTCGCTTCTGGGGACACTGATATTTTCATATTTTCCTCGGTAGCTAGTCCTATTTTTTATTGCGTCCAATGCGGTCATAAGCTCTAAATTCCCAATTCTTGTTTAGCTTCCTTAAACGCATTAAGCACATAGTCCAGCTGTTCTTTTGTATGGGCGGCAGAAACCTGCGTGCGCACCCGTGCCTTGCCCTTGGGCACAACGGGATAGAAAAAGCCGATAACATACACATTTTTTGCAAGCATGGCCTCTGCCAGCTTTTGCGAGGCAATTTCGTCGTAGGTCATTATGGGCACTATGGGATGGGTGCCGGGCACGATGTCATAGCCGATGTCTGTAAGGCCTTTGCGGAAATACGCCGTGTTTTCTTTAAGACGCGCGGCCAAATCTCCGGATTTACTTATCATATCCAGCACCGTAAGGGATGCGCTGGCGATGATGGGCGAGAGGCTGTTAGAAAACAGATATGTGCGGCTGCGTTGGCGCAAAATGTCTATAATAGCCTTTTTGCCGCTGGTATAGCCGCCGGAAGAGCCGCCCAGGGCCTTACCCAGCGTACCCGTTAGCACATCAATGCGGTCTATCACGCCGCAATGCTCATGGGCACCTTTGAGGTTGTCGCCAATAACACCAACGCCGTGGCTGTCATCCACAATAACAATGGCGTCGTATTTGTCAGCCAAGTCGCAAACAGCCACAAGGTTGGCAATGGTGCCGTCCATGGAGAAAACACCGTCCGTTACAATAGCTTTAATGCGGCTGCCCGCTGCCTCTTTTAGGCAGTTCTCCAGTTCTTGCATATTGTTATTTTTGTAGCGGAAACGCTTGGCTTTGCATAGACGCACACCATCAATGATGCTGGCGTGGTTAAGCTCGTCGCTGATAATTGCGTCGTCGGGGCCTAAGATGGTCTCAAAAAGGCCGCCGTTTGCGTCATAGCAAGACGAATATAAAATAGTATCATCTGTGCCCAAAAATTCTGAAAGCTTAGCCTCAAGATTTTTATGAAGCTCTTGCGTGCCGCATATAAAGCGCACGCTGGATAGGCCATAGCCCCAACGGTCTATACCTGCCTTGGCCGCCGCCTTTATCTCGTCATTGTTGGACAGGCCAAGATAGTTGTTGGCGCACATGTTTATCAGCCCAGGGTACTTTGTCGTATCAATTTTCGCGCCCTGTGGCGTCGTGATGATACGCTCTGTTTTCCACAAGCCGCTGTCTTTAATTTCTTGGGTCAATGCTGCCCAATGGTTGTATGCTGTTTTCATGCATTTCCTCCTCAAATCTTATAGCAATTCAACTTGAAAATTGCCTCAGCTCGCGCGGATACACACTTGGTGCGCTGTCTGTATCCGCGCGGCCTCGTTGTTTTCAAGTAAAATTGCTATAGTGCTAATCATTGTTACGCACTAATATTTCTGTCCAGCCATCATAATCTGTCAATAGCAGCATTTCACTGTCTCCGAAGACGCTTCTATAAATGGCAAAATGAAATTCATAGTAGTCGTCATATGGAAAAGCGAGAGTTATTATGTTACCATCGGCGCCCCACGCAAAATATTGTGCGTCCAGTGTGGCAGCATCATACAGCCTAAACATTGAAGCTATACCTGTGCCATCCGCGAAAAATTCAATGCGCTCAACCAAAGTTTCATATTCGTCATATTCGATATCCCAAGCACCGCCTATCAAAAAGCCTTCGATAGCGGCATGGCCCAAATAAGCTGTGTTTGTATCAGGGTTAAAGTCCACAGGCAGGCCCAGCAAATCCGCCATGGTGCGCAGAGGCAAAAATGTCCTATCATCCATAATAAATGGCTGGCTGTCCTCATCAAATTGCACTGTGCGGCCGTTTAAGACGATGCTAATGCCATAATGTATCTCGCGGCTTATGCCGGGGCTTGCGAAAACCAAAGTTGCCGACAGCATCACCATCAGCAAAACACCAGCAACAAAGCCTTTTAAATGCTCTTTTTTCATGACTATCTCCGAAATTTATTTATTTTTCTGCGTGCATATCCACCGCATAATCCCGCATATCATCAGGATTTACGTAGATTTTTGCTGAGAGGTGAAATTCATCCAAAGGTGTGAAGTTAACATCGCTATGGCCTAAGCACAGACAATACCAGCGCGTTTTGGTGGTATGCTCGGCACCCTTATCGTCTGTGTAGGTGAAATACGCACGGAAAGTTATATAGCCCCATACGCGCAGCAAATAGACGGGTGCATAATCTATACTATCAGCATCGTAAGCTGCGCCGCTGGCTTGTAAATGCGCAAGCCTTTTGCCCCTCATCCAACCAATAAGCAAAAACGCTATGCCCAGGGCAAAAAATGCGGCAAGGATAATGAAAATTGTGAGGACAGAGTTGATGAGGGCAAGGATGGCAAGAGCCGCCGAAATAAGTGCCATGCGAAGTCCCATCACACTGTGAAAACTAGCTATTTTTCTTTCCATAACAAAATCAATCTCCGAAAAACTTCATTATTGTTTTACATTTGCGCGAAAATCCACTGCGTAATCCTGTGAATTTTGCGGGTTAACATAGATGGTTGCAGAAAATGTCAAGTTGTGCAAACGCACAGTTCCAAAGCGTGTACTTACGGCGCATCGTCTGGCTTTTGTGGTATGCTTAACACCGTTGCTATCTATATAAGTGGCAGTTAGCTTGACGTCCTTATGCCCCGGTATCCAAAATAGAGAGGTGGTTGCATAGGCAACATCTTCTGCCTCATAGGCTACCCCATCAGCGCGCAGGCGAGCCAACTTTCGCCGTCTAAACCAATCCGGCATCAAGAACGTTATAGCTGTGATAAATAGCGCTGCGATAGAAAAGTAGCCAACAAATGCAACTTCAGGTATAAGGTGTATGCCGCCAATAAAGAAGAGGGCGATGAAAAGCCCCCAAAGCGGCATTCCAGGAAAGGCGGTTATGGCAGATATGCTTCTAATTTTCATTTCCATGCGTGCCACCTAGTCCCAATTAAGCACAACCTTCACGGCCTCGCCCTTCATCATAGCCGCAAAGCCCTTTTCAAAATCTGTATAATGGAATTCGTGGGTTACAAGCCTGTCAACCTTTTCGGCCAGGCCTGTTTGCAACAATGCCGTCATCTTATACCATGTGTCATACATCTCGCGGCCATAAATGCCCTTTAGATGCAGGCAACGGAAGATGACCTTGTTCCAGTCTATTTTAATTTCTTCGGCAAAGATGCCAAGGATGGCTATTTTGCCGCCATTAGCCATATTGTCCACCATATCCGCGAAAGCAGATGCGGCACCGGACATTTCCAAGCCCACGTCGAAGCCCTCTGTCATACCAAGCTCGGCCATAACATCGCTGATGTTTTCCTTCATTACATTAACTGTACGTGTCGCGCCAAGCTCCATTGCAAGGGCAAGAGGCTCGTCTCTTCTGCCTGTGATGACGATGTTGCGCGCACCCGCCATCTTAGCTATGGGCACTGCCATAAGGCCAATAGGCCCGGAGCCTGTAATTAAAACATCCTCACCCAGCAAGTTGAAGGAAAGTGCCGTATGTACAGCATTTCCAAGGGGGTCTTGCACGGCCAGCACATTTTCAGGGATACCTGCTGGGCACGGCCAAATATTTGTTGCAGGAATAGCAGCGTATTGAGCAAACACACCGTCATCATTAACGCCTATGCCTACGGTTTGGCGGCATAGATGCTGCGAGCCCGTGATGCACCAGCGGCATTTGCCGCAAACCACATGCCCTTCGCCGGAAACAAGCTGCCCGATGGTAAAGCCTGTAACGTTATCGCCAAGAGCCACAATTTCACCAACAAATTCATGACCTATCGTCAGCGGCGGTTTTATAGTCTTTTCTGCCCAAGAATCCCATTTATAAATATGCACATCCGTACCGCAAATGCCTGTTTTACGAAGCTTCACCAACACGTCATTTTTTGATATCTGGGGCACCGGCTTTTCCTGAAGCTCAAGCCCGCCATATTCGCCTTTGGCCTTAACGATGGCCTTCATGGTTTTAGGTATTTCCATATCATTTCCTCCTATCAGAAATGTAAAATTTAAGTCGTACAAACATTGTAACACGATTTTATTTTGGTTGCAATACGATATGTCTAAAGTTGCCCAAGCCCTCATATAATGCAAAAAACAACAAGGGGCGGCATCATGGATAAAATAAAAATAATTAAAACTGCTTGTGTGTACACAGGGTTAATTTTCGGCGCGGGATTTGCTTCCGGCCAAGAGCATCTCACATTTTTCCTGCGCTACGGCAGATTGGGCATTGCCGGCATCATCGTGGCCAGCGTCCTAATAGCCCTTTGCGGCTGGGCTGTGATGGACATCTGCGTGCGCCAGAAAATAGGCAATTATCGCGAATTTATGGCGATGGTATTTGGCCCGCGACTTGGGGCTGCTTTGGACATCATCACGGGCGTTTTCATCTTCGTGATTTTCTCCGCCATGCTGGCCGCCACAGGTGCCATGGGTAGCGAGGCCGCCGGACTGCCCTTTACATGGGGCGTAATTTTTGCTGCCGCGCTGTGTTTTATCGTGTTGTTATTTGATTTGCGCGGCATGGTGCAGATAAACATCATAATTTCACCTATTTTGGTGGTTGGCGCGCTGCTCTTGGGCCTATATGCCATCTTCGGCAGCGCGGCACCTGCTTTTGCGGCGCGCGCCGTGGACAATTGGCCCACATCCGCCGTGGTGTATGCATCCTACAATTTGATACCTGCCGTTGCTGTGCTGGCGGCCATGCCAAAACTGGTAACATCACGCAAAATAGCAAGGCATGGCGGCATATTGGGCGGCATTTTCCTGGGCATCATCGGCATAGTGCTGGCGGTTGCACTTCTCTCTAACATTGGCTTAATAGGCCAAATGGAGCTCCCCATGCTGGCTCTGGCGCGAAATTATGGCCATCTGGTCGCAAATCTTTATATAATATTACTGTTTTTGGCTATTTTCACCACGGCGGCCACAAATGCCTTTTCGCTGACAGAATGGCTGGCGGCAAGGGTTAACTTCTCAAAGATGCGGATAAAAATTGCAATAATCATCTTAGGCATCGCCGCCGCCCATGTTGGCTTTTCTAACATTGTCACCCATGCCTACAGTTTTTTCGGCTTCTTAGGGATTTTCATCATGGTTTCTATCATCATTTACTTCTTTCGTGGCATAAAACACCGCGAAAGCTAGTATACATAGTACAATCTTAGATTGTCCGGAGGTAATTATGAAGAAGTTTATGTTTTTGATGCTAATTTGCGCGGGCGTGTTGGTGCTTTCCGCCTGCACGGCCATACAAGAGAGGGTTGACGCCACAGCCTATGAAAGAATTCACCGCCAGCTGATGGCCATGGAAAGTTTTACGACCCAGGCTACGGTTACGTTTATTTCCAACAACAGCACCCATGTTTACGAAACCATCCAACACGCTCGCGTTACCGGCGAATACCGCATAGAAGTGACAGCCCCTGAAAATGTGGCGGGCAACACCACTGTTTTTGACGGCACCACCATATCCCAATTTAACCCCCGGGTAGATGGCCGCATTTCACAAACCAGCACGGAAGCACCGGAGCGTCTGGAAATTTTGCTGACGTCCTTTGTGCGTAACTTTGTCACCAGCCAAGAGGTAAGCATCATGGCCGCGGCCATGGAAGAGGGATTGACGACGATATTGGAAGCCACCATCCCCGGCGACCACCCATATATGACATCCCAGCGGCTGTGGGTTAAAAACGATACACAGCTGCCCGTGCAGATGATAATTTATGACCAAAACGGCGCAGAAAGAATTATTGTAATTTTTAATAGCTTTGAGTATAATGTGAATATAGAGGATAATATGTTCCAAGTTAGACGATAAATGGGGTGAATACAAAAGATGATAACTTTTGGGAGAACGGCGGCCGTGGTGAGCTCTGCCGCCATTGCAAACAATATTGGCGTTGTTAGGAAAATGATTGCGCCCAAGACGCGCATAATGGCCGTTGTAAAGGCTAATGGCTATGGCCATGGTATTTACGAGGTGTCTAAAGCGGCTGTAAACGCCGGGGCGGACTGGCTGGGCGTTGCCACCGTGATGGAAGGCGTGTTTTTGCGCCGCCTTAATATAATGGCTCCCATCTTGGTGCTTAGCCCAACTTTTGAGGAAGAATATGAAAACCTCATCCTTAACAACCTTACATCCACAATTTTTAGCCTTGAAACGGCGAAAAAGATGGCCCATGTGGCGGGATATCTGGAGAGGCCAGCGAAGGTGCATATCAAGATAGACACAGGGATGAACCGCGTTGGATATACCGTTGCCAATGGCGAAGCAGAGGCCGTGGCGGCTGAAATTGCTGAAATTTCACGCTTGGAGGGCATTATTCTTGATGGCATATATTCCCATCTCGCAACGTCGGATTCTGACGCTGCTTTCGCACAAGAACAATTTCGCCGCTTCATGCATATAATAGGGGTATTGGAAAAAATCGGTCTACATATTCCTATGAAACATATTTCAAATTCTGGCGCAATTTTGGGATTTCCGGAATTTAATCTGGACATGGTGCGTGCAGGTGTTTTGACATATGGTCTTGCGCCAAATTCGCTGCACGAAGGAGCCTTAGAGCTTGCGCGCCTAGGCTTTTTGCCTGCGCTTACGCTGAAAAGCCGCGTTGCCCATGTAAAAACCGTTAAAAAAGGCCAAAGCGTGGGCTATTCTCGTAATTTCCTTGCAGACAAGGATATGCGCGTGGCCACCATGCCTGTTGGCTACGGTGATGGCCTTTCGCGCCATCTAAGCAATTGCGGCCGCGTGCTGATAAACGGTGCTTTCTGCAATATCATCGGCAATGTTTGCATGGACCAAACCATGATAGATGTGACGCATATTGATGCAAAGCTGCGCGATGATGTTATCATCATCGGCCAAAGCGGTGATAAGCGCATTTGGGCCGAGGATGTAGCGGCCTGGCAAAAGTCTATTAACTACGAAGTGGCCACGTCAATTTCTGAAAGAGTTGCCAGATTTTATGTATAGTTGAACGCCGCAAGGTCAATAATAAATATGTAGCCCAAAATCCCGAATTATTCCGGTTTGGAGAGTGAGGACATGTTGGTAAAACGTGGCGACATATTTTATGCAGACCTTAGCCCCGTCATAGGCAGCGAGCAGGGCGGCATCAGGCCCGTGCTTATTGTACAAAACGATGTGGGCAACAAATATAGCCCCACCATCATCTGCGCGGCCATAACAAGCCAGATAGGCAAGGCAAAACTGCCCACACATATTGAGATAGACTGCGCAAAGGCGACTTTGGTAAAGGATTCTGTAGTCCTGCTGGAGCAAGTGCGCACTGTGGACAAAAAACGCCTGAGAGAAAAGATATGCCATCTGGATGACGCCTTTATGAGCAGAGTGGACAGAGCCCTGCGTGTAAGTTTCGGACTTGTAAATACATAGGCAGGGGAAATAGCTGATAACCAAAAACCACCGACAAATTCGGTGGTTAATTTTTTGCAAATATGTTGACATTGGATAATTATGGTGATATAATATGCTTGCAAGATTGTTTAGGGAAAAAGGAATACGCTTGTCCAGCCTCACAAGCGTACCACGACAGGCGTATTCCTCCCAAGCAATTAAGCCCGTGAGAAGATTGTATCTCACCTGGGCTTAATTGTCAAGCCGCAAAAAGAGGGGGTGAGATTTTTTATGGTCAAAAGAAAGCCGTCGCCCCCTAGTGGTTTTGCCGTTAACAGAAAGCTTGAGGCTATTTTAGAAGAAGAGCTTCAAAAGAGACTTAAAGATGATAGCAAAAACAACAAAGTGACATCAAAAGAAAAGGTAGAAGCGAAAAAAGCAGAAGATGACGAAGATTTTTTCATACCTGTGCTGTTTTAATTAAAAAGGGGCGGACTTATGTGGCGCCTCTTTTCTGTTACCTTGACAAAACTGAGGAATTAATATACAATTTTTTTGGTACTTGATGGGGGATGGATTAAAATGGAGATAAAAATTGCACAGCTGGAAATACCGCAAAACAAGCGGCTTATCTGCATCAGTGACGTTCACGGCGAGATGGAATTGCTTATTAAGTTACTGGACAGGGTCGAATTTTGTAGTGATGATATATTGGTTTTGCTGGGTGATGTGTATTTGAAAGGCAGCCGATGCCATGCGTGCCTGAAATATGTTATGGAGCTATCCGCGCAGCCCAATGTGCATGTTTTGCGTGGAAACTGCGATTGGCTGGGCGAGGACTATCTTGACGAGGACGACAAAGCCTGGCTTGAGGCCCTGCCCCATATCATCGAAAGTGAGGATTTCATTTTTGTACACGCGGGCATAAAGTCCATGAACTTACAGGAGCAAGACCCTTTGTTTTGTATGCGAAACGACGCATTTTTGGAAAATTACGATGGTCCTGCCTTTGAAAAATGGGTGATGGTGGGTCATTGGCCTAATAGCAACTATTGCCACGAGGTGGGTTGCAACGGCCCCATCATCAATGAGGAAAAGCGCATAATTGCCATTGATGGCGGCAATGTGGTGAAAGAGGGTGGGCAGCTAAACGCCTTTATCCTAGAGGATGATGAATTTTGGTGGGATTCTGTGGATAAATTCTACACGGCCTTTGTGGGCCAAGCTCAAGAGGGCAGTTGCGGCACATTAAACATCACTTGGACAGACCGTTTTATTGAGATTATAGAAGCAGGAGAAGAATTTAGCGTGGTGCGCCATGTAGCCAGCGGCAAGGCTTTGTATGTGCCAACCAATAAAATTTGGCAGGATAGTGATGGCAACAACTGCATTGGCGCTATGGCCACCGACCATTGGCTGAAAGTTTATGAAGGCGATATCATCTCCGTGATTGAGGTATTTTCAGATAGGATGTTTGTGAAACGAGACGGAATAATGGGTTGGGTATGGCCTGATGATATAATGTAGAGGAGGAAATATTATGAAACACAAAATTGTAGGCGACAGCTTTCCTGTGTTGATTTGCGAGCTTAACAGGGGCGAAAAGATGATTACACAGCGTGGCGGCATGTCTTGGCGCACAAATGACATTGAAATGGAAACAAGCACAACAGGCGGCATCATGAAGGGCCTAAAACGTACATTGGCGGGTACTTCCTTTTTCCTAAACCATTATACGGCACGCAGCGATAACCAAGAAATTGCTTTTGGCCTAACTTTCCCCGGTGAAATTATGACATGGGACTGCTCCGGCGGCAGGGATATCATCGCCCAAAAAAGTGCCTTTATAGCTTGCACATCCGGTGTGGACATTGACATTTTTTTCAACAGAAAGCTGGGTGCCGGCCTATTTTTAAGCGAAGGCTTTATCCTGGAGCGTTTTAGCGGCGAAGGCCTGGCCTTTATTGAGATAGACGGCAGGGCCCATGAATACAACCTGGCACCCGGCGAGAAAATAGTGATAGATTGCGGATATCTGGCGGCCATGGAGCCGACAGTTGCCTTTGACATAGAGGTTGTTAGAGGCCTGAAAAACATTGCCTTTGGCGGCGAGGGGTTGTTTTTGGGCAACCTTACGGGGCCGGGCAAAGTGTGGCTGCAAACTCTGCCTGTGACGGGCTTATCGCGGGTTATTGGCACCGGGGCGAAGGCGTAATATGATTTTAAAGCCAATTTCGATTGACATTAGTGACTATCCCGCCAAATTTCACCCAATTTTGTCTGACGCTAAGATTTATGACAGTAGCTGCTCTCCTGAGGCGAAGGTTATTTTTATCGACGTTGATGGTGGTTATTTTTTGAAGTCCGCCGCTAGAGGCAAGCTTGCGGCCGAAGCTGTGATGACAAGGTATTTTCATAGCAAAGGCCTATCCGCGAAAGTATTGGACTATGTTAGTCACGATTGCGACTGGCTTCTTACTGAAAAAATCCATGGCGACGATTGCGTTGCTGCAAAATATCTGGAGCAGCCCGAACGCCTGTGCGATACCATTGCAGAGTTGCTTGTTAATCTGCACAGCGTAGATTTTGTGGGCTGTCCCGTGCCAAACTACAATGAAGTCTATATCTCCATGGCGCGGCGGTATGCGACTTCTGACGCAGACCATAAAATTATTGATATAGCAGAGCGCACTTTTGAGGCCGATACATTGCTGCATGGCGACTATTGTCTGCCCAATATAGTCCTAAAAGATTGGGCTTTCAGCGGCTTTATAGACCTTGGGCAAGCCGGCGTGGGCGATAGAAATATTGACATCTTTTGGGCCGCATGGACGCTGCGATACAACCTAAAAACAGACAAATATCGACAGAGATTTTTTGATGCTTATGGCCGGTCAAAAATAGACGAAGAAAAGCTGAGAATTGTGCATACCATTGAGGGTAAGATTGGATTATAGCTACTTAGGAGATATTTAATGAAAAAAACGAAATATATGCAAGACCAAAAGACAAAATTAACCAGCTTTATCAATTCCAAAGAATATAACGCCATGACACCGGAAGATATGATTTTTCTGCTGGTCGTGCCGCCTGAGGATGCCGATACATTTCAGCGGATATTGCAAGAGATTATCGAAGAAGGCGGTGCTTTTGTTACGCGCAAAGGCAGGGTTATTACGCCCGCCATGGCGGATTTGGTTTCCGGCACCTTCGAGCACAAGGCGCAAGGCTTTGGCTTTGTGTTGGGTGAGGGTGAAGATGTTTTTGTGCCAAAGACAGGCGTAAAAAACGCATTGCACGGCGACAAGGTGCTTTGCCGTATCACAGAAAAGGGCGACCCCAGCTCTGTTGGTGAAATTGTAAAGATTTTGTCGCGGTCGAAGAAATTTGTTGTGGGCACCCTTAATGATGGCTATGTTATACCTGATGACAGGCGATTTCCTAAGATTTTTATTGATAATCTGAGGGAAAGCCGCGCAAAGGATGGCCAAAAAGTGGTGGCAGAGACCTCGCAGAATTTTGGTGAGAAAGAGCATACGGGCAAGATAACAGAAATCCTTGGAAATGCCCATGATATCGGCATGGATGTGCTTTCCATCGTCCTTGGGCACGAGATACCCCACGAATTTCCAAATAATGTGCTGAAAGCGGCGGATGGCTTGCCTGAAACTGTGTTAGCGACGGACTTTGCAGGCCGTCGCGATTTTCGTGGGTTTCCAACTGTCACTATTGACGGCTCTGACACAAAGGACATTGACGACGCCGTGTCCCTGGAAGCCCTTGATGACGGTCTTTTTCGCCTATACGTCCATATTGCCGACGTTGGACATTATGTGACAGTAGGCTCTGCCCTATGGAAAGAGGCCCTAAAGCGCGGCACCAGCGTATATCTGGCGGATAGGGTGATACCTATGCTGCCCCAAAAGCTATCCAATGGCATATGCTCTCTTAACCCGCGTGTGGACAGGCTTGCCCTGTCCTGTGTGATGGACATTAACGCTAACGGCGTGGTGGTGGCCCATGAAATTTGCGAATCCGTGATACATTCGGACCATGCCGTGACTTACGACGCCCTTGCGGACATGCTGGAAAACCCGGATTCGCCCCACAAAGCGCAGTATACCGACTTTTTGCAGATGTTTGAAAATATGGCCTCGCTGGCCAAGATTTTGCGCGAACGCCGCCTGCGCCAAGGTGCCATGGAATTTGACTTTCCCGAGGCGAAAATTATTGTGGATGCAAAGGGTAGGGTGGTTGACATTGTGAGGCGGCATCGCAGCATGGCCACCTCCATAATTGAGGAATTTATGGTGGCGGCCAACGAAGCCGTGTCCACAGAATATCACTGGCTAGATATGCCATTTATTTACAGGGTGCACGAAGAGCCCGACCGCGAAAAAATTGAGGCCCTGATGACCTTTATCGCAAACTTCGGCTATAGTCTAAAGGGCAGTGTGGCTCGCACAAAGTCGCTACAAACCCTGTTGGCACACATAGAAAACACCCCCGAGGCCCTGCTTATCAGTAAGCAGGTGCTGCGCAGCATGAAGCAGGCACGCTATGCGCCCGTGGCCCTAGGGCATTTTGGCTTGGCAAAGCAATTTTACAGCCATTTTACCTCGCCCATACGCCGCTTTCCGGACCTTGCCATACACAGCATCATCAAAGCCAATATAGCGGGCAAAACCCAAGCCAAGAAATTTGCGGACTTTATGGCAAATCTGGAGCAAATTTGCATTTCGTGCTCTGAAAACGAGCGCAGGGCCGACATCGCCCAGCGTGATGTGGAAGACCTCAAAAAGGTGGAATATATGCAGGATAAAGTTGGGAAGGCCTACGATGGCATAATTTCCCATGTGACGGCTCGTGGTTTCTATGTAGAGCTGCCCAACACCGTCGAGGGCTTTGTGACTGTGGATAGTCTGGGTGATGACTATTACATCTTCCACGAAGAGCATAGCACCCTCATGGGCGAACGCCTCAAAAAAGCCTACAGAATTGGCGATGCAGCGCGCATTATCGTCGCCAAAGCGGATATGGAGATGCGGCGATTGGATTTTGTGCTGGCTTGATAATGGGCGACAAGGTGGCTTTACACCAGCTTGTTAGCCCATTTATTTTTGCGCACCCTAGCCCCTGCGATGAAGATTTTTACTAATTCTTCTATATAGACCAAAACCAACACCATGTAAATAGGCCAGCCAAGCACATACGCGCCCAAAAAGGCCATTGGTATGCCTATAAGCCAAACCGAGCCGGAGTCAAGCAGCATACAAAACACCGTGTCGCCGCCTTGGCGCAGGATGGATATTATGAAGTAGTAATTTATCGTGCGCGGCACCATGAAAATGCTGATGATAGCGAGATTTGTGGATGCAAGGCCTTGGACATACGGGGATACTTCGCTGAAAGTGCCAACGATGAAAGGCCCCACGATAAACAGCAATATGCTCATGATGCCTGTTACAATGGCCCCTATGGCCACGCATCTTCGTGACGCTGCGATAGCCTCGTCGCGCTCTCCGGCACCTAAGAGGTTTGCTATGGTGATGCCCGAAGCGGCACCAATGGAAATACCCATTATCATAAAGAAATGCTGGATGTTATCCGAAATTTGGAAGGCCCCTTGGCCGGTGCTTCCTGTAAATCTGTAGGCTATGTCATACACAAAGATGCCAAAGCCCCAGAAAAACTCATTGCCAATGACGGGCAGGGTGGTTTTGAAGAAGTTTTTGACATAGGCGAAGTTAAAGTCAAAATGATTACGGAAGCTGGTTAAAATAGGCAGGCGGTGGTATTTTATCAACATAACTTGCACTGTTATTTCTGTTACGCGGGCAAAAACCGTACCCCAGGCGGCCCCTACAATGCCCATATCCAGCACGAAAACGAAAATATAGTTGATGGCCAGCTTTACCACAAGGGAGCATAGGACGGCAAACATAGGTATCTTTGTTTGGCGTATGCTGCGCAAGGCAAATAAGATGGTTGAGGAAATGGCCGTTAGCAAGTATGCAATTGACGCTATGGCCAGGTATTGCACGCCCTGCTCTATAACAGCAGGGTCGGCGGAAAGGATGGACATAAACCACCGCGGCGCAAAAATGGCGATGGATGCAAAAATGATGGCGATAGAGATATTGGCCGTAAAAGCAATGCCCAAAACCCTATGAATGCCGCGTATATCGCCTTTGCCCCAATATTGCCCCATAAAAATGGCAGACCCGCTGTTGACGCCGAAAACCAGCATGATAAACAGAAAAAACAGCCGCTTGGATAGGCCAACGCCTGTCACGGCCTCTAAAGACAGCTGACCCATCATCCACATGTCCATAAAATTTACGCTGTGGGTCATAAGGTCTTGCAAAATTATGGGAAGTGCCAGTATAAAAAGGGTGCGCAGAAATTTTTTATTTATTTTCTTCATCTTCATCCTCGTCCTTGTCTCTGCCAAATCTATCCATATGTTTCTGCATTTTTTCTATAATGTCTTTTTCAACTTGCTGGAAGCTAAGGGCATGAAAGCGTTTTATGTCAAAATACCATAAGGCGAAGGCTATGGCGAAGAAGGAAAGGACGAAATGCTGTATCAGGAAGAACGGCAGATGCACGAAGACATTGCCCTGCAAACCCAAGAGAAGGCCAAAAACTTCCAGTGAAAAGGATATTAAAAAATAGCAGCCAAAGAGGAAGATGCAGCCGAAAAACACCCTAAACCAGCGGCCGCGGACAATAAAGCGGCTAAGTGAGATGGCACTTAAACCCCATCTGCCTACATCTGCCACAATATGCTGGTAAAATACTACACCCACGGCTATATAGATGGTTAGGAACATAAGGATGCCGCCTAAAAAGTCAAGGGTAAAAAAGATAAGAAGGTAAATTAGCGTTGCGGCGAGGGCCGAGGTAACTATCATCTTTGGGAAAATGGGCATGGATGCAGAAAACATGCCGCCAAAATTAGGCTCTTCGTTATCCAGATGCTTTGCAACCAGATAAACGGCCGCAGCTGTGGACAACGGAAAAAACACCAGCTCTATCCCTGAAAAAATTATGAAAAATGTCATGGCATCTGTTAGCACGGCTGTTGGCACCACAGGCGTAATTTCGGGTGCATGTCCATATGCCAAGATATAAACCCAAGCATCTGCAAAGGTGTCCACTATGGCCATAACCGCGGCATAATAATGCTCTGGAATAAAATGGCGAAAAATGAAGACCGGCACAAAGGCCATAACTGTTATAACTGCAAGATATTTTGCGTTTTTACCATAAACAGAAAAAGCCGAGCCCACTATGGAAAATATATTTTTTTCAGGAATAAACACGATATGCTCCTTTCGGTGGTATTGCCATGGAACTTTCTTGAAGAAACTTACGTTACATTATATAACACCGCGACCCTAATTGCAAGCATTGACAACTTTGTCGTTTTGTGATATATTGATATAGGTGATTTTATATATGGAAAAAACAGTAAAAAATACTAAAAATAAAAGAAAATTTAATGACCACAGCCCGTTTAAAAAATTTCTAATTGTAACGGGCATATCATTTTCTGCGTTTTTTGTCATAGCGGCCACTGCCTTTGTTCTCCTTTTTGTTGTTGACAATGCCGCATCGCGTGGGCTATCAATAGCCCTAGGGCTGGAAGCAAGCGGCGGGGAAGGCTCTTTTATGGGAGGCCTTGGCGAGCTTTTAAGCGTAGGCACAGCCCTGCCCGAAAGGACAAATGTCCTTCTCATAGGCTCTGACGAGCCAAGCGGACGAGGCTACCTTGGCCGTGCGGATATGCTGATGATAGTTACTATCCACGCAGAAACCGGCCAGGTGTCGCTGGTTTCTGTTCCTCGTGATGCCCATGTTACTATGCCGCAATATCGCTTAGATATTTTGCGGGAAAATGGCCGCAACACTGCACCCTCTTCGGGCTCGATGCGTATAAACGAAATTACGCATCACGCAGGGCCGGAATTTGGTCCGACATTTATGGCCCGGCAAGTGGAAGAGCTTATGGGCATTGAAATACATTATTATGTGCATATAGATCTTGAAGCTTTCCGCTTTATTATCAACCAAATTGGCGGTATAGATTTTTATGTGCCGCGACGCATGTTTTATCACGATCCCTATCAAGATTTGCTAATAGACCTTCAACCCGGCCAGCAGACATTGATGGGCCATGCGGCCGAAGGGTTGGTGCGCTATCGCAGCAGTTTTGCAAATCAAGATTTGGGACGCGTGCAGGTGCAGCAGGACTTTATGCGTGAAGCCATGCGTCAGATAATGGATATGGAAAATATTTTGGGGAATCCCATGGCTTATCTTAGCATGTTTTTAAATCATCTGAACACCAACTTCAGCCTTTTGGATGTGCCACCGTATTTAACGCTTTTGCCTAATTTAGATTTGGCCAATGTAGAAGCCCATACCCTATCGGGCAGAGGAGCCTCTGTTGGGGGACGCTTTGTTTATATCATGGACGAGGAAGCCATAGCAGAGCTTGTAGAGCAAGTTTTCTACGCGCAGCCGGAAATACCTGACGATGACGAAGATGCCCTTTCTGATGTGGCGGCAACTTCATTTGGCTTAGACATAGAAGTTCTTAACGGCACAAATATTACGGGCCTTGCCGCGAGAACAAGTGAAAACCTGACAGAATATGGGTATAATATAGTAAGCATAGGAGACTATTTTGGAAACAGTGAGGCCGCAACCCGCATATTGGTGCGGCAAGCGGGGCGCGGGCAAGACTTAACAGAATTTTTCCGCAATAGCAGAATAGTGATAGACCCCAACATTGATACTGACATTGTAATAATTCTTGGAACAGATACATTTTGATAGTAAGCTTGGTAATATCCACAACAAAACCTTCATATTATTGAATATTGGATATGTATCAGTTGCGATACATAACCCATTTCGTGACCTTCCGGAGGTGTTTTTGTGGAAAGTTCCATTCTGTCCGCTGCCATGGGCTTTAACTTAAAATGTACAAAAGCCAAGGTGTTTAGGGACAAATTTGGCTATGTTTGTGCCACAACGGAAGGTCCCGTGAGGATACAGCGGCCAGACCGCAGAGGTCGCGCGCCCAAGGACAACAACGCCGTCCATACTTCTAATGCCACAGTTTTGGGAATATTGTTTCAGCACGAAATTAAAGAATGTCTTCATCAAAATGGCTTTACCGTGGACCGCTTCTTAATTTCCGCCCAAAACACACCATATTTTCGCATTGATGACGACATTTATACTGCCTGCTTTGCTCAAGGTGGGCCTAATGTGAACTTCACTGTGGGTGATGTATTTTTGGATGTGATAGCCCAGGTGGCCAAAATGCATCATGTCCTTTTCAGGTCGAGCATTGAGGCATCTCTTCCTAAAAAAGTTAAAACAGGGGATGAAGTGACAAAATCCCTGGCAAATTTGACATCTTTGAGAAAAAAGCTGCTTAAAGCAGGTAAATTTTCAGAATTTGATATGCTGTTTTTGCGTAGCTATGAGAAGCTTGCAGCGCATATTGTTTCCATTGAAGACGAAGACACCAAACATATATGCCACAATTTGCTTAAAGAAGAAAATATTTACATATATGACGAAAAAATAATCCTCACAAACTTTCACGAGGCCGCATCAAAGCTTCATTTGTACGACCTGGCGTATATAATAAAACGCTATGTGAAAGCGATGCCACAAGATATTATGCCGTTGCGCAAAATTTTAGAAACATATATTGAAAACTGCCCTGATATTGATTTTGACGAAATGCTTTTCCGTCGCATCCTTCTATATCCTGACAAATTTATCAAGGTGACGGGCGATTATTACAGCAAAAAACGCTCTTTTGCGCCAAACACTTATCTTTCGCGCATGGAAGAATGTTTGCGCATGAGTGAAACCTTAGAGAGGCTTTAAATTATGGACAAAAGAAATGGCGAAAATAATCCGCAAGATACCAGAAGGGTGCCTACAATTCGTAGTGGTGCTTATGGCTCGGACCCAGAGCTTGCCAAAACAAGAAAAATAACCACCGCGCCGCAAAATTCTGAAAGAAGGGCCGCGCAAGGTGCCGCCCAAAAACAAGGGCAAAAGGGCCCCGCACCAAAAGGCCCAAGAAAATCCCATTTGGCTATCCTTTTAGTCACCACTGTCTTCGTGGGCGTTGTTGCTGCGGTTTTTGTCTTTGCCATGATGTTTAACGAGCTATCCGCCGAAGGCGGTGGAAATACGCCCGGGCAGCCCAACACATCGACAACGCAGCCGCAAACCCAGGATCCTGTGGATCAAGACCCCTTGCCCGTTGAAGCCGGCCACCTTTCCTTTATCGGCGTTGTTCAAGACATGAATACCACCAACGGCCGTGTAGAAGTTTATGAAATAGAAAATTCCCGCCAACATTTACTTTTTGTGGAAGGCCATTCTGTATTGCGTGATAAATTTGGCGAAGCCATGACCTTTCCGCAATTTAGTATGGGTGATGTTGTGGAAATTGTTCATGTAGAAGATTCTACCACAGTTGAAACCATGCGCATCAGTGCCCAGGTGACAACAATGGAGCTTCGCGATATTGTTATAGACGAAGAAACCAACATGCTGCTTATCGGTAATAGTCGATATGCCATCAGTTCTCGCACTGTGGTGATGCATCAAGGCACACCAAGTGATGTGTCCGATTTAGCCACCGCATCCACCGCCAGGGTGGACATCTTCCGCGAGCATGTTGTTTTTGTGGACATACTTCAAGGCAGCGGCACCATACGCATCCCGTCAAATGACACCATTTTGCAGGGCTCTGCTGAGATATCCGGCATTGTCTTTGCCGGGTTGGACGGTGAAACGGATATACGCGCGCCGGAAGGCACACATAGGCTGATTATCCGTGGCGCAAATATAGAACTTTTTGAGCAGGACATCACCGTTACCCGCGGCGGCATAACCACCGCAAGCTTTGATGGAATGGAGCTTTTGTCAGGGTCCCTTACCGTAAATGTGGAAGACCCCCTCGTGACGCTGACGATAAATGGCGAGGCGCATATAACAAATACATTGATTATACTGGAGCACGGCACCTACACCGTGTCTGTGACGCGAGATGGCTTTATGCCCTTTTCGCGGGACATTAATGTAACGGCAAGTTCGCCAAACCATGAAATGCATGTGGCTTTGCAAGAGATTATTATTCCCACGCAAAACATAACCATCACAACAAGCCCGCCGGGCGCCAGAATTTATATTGACGGGGCACACCTTGGCCTTTCTCCAGTATCAACCCTACTAGAATTTGGAAGCTACACTGTCACAATGATTTTGGAAGGCTATATGGGCGGCAATTCCAATATTACGGTTGCGGGAAATCAGGAAATATTTAGCTTTCTGCTTGCGCCCAACCCTAATTACGCACCATAGTGACGATATAATAATTATAATATGGTTATAGCCACCCTGCATGGGTGGCTTGCTTTTTGAAAAATATATGTAATGAAAATCACTTCCATCCGTATACCATGTTGTAGAGCTTGCAAGATTTACAAAAATCCGCATGAAGGGGATGAACAATGCAAATAGCAGCCATAAAAGAAGATGCGCGGGTTAAAATTGAGATGGACGTTCAATTGCTGGAGGCCATTTACCGCCAATATTACAAAAACATATACAATTACATAGGCTTTCGCATAAACAACCACTTTGATGCGGAAGAGCTTGCCGCCCTGGTGTTTGAGAGGGCAATGACAAAATGGAAAAGCTATAACCCTGCTTTTCCTGTAGAGGCCTGGCTTATAGGCATTGCCAAAAACGCTGTTACAGACTATCTGCGGGCCAAAAAGCGCAAGCATTTTGTTGCCCTGGATGGCATTATAAATCTTGTTTCTCCAAACCGCCAGCCTGAAGAGGTGGCTGTCGCAAATGAGGAGCATAGAGAGCTGATAGTAGCCATGGCACGGCTAAAAGACACAGAGCGACAAATTTTATCCATGAAATTTGCAACAGACCTTAAACATCGCGAAATTGCTGATATACTTGGCATAAGCGAATCAAATGTTAGCGTAACTGTCCATCGGGCGTTGAAGAAGCTTAGGAAAATCATGGAGGAGGATGGGGCATGAGACATAGTTATGATGACAACGATTTCTTAACAAAATGCAGAGATATTGACCTTTCTGCCGATAGCCAAAATTACGAAAAAAACCTTGAAGTCCTAAAGGGCAAATTAGCGCAAATTGAAGAGGAGAGATATAATATGAACAAGCAAAGAAGATTTAAAAAACCCATTGCGGTGGCTGCCATCATAGCTGTCATGTTATCGTTTTCGGCTGTGGCCTTTGCTGCACCTGCATGGCAATATATAGAATTTGTTTTTGTGCAAGGTGCAGAGCATGTAAATTATTTTAGAGGGATGACCATTGCTCCGACTACTATAGAATACCTTGGTGACGGCACATCTGTTTCACGGGGCGTGGTTATCATAGAATCTGACATAGACCGTAATGCTGATGGGCCGATAATTATTGATGTAGACGGCCATCATGTGGTGTTGCAAGATGCCCATCATTTTTATGACCTTAACGAGGCATTAAACCATCTTGCGATTGAAAATCCACTATTGCCCACTTATTTGCCAGAAGACTTTGATTTCCAGCGTGCAACCTTTAACATAAGCCCTGTAAGGCATCCTGACATACACTCTGCTGCAAACAATATAAATATCAGCTACAGCGATGGCCAAGGCCATTTAAACATTAATATCAATGACATGTTTGCAGGAGCGGTTTCAGCCACACTAGGATATGATGAAGATGGTGTCTCTCACTTTACAAAAGTTAGTGGCGTAGAGGGCGCTGGAGATTTCGACTTTGACTATGAAGAGCTTGTGTCTGTTCATTTTTCGTTAGACCCTGAGAGAATCGAAACAATTGAGATTAACGGCCAACAGGCCTTTATAGGCAACGGCAGACTAATCTTGCAGGCAGGAACTATAACTTATATCTTAGAATCTGCGGATTTAACATACGAGCAACTTATTGAAATAGCAAAATCTTTGCAATAGGCATTTAAGCGCAACGAAAAAATCCCCCTTTGACAGGGGGATTTTCTATTATTGAAGTTCAAGCCATGGGCACCATTCGCATTCATTTATGCCATTATTGAAGCCTTGCCGAATACTTTGATTGTCTAGGCCCTGCCTAATTCGCTGACCTCGCCCGAATCCTCGCCCAAGACCACGCGGGATAAAGCTGCCTTCTTCATTAAAGGCCTGACAGCTTCTTTGATAACCTTCTGAAAAAACATCTTCGTCTAAAAATTGGCAAGCGGCATTTCTCTGCCCTTGTTGCCCCGCACCAAGCCCTCTGCCGCAGCGCGCAAACGCTGTATCGGCTACGGCTACACATAAGGCAAATGCCAAAGCCCCTGCCATAATCCTCTTTATCATTTTCATTTATCTTCCCCCTTTATGATTTTCTTAATTATAACTCATTTAACAAAGCAAGCGATGAACGATTTGTAAACAATGTTGCGGAAATTTTTGCAAAATTAATCCCGCAAGCCTTATGACTGCGGGATTGTTTATATAACTTATCTGCCAGAACCGCCTTTGCCGCCATGGTTAGTATCATGCTCATCAGAGCGACCACCTTGGTTACCTTTATTGGTATTTTTATTATCCACCTCGTTCATCCTCCTTTCACGAAAGATTTGCTTTACAAAAGCTATTATTTTCATGTGTTTGAATTTTTATACATTGAACTTTGAAAATTTTGTATTTTGTGGTATAATGCCTTATAGGATAGGGGGCATTGACATGAAAAAGGTTGTAATTGCGATGTCGGGCGGAGTGGATAGTGCTGTCGCGGCATATTTGCTTAAAGAGGCAGGATATGATGTGCTGGGCATTACCATGCAGATATGGCAAAGCGAAAACCCTGATATTGCTGCGGCCAAAGGCGGTTGCTGCGGCATGACGGCCGCAGAGGATGCCCGTTTTGTATGCCATAACCTAGGCATACCTCATTATGTGCTTAATTTCCGCGATGTTTTCAAAAAGACTGTAATAGATTATTTTGCCCGAGAATATAAGGCAGGCAGAACGCCAAACCCCTGCATAGCCTGCAACCGCTATGTGAAGTGGCAAACGCTTTTGGATAAGTCTATAGAGCTTGAGGCGGATTTTATCGCCACGGGCCATTATTCCAAAATTGTGAGGCACGAGGACACAGGCAGACTGACTATAATGGCGGTGGATAATGCCAAGGACCAAAGCTATGCCCTGTATAATCTGACGCAGGCGCAGCTGGCACGCACCTTGTTTCCTATCGGAGACATGCCCAAGGACGAGCTGCGACAGCTGGCGGCGCAAAAAATAGGCCTGCGCGTGGCCCACAAGCCTGACAGCCAGGAAATTTGCTTTATACCGGATAACGACCATCCAAGATTTTTGGAAGAATATTTTGGCGAAGCCCTTGCTGCGGGCGATTTCGTGGACGAAGCGGGCAATGCGCTGGGCCGCCATAAGGGCATTGGCGCATACACCATCGGCCAACGAAAAGGCCTTGGCATGGCCTTTGGCAAGCCTATGTTTGTGAAGGAAATTGATGCTAAAAATGGACGCGTGGTGTTGTCTGATGACGAAAGCCTGTTTGCACGGCACATGACCGTAGGGGATGTAAACTTTATGTCCCATGATGGCCTTGATAACGAGCTTAGGTGCTTTGGCAAGATACGCTATTCACATAAAGCCGCACCCTGCGTTATAAGGCAAGAAGACAATGCGATAAAATGTGTGTTTGACGAGGCCCAAAGAGCCATAACGCCCGGGCAGTCTGCGGTGTTTTATGATGAGAAGGGAAGGATAATATGCGGCGGGCAAATTTCTTAAACCCAATTTTATACACAATTCCAATTTTATTTTTTCTCGTAGCGTGCGACATGGAAAGTTTATATTATCACGAAGAATATTATTACGAAGCAGACTATAATGTTAAGATGCAAATTGTAGATGTCAATATTAATGGCGACTTGGTGCAGCTTTCAGGGTACTATGACGACCTTTTTCATTTTCGTCTGCGGGATATTGAGGATATGCTAATAAACACCCGGTCTCGGTTTCGTTATGGGGCTTTACCACAAGATGAATGGCGGGATTATTATATCTGGAGAGGTGTAGCAGATATTCCTGAGTGGTTTTTAAACATGGCGCCGCCCATCCATGAAGGAACCCGCGATGATGTCCCGGTCATCCGCGAACAAATTGCTATGTGGACACCCTTTGATAGAGATGGGGCACTTGGCTATATGTATGCATTAAAAATTGGCGGACATCATTATTTCACCCTATGTAGTTTAAGCGCAGTTCTTGGTTTTACAGTGGAATTTGACGAAGATGGCACGGCGTGGATAAATACCTGCGAGGCAAACATAAGCGAATATGGCCGCCAAGCGGCGGCGCAATTTCTTGCTCAAATGCCTACTTTGTTTTATAGGGACTGGAGCGAGGAAACACTTGCTTCCACACCATATATTCTCCCATGGGGATATTTTGCGGGAGAAGAAAACGAGCTTTATTCGAGATTTTACCCTGCCACATTTACATTGCATGATTTTAATAACAACGGAATTCCTGATATTCTCCTTCATTATTACACAGTAAGCTGGCATGGGGAAATGCGCCGAGACATGCATTTATTTATGTACATAGACGGCAGCTATCAAGAAATAACAACAATTTCCCCCTGGGGCGGCATTTTTGCTGATTTTGAAGGAAATATATTCGCCATCGAAGGAAATCATCAAGAAAGCTTCACCCATGTTCAGAAAATTTCATTTGATGATGAGGAACCCGTGGTGGAAATGATTATTGAAGCTTGGTGGTGGAACGATGATGAAGAAGAGTTGCCATGGGATGACTTTATCGAGGCGGTGAGAAAGCATCAAGAGAGATATTGGACAAATTGGGATTATTTTGCACCAACTGTCCCCGGCCAGCACGACAAATCGTTAATCGCCATGCGCCCCATTTGGGATTTAGCCGAAAGCCTTAGGGATGAAGTTTATCAAAGCCTAATTGATGAAGGGCGAATACCCTCTTGAAAAATAATAGTGCAAAATGATAAAGGTGATGGGGGTTATTTGTCGAGGATATGACGCTTGAGAAGCGCCATTTGCGTCGATGTCAAATCTGCGTTACTGGGTTGCTTCGGGCGTTATGACAGATGGCTATTATAGCGATGCTGCCCTCGCAATTGCCAATACGTTATTGTAATCTCAACATGGAAATCATGTCATTCCAACCGTCATCAGCCTTATAACAAAACCACCCGCCCGCTTGTAGGGGCGGCTTATAGCCGCCCGTTTATCCTACAGACGTACCACCTATTCAATGTATTATGTCACTGCATATGCGGGCGGCTACAAGCCGCCCCTACGACATATGTACTACAC
>Ga0123355_10000751_pt1 | contig 44289 bp, 54 predicted proteins | sample TergutEmb28metaG_3_FD_89872 | JGI IMG/M metagenome (GOLD analysis project Ga0123355, IMG submission 89872) | Embiratermes neotenicus P1 segment gut microbial communities from Petit-Saut dam, French Guiana - Emb289 P1 | ecosystem: Host-associated > Arthropoda: Insects > Digestive system > Gut ...
AGGCATGGCCCTCATGGGCACAGGCACATGGCTGATGCTGGAATTAAAAAAGGATCATAGCGACCAGACCCCGGCGAGACGAAGTTGGCTGTTTTTTGCCGTGATGGCCGCCGTGTTTGCCAGCTTAACCGCCATCTTCGGCAGAATAGGCGTTGCGGATATGGACGCAAACTTGTGGACGGCAATTCGGACAATGGTTGTTGTGCCTATGAGTTGGCTCATGGTCTTTCTAACAGACGGCACGGGCGAAGTGAAGGGCATAGACCGGAAAAGCTGGCTCTTTTTGGTATTATCCGGCGTAGCGACAGGCGTTAGCTGGCTGTTTTTCTACCACGCCCTCCAAATCGGAAATGCCAGCCTTGTGGTCCCCATTGATAAGCTGAGCATCGTACTTACAATGGGCTTTGCACGGCTATTCTTGGGCGAGCGGTTCTCAGGGCGCAGTCTGGCTGGATTAGCGCTCCTGACTATTGGAACCCTCCTGCCCGTATTTTTTTCATAGAACCATTTACAAACGCCCAGACGTTGGGTATAATGATATACTCATTGTATAAAGAGAGGGAAAGGGGCATTGCCCAATGGATGGTTTATTTAACGAGCGGCTCAGTCGGCTTCGAAAAGGGAAAAAGATCAGTCAGCGTCAAGTGGCGGCAGATTTACACATCTCCCAGGCGTTGCTCTCCCACTATGAAAACGGCATCCGGGAGCCAGGCCTTGACTTTGTCTGCCGTGCGTGCGAGTACTACGGCGTGTCGGCGGACTACATTTTAGGGCGCACAGAGGAGGGGGCGGAATCGGCGCAGGTGCGGTTTTTGGCGGATCTGGCAGAGCGCGCCGACGGTGCGCTGACCCTCTCCGCCCAACTTACGGAGCGGCTCATGGCCTTGGAGGCGCAAATCACCCGGCAGATGCAAAAGGAGAACGCAAACCCATGACACCACAGGAGAGAACACGAAATTTTTCAATTATCGCCCACATCGACCACGGGAAGAGCACCTTGGCAGACCGATTGCTGGAGCAGTGCGGCGCCGTGGAGAGCCGGGATATGGAGAGCCAGCTCTTAGACAATATGGATCTGGAGAAAGAGCGGGGCATCACCATTAAGGCCCGGGCCGTGCGGTTGCAGTACAAGGCAGAGGATGGGGAGACCTATTTCTTCAACCTGATTGACACGCCGGGGCATGTGGACTTTAACTACGAGGTCTCCCGGAGCTTGGCCGCCTGTGAGGGGGCCATCTTGGTCGTGGATGCGGCCCAGGGCATTGAGGCCCAGACCTTGGCCAATACCTATCTGGCCCTAGATCACAATCTGGAGATTCTGCCCGTGATTAACAAGATCGACCTGCCCGCCGCCGACCCCAAACGGGTCAAAGCGGAGATTGAGGAGGTCATCGGCATCCCCGCCTTAGATGCGCCGGAGATATCCGCCAAGCGGGGGATCAATATCCCCTGCGTCTTAGAGCAGATTGTCCGGGATATCCCCGCCCCCAAGGGGGACGCAAAAGCGCCCCTCCGTGCGCTGATCTTTGACAGCCAGTACGACAGCTACAAGGGCGTCATCGTCTACATCCGTGTGATGGAGGGCGAGATCCACAAAGATATGGAAATTTCAATGATGGAGAGCGGGGCCGTCTACAAGATTGTGGACATAGGGCATCTAAATCCCATGGGGATGACCTCCTGCCAGACCCTGTCCGCCGGGGACGTGGGCTATTTTACCGCCAGCATCAAAACCGTGGCGGACACCCATGTGGGGGATACGGTCACAGCCAAGGAAACTCCGGCCACGGAGCCTCTCCCCGGCTATCGGCCTGTCCAGCCCATGGTCTTTTCCGGTATCTATACCACAGAGGGGGACAAATACCCCGATCTGCGGGATGCGCTGGAAAAGCTAAAGCTCAACGATGCGGCCTTGAGCTACGAGCCGGAGAGTTCCATCGCCCTGGGTTTCGGATTCCGCTGCGGATTTTTGGGACTTCTGCACATGGAGATCATCCAGGAGCGCTTGGAGCGGGAGTTTGACCTGGACCTCATCACCACGGCCCCCAGCGTCATCTACCGGGTCACCACAACAGACGGGGAGCAGATCATGGTGGATAACCCACTCAACTATCCGTCGCCCAATTTCATCGAGATGGCGGAGGAGCCTTTCGTCTCCGCCACGATCCTCTGTCCTACGGAATATGTGGGCAATATTATGGATCTCTGCCAGGATCGGCGGGGGGAATACAGGGATATGACCTATCTGGACGACACCCGGGTGGAGTTAAAATACGATCTGCCCTTAAATGAGATTATCTACGACTTTTTCGATGCCCTAAAATCCAGGAGCCGGGGCTATGCGTCTCTGGATTACGAATTCAAAGAGTACCGGGCCAGCAAGTTGGTGAAGCTGGATATCCTCTTAAACGGGGACGTGGTGGACGCTTTGAGTTTCATCGTCCACACAGATAAGGCCTATGCCCGGGGCCGCCGGATTGCGGAAAAACTCAAAGACAACATCCCCCGCCAGATGTTTGAAGTCCCCGTCCAGGCGGCCATCGGCGGCAAGGTCATCGCCCGGGAGACCATCCGGGCCATGCGGAAAGACGTCTTGGCCAAGTGCTACGGCGGAGATATCACCCGGAAGAAAAAGCTCCTGGAAAAGCAAAAAGAGGGCAAAAAACGGATGCGCAGTCTAGGCAGCGTACAGGTGCCGCAAGAAGCGTTTATGGCAGTGCTGAAATTGGATGAGTAAAGACCCTCCCCCAGTCAGGCTGCGCCTGCCAGCCCCCTCAAAACGAGGGGGCCGAAGAGCAAGGGCAAAAAGCCTCCCTCGATTCGAGGGAGGTGGCAGAGCGAAGCTCTGACGGAGGGAGGCCCTGCGCCGTAGGCCAAGGGCAATCCTCAGTCAGCTTTCGCTGACAGCTCCTTTGGAAAAGGAGCTTATGCATCTATAAAACATACTGCAAAGTTCCAATACAGATAAACGGAGGAAAACACCATGGCAAAACGGCAATTTAAAGCGGAGAGCAAGCGGCTCATGGATCTGATGATCCACTCCATATATACCAACCGGGAGATCTTCCTCCGGGAGATTATCTCTAACGCCAGTGACGCCATTGATAAACTGGCCTATCAGGCGTTGACCGACGACAAAGTGGGGCTAAACCGGGAAGATTTTAAAATCACCGTAGCCGTTGACAAAGAGCAGCGCACCATCACCGTCTCCGATAACGGCATCGGCATGACGAAGGACGAGCTGGCGGACAACCTGGGCGTCATCGCCAAGAGCGGGTCGATGGACTTTAAATCCGTCCTGGACGAGACGGCGGAGGTGGATATTATCGGTCAGTTCGGCGTGGGGTTCTACTCCGCCTTTATGGTGGCGGAGCAAGTGACCGTTCGCTCCCTCGCCTACGGCCAGGAGACCGCCCACCAATGGGTCAGCGCCGGAGCCGACGGCTACACCATCACGCCTTGCGAAAAAAACGCAGTGGGGACGGATATTGTCATACAGCTCCGCCCCGATACAGAGGGGGAGGACTACAGCGCCTATCTGGAGTCCCACACCCTCCGGCGGATGATAAAAAAATACTCCGACTACATCCGCTACCCCATCGAATTAGACGGAGAGATAGTCAACAGTATGATCCCCATCTGGCAGAGGTCGAAAAGCGAGGCCACGGACGAGGACTGCTTTGTCTTTTACAGAGAAAAATTCTTCGACATGGAAGACCCCGTATCTGTCCAGCGGATCAGCGCCGAGGGGACGGGGGTCTCCTACCGGGCCATGCTCTTCTATCCGGCCCGTGTACCCTATAACTACTTTACAAAAGAGTATCAGGCGGGCCTCGCCCTCTATTCCGCCGGGGTGCTGATTATGGAGCACTGCGATGCCCTCCTGCCGGAGCACTTCCGGTTTGTCCGGGGCATTGTAGACTCGGCGGATTTATCTCTCAACATCTCCCGGGAGACCCTCCAGCAGGATCGGCAGGTAAAGACCATCGCCGCCAGCTTGGAGAAGAAGATCAAGAGCGAACTGGCCCGATTGAAAGACAAAGAGCCGGAGCAGTATCAGACTCTCTATGAGAGTTTCGGGATCCAGTTGAAATACGGCATCGTCCAGCATTTTGGCGCAAAAAAGGACTTGCTGTCGGATTTGCTCCTATTCTTCAGCGCCAAGCAGGAAAAATTGATCTCCCTGCAAGACTATGTGACGAGCATGGGCGCAGACCAGCAGTATATCTACTACGCCTGCGGGGAGAGCAAGGCAAAAATCGCCGCCCGGCCCCAGTTGGAGCAAGTGTTAGATGCGGGATTCGACGTGCTCTATATGACCGATGAGGTAGACGAATTTGTGGCCTCCGCACTGGTCAGCTATATGGAAAAAGAATTTCGCTCCGTCTATGATGATGACTTGGGAATCGAGAATCAGGAACAGCAGGAGGAGACGGCGAAACTGCAAGAGGCCGAAAAGCCCTTGCTGGACTTTATCTCTGAGACGTTGGGAGATAAAATTGCAGCGGTGAAGCTCTCCCACAAACTAAAAAGCCACCCTGTATGCCTGGGCACACAGGGCGGGATTTCCCTGGAGATGGAAAAGTATTTTGCCAACTTGTCCAAACAGCAGGACGGCGAGCCCGTCCGGGCGGAGCGGGTATTGGAATTAAACCCGGATCACCCGGCATTTCAGAGAGTACAGGCGGCCTTTGAGACGGATCAGGAGAAGTGTAAAAAATATATCGCACTCCTCTATCACCAGGCCCTTTTGATGGCGGATTTGCCTGTGGAAAATCTGCCGGAATATGTAGAGCTGACCTGGGATCTGCTCTGATGGCGGGTTTGCTCTGCCCGGAGATCAAAGGGGGCGTCCGGCCCCTCTAAGGGACGGATGACAACGGTCTCAATCTCTCTCGCCTCTGCGTAGCGGACGGCCTGGCTGATGCCGCCCTCCGCCACGTTGTCATGGATGGCGATGAGCCGGTCAGACCCTATGAGCATGGTCTGCTTTTGCCGCTGCATACATCCCCTGCTGTAGTGAGATTGGGGGCAGAAGACCCAATCAGCCTGGGCCAGCACGTCAAAGTATTGTTCCCGCCAGATGTCCGGCCAGTTGTTGGCTTGGGTTTCGCAGGGCAGGTAGCAGTGGAGTCGGATATGGGGAAACTGTGCATCCCGGAGCAGGATAATCCGCTGGGCCGCCCAGATATCCGCCCCCATATGCATTCCCACCCGGAAGATGGATACCCCGTCGCAAATGGCGTGGCGGAGTTCCCGCTCGATGAGTTTGCCCATCATCCGGCGGTGAAAGTTCAGGTTGTCCGGGTCTAAGCGGTGGGCCTGGATGCCGATGAGACTGCACGTTGCATCTATTTTTTTGTACATTTCGCACCTCCTGGTTCTGTTTGAACGTACAAGACTACTATATGCCATGTCCGTGGAGAAATTTGTAGATTTTTGGGGAAAGATCGGAAAAATTTACGAAATCAATCCGGAAATGCTTGGAAATACGAGGGGCGTGTTACGATTAGAGCAATTTTTTGTAACACGACCGATACGAGGAAGCTATGAAAGCGACAAATTATGACTTGACCCAGGGGGACATTTTACGAAAGCTTCTCCTAGTGGCGCTGCCCATTATGGGCACCCAATTTTTGCAGATGGCCTACAACCTGACGGATATGTTCTGGCTGGGCAATGTGGGATATGACGCCGTAGCCGCCGCAGGGACGGCGGGGAAATATATGTGGATGTCCGTCGCACCCATGATGATCGGCCGCATGGGGGCGGAGATCGGCGTATCCCAGTCCCTGGGGCGCTCTGACAGAGGCGCTGCGCTGGCCTTTTCCCAGACGGCGCTGTTCTTAGCCGTCATCACCGGGATTGTATTCGGTGCGGTTATGTTCGCATTTCGCTATCCTCTCATCGGGTTTTTCAATATTGCGGAGGCCCATGTGGTTCAGGATGCGGCCAACTATCTGGCCATCGTAGCCGTGGGAATGCCCTTTACCTATATCAGCGGGGCGGTCACCGGGATATTCAACGGCGCAGGCAACAGCCGGGTACCGTTCGCCCTCAACGGTGCGGGATTGGTGGTCAATATGATATTGACGCCGGTGTTTATATTTGGCCTGGATATGGGGGTCGTAGGGGCCGCATTGTCCACCACAATTGTCCAAGTCTTGGTGGCCATTGCCAGCATTCTCGTGGTGCGGATTGCGCCCAGCCGGCCCTTTGATACCCTCCGGCTTTTAATACGCCCTGAATGGGCGAGGGCCAGACAGATATTCCGCTGGACATTGCCCATTGTGGCGGAGAGCGCCTCGTTTACGTTTTTGGCCATGCTCCTGGGCCGGTTTGTGGCGGCCTTTGGCGTGGGCGCCATGGCCGTACAGCGGGTGGGGATTCAAATTGAGAGCCTTACCTGGATGATCGGGATCGGGTTTACCTCGGCGGTCACAGCTTTTGTCGGGCAGAACTACGGTGCCGAACAGTGGGATCGAATCCGCCGGGGCAATGCCATAGCGTTGCGGATGATGGTGGCCTGGGGCTTTATTACCGCCGTGATCGTCTGGGTCTGGGGCGCACAGTTGTTCTCCATTTTCCTGTCGGAACCGGAGCTGATCCGAGAGGGGGTTCGGTTCCTGCGGATTTTGAGTATCGGGCAAGTGCTCTGCTCGTTGGAGTTTTTGTCTATCGGCGTATTCCGCGGCGTAGGGAAGACCATGCCGCCGCTGGTGGTGTCAAGCGGGGCCAACGCCCTCCGGGTGGTGATCGCCTATGTCTTGAGCCAGACGGCTCTGGGGCTTTCCGGCATCTGGTGGGGTTTTACTATCGGGGTCTGTCTGCGGTCTGTGGCGCTGTTTATCTGGTATCGGTATCATATGCGGCAGTTGCCGAAAGAGGCTGAGCCGAAAGAGGTGCCGGCGGGATAAGCGGACATTTAGGCCGCTGTCCCCTAGGAAATGGCAAGGAGGTTGCCAAGTTATGGGAAATATTTTATCTGTGCGTGCCGTGACCTTTGATGCGGGTATACCGAAAATATGCGCCCCCCTCGTAGGGCAAGACATTCCGGCGCTTCTCGGGGAGATCAGGGATATGGAGAACGTGCCCTTTGATCTCCTAGAATGGCGGGCGGATTTTTTCGCCCAGGTATCCGACCACAAGGCCGTGGGGGAAGCACTGATTGCCCTGCGGGCGGCAGTGGGGGAAGATATCCCCCTCCTATTCACATTTCGGACAGCGGCAGAGGGCGGCTGTGACCGGCCCTTTTCACCGGATCAGTACGAGAGCCTGCTCCTCGCTGTGAGCGACAGCGGCCTTGCGGATTTAATAGATGCAGAGCTCTGTATAGGGGATCGGATTGTCCGATCTGTCACGGCGGCGGCGGGGGAGCGGGGCGTTCCCGTGGTGCTCTCCCACCACAACTTCCGGGAGACGCCGGAGAAAGAGGCCATCCTTGCCATACTGACGAAGATGCTCCAATACGATGTGCCCATCTCCAAAATTGCTGTCATGCCCCAGTGCCGCCAGGATGTATTGCATCTTATGTCCGCCGTAATCCATATGAACGAACACCACCCGGAGCGGCTGAATATCGCCATCGCCATGGGCGAATTGGGTCTTGTGACCCGTTTGAACGCCGGGTTTTTGGGATCAATCCTGACCTTTGGTGCGGCGAAATCCAGCTCCGCACCGGGACAGATCGGAACTGCGGATTTGCGGCGGGTGTTGAATATTGCGGGGGAGAACTCACGGAATTTATATTTTGAACGATAAAAACCTCCTTTTCCAAAGGAGGTGGCAGGCGACAGCCTGACGGAGGATTCCGTAGGCCACTGCAGGACAATCCTCAGTCAGCTTCCGCTGACAGCTCCTTTGAGAAAGGAGCTCATGCGAAGACCCAATCACTACACTACAAACCCAAAAGACGGCGTTCCAGCTCTGCGCTGGGACGCCGTCTTTTATGCGTCTATCGGACGTATCGGCCGCTCTCGTCCTCCGTGAGCAGGAGAATTTCTAACTGCCTGCCCGTGGCGGCGCTGACGTAGACCAGCACCCGCTGGCCGTCCTCTGCGATGCACTTGAACTCATAAGAGAGCAGCTCCGCACCCCCGATCTGGATCAGGGCCAGGGAGTGGGCTAGGACGGATAACGCATCCGGGACGGCTGCCTGGGCCTCCTCTGCGCTGATTTTGGGGGAGTCCAGATCACGGGGCCGGTGGGTTTGGAGATACTCCAGGGCGGAAAAGGACGTGATCCGGCCGTTGTCCAGGGCGACGGAGACTTGGATTGTATCCGGGTAGTGGAGGATATCATCTTCCACGTGGATAAAGGAGACGGTAATCTGATTGGCCAGAATCCGCCAGCGGCTCTCCTCCATGGTGTCAAAGCCGTTGTCTGCGAGAAACGCTCGAGCCACTTTTTTACCCTCCGGCCCGGTGAGGGGAGCGCGGCGCACGGTGCGGTCACTGGATGCGCTGACTACTCGGCCCCCCTCCCGGCTGACCGCCACGGTGAACTCGCCGCCGTCCACCCGTGCGGCGAACGTATAGACGGGGATGGGTGTCTCTCTGATCCCTGTGTAGGAAAAGAGCTCCCGCTTGAGATCAAAGAACTCTGCGGCGACCTCCTTGGCCGCTCTGCGGGTTACTTCTGTATCTGCGGCGTTTGCGGGCGGGCGTGTGCGTGTGACCCCGGCCATAGCCGGAACAGCCAGGGGCTCCGTCCGGAGATCGCTTAATTTACGTGTCAGGACGGCAGCGGTGGCCGTCAGGGCGGTGAGATGGGCGTGATCTTCTGTGATGTGGTCATCTATTTCATAGGCGGTGCGGATCCGGGCGTGGGCGTAGTCGCCCACTTGGGTGAGAAAGGCCCAAGTCTCGTCCAGGCCGTCAAGTTCATCTGGCAGGCCCTCTGCGGCCATCCGGGCGGTGGCGGTATGGATATAGAGCTCGGTGCTGAGGGCTGTAATCATCGCAGGAGACGTGGCGTAGCGCCATTTTTGTAGTGCGGCCTCAATGCGGGTCAGATTGTCGGTGAGCTCCGCCAAGGCGTATGTTTGGCTCGCTTGGATCTGGGCCCGATAGTCTTCAATTGCCGTATGCGCCTGGTAGAGCATCCCGCCCAGCACGGCGATAACGGCCAGGGAGAGGGCCGCCAGCAACACAGTGCGCTGTTTTGCTCTCATAGATAAATCACCTCTTTGCAACGATTGCGCCCATCCCCCCGGCTCACTACCAGGATGACACCGCTCCGTTTCCGCCGTTGGCGAAAACTGCGCTACGTCACCCTGTCGTTCGCTTCAAATCGAAGCAGAGCTGACGCTTCGATTTGTGAAGGTCAAGGGCAATAAATTTAGCATCTTATAACACCATTCGCTCCAGGCGGGGTAGATGCAGCAGAATGTTCTGCTTCTAAAGGTATAGTCTGTGCAAAAAGATGAATATTACCAGCAGATTATGTATTGTAATCTTGGGAAATTTTAGGTATGATAGCGGTACTACTATATTTCCCCCGCCTGGGGCGGGAAATACGGACCAATATTCTGGTGCAGGCGCACTACACAAACAGAAAGGGTGAGAACTATGGAATTTGTCGTATTGGGATACGATGGCACAGACAGCAGGGCGCTGGAACGGCGTATGGCGGCGAGACCGGCCCATTTAGAAGTGGTAAAGAGCCTCCACGAGGCAGATGTGCTCCTGTATGCGGGGGCGCTGTTGGACGACGAGGAAAACATGGTCGGCTCTATGATGGTCGTGAATTTTCCGTCGGAGAACGATCTGCGGGAGAAATGGCTCAACGAGGAACCCTATATTATGGGGAACGTCTGGCAAAAAGTAGAGGTTCGGCGGTTCAAGCCGGCGCAGTTTAAGTAGCGCACAACAAAACGGGCGGCCATTTGGAGACATTTGTCAAGGGATAAAATGATATTTCTCCGAAAAATTCAAAGTCCTAGTATGATGTGATGTCATACTAGGGCTTTGGTTTGTGGTGCTGTAGAAAATCTCGCTGTTCCAGAAGTAGGGTGCAGGTAGCTCTTTGGGCCTGGAAATGCTTATTTTGTGCGACTATTTTCCTATCCCAAGTAGTTTGTTTTTCTTGTGGTTGAACTCTTCCTGAGTAAGAACACCATCATCGAGTAGAACTTTGAGTTTGGATAATTCATCAGCTACACTTGTCGATGGGGATTGTGCTGTAGTAATGTTTCTTGTTGCGACCTCAGTAATGTGAGCATGAGCCATTCGAGCTATATCAATATCACGTGCATCAAAATTGATTATATGGTTCGCTAGACCGGATACGCCCCCAGTACCCCAAAATGTTTGAGAAGTCCTACCGCCAGCTATGAATAGCTTTAGACGGTAAGAGTATATATTTTCAGGCGTTTCTAGTTCGGCACCAGAGAGGTGTGAGATGAGGACGGTTTTGCTACCTTGGTTTGCCTTGTTAATGGTTATAGTGCCGTCCTTGATAATCCACTCTTCAGATTGATGCAACACCGTGCTTTTCTGATCTGGATCATATTTATGTGACCGCAAAAATATTTCACCAGTATCATCGTTTATGTATGATTTATGTTCTTCAGGACGCACATCTATTCCTGCCAACTCTTTTTTTTGTAGCTCTTTAGCCATAGCCTTTCTATCTTTAAATTCGGCCAAAAGTACGGGGTCACGCTGTATTTTCATTCGTTTAGATACATGTTTTATGAACTCAACAGTTGAGACACCAACAAAAGCAACAAGAAATGTACTCCAAAGCCAGTTTTCCAACCACCAATTAATCAATGCCATACAACTCACCCTTTCCACAACATCAAAAATAAAATTTCTACGTCACCTGCCGAAAAGGCAGGCAACGAACAAAATGATTATACCACCCCACCAGTCAAACGTCCACCGTATACAGCAACAAAAACATGACGGGAAGGAAGCGTTAAGCCGTCCTTTTGCTTAATACTTCTCGCCATGTTGGCTTGGGGTTCAGGGGGCGGCAAGCACCCTGGATTTTGAACCGTCAGGTTCAAAAAGCCCCCGGCAGGGCGCACACGTTCGTTAGAACGTATAAGTGCACAATAGATAGAATCTTATCACCAACCTCTCCACAAAGACCACTGATTCACTGCAAATGAGCCGCCTATTTTGTTGTAATAGTAGTGGTTTATCAAAACCACCCTTTACAACATAAGACTTTGGCCGCCTGTTTTTCTCGCTTATTCCGGTTTTACGCCATCCGGCAAAGCCAGATAGGAAAAAATAAGAAAAAAGGGCTACCGCCAGAGCCGCACAACCCCCTGATCGTGAAACTGCTTCAACAAAATCAACCCGATGGGGAACAGGATCATCCCTGCGATTCCCACGGTGCGGTAGCCCAGATACATGGCCATCAACGTTGCAACGGGGTGCAGACCCAACTGCTTGCCCACTAAGCGCGGCTCCATGAAGTTGTGCACCAAGCTGACGAGGCAATAGGTCAACAAAAGTCCCACCCCCATGGTAACATCCCCGGCCAGGAGCCGGATGATGGCCCAGGGGATCAGCACCGTCCCCGTGCCGAGGACCGGCAGTGCGTCGATCAGGGCGATAAGTGCTGCCAGCAGGATAGCGTATGGAATCCGCAGGATGAGAAACGCCACCGTTAAAAGGACGAAAGTCACGCCGATCAACATGACCTGGGCCCTGCACCACTTAAGGAGCGACTGGGACAGATCCGCTTTGAGTGCCTGGCTCCGGGCCTGCCACTTGGCCGGGATCTGCCGCTGGATGAACGCCGTTACCTGGGGATAGCTGACGCTCATAAACAAGACGCTGATGGCGTAGGTGAGGACAAATAAAACAATCCGGGGAAAGGCCGTCGCCACAGCGGCGGCGAAACTCAAGAACAGGCCGGAGAGCTGGCCCGGGAGTTCCTCCAAGAGTGCGGCAAAGCTGTCGATGGCGGTCTGGATTACGGCCTGGGTTTCCACGGGAGCGGCGATGACGAAACGGTAGACGGCGCTCTCCAGTTCGCCGATAATTTGCCCCATCTGGCCCGCCATATCCGGTAGATTTTGGACGAGTGTACCTGCGCTGCTGACCAATTGGTTGATGGCAAGTCCCACCAAAAAAAGCATTACGCCTAAAGCAATCAGACTACAGACTGTGGCGGCAAAGCTGCGTTTGAACTGAAACCGCCGCATAGACCATTGGATCCCAGGCTCTATGAGCCGGGCCGTGAGCAGGGCCAGGAGGAACGGGGCAATCCAGGGCAGGACAAACCGAAACAGAAGCCACCCAATCCCCACCGCCAGGACGAGGCCGAGAATCCAGATCAACATCGATTGGTATTTTACCATATCCAGCCCTTTCATCAATATGCATGTCCGGTGTGCAAGCGGAGCTCTTTCTGGCATATTTTATGCAGATTTTCCCGGGTACAGTACAAAAGAAAGAAAAGATTTTCGCTCCTATGTCTTGCGGGATGGGCCAATCTGTGTTAAGATACAGTCCGGTGTGCCATAGGAGCACAAATGACCACGAGAGGAGGACGATTTGTGGAGCAGTCAGGGATAAAATACTATCTGGTCGAAGAAGGTGCCATGCCGCCGGTGCTCTTGCGTGTATTAGAAGCGAAAGAGCTCTTGGAGACGGGACAATGCGCCACCGTGGCGGAGGCCGCCAGCCAGATCGGCCTGAGCCGCAGCGCTTTTTACAAGTACCGGGATGCGATTCGTGTCTTTTACGATACCTCTGTCAGCCGGATTATGACGTTTCACGTCCTACTCCGGAACAAGCCGGGGATCCTCTCCGCCGTATTAGCTATTTTTGCCAATTCCGGGGCAAATATACTCACCATCAACCAGAGCATCCCCGTCAACGGCCGGGCCGTGGTCACCATCTCCGCCGAGACCCACAGCGTAGCGGCCGGGATTGACGATCTGTTAGCGTCTGTACAGGCGGAACCCGGTGTAATCCGGATTGAGGTCATGGCGGGGTAAGGGAACCGAAAAGAACGAAAGGAACGATTGTCATGGTTCATGTTGCTATTTTAGGATTTGGAGTTGTGGGCTCCGGAGTGGCAGAGGTGTTGGAGCAGAACACAGAGCGAATCGCACGCTCCGCCGCAACGGAAATCTCGCTGAAGTACATCTTGGACATCCAGGACTTTCCCGACAGCCCTTTTGCCGACAAGGTAATCCACGATTTTGAGCGGATCGAACAGGATCCGGACGTTCAAATCGTGGTAGAGACCATCGGCGGGGCGGGGATCGCCTATGAGTTTACCAAGCGGTGTCTGCAAGCGGGCAAAAGTGTGGTGACCAGCAATAAGGAGCTGGTGGCCACCCACGGCTATGAACTTTTGTCCATCGCCAAGGAGAAGAATTTAAATTACCTGTTTGAAGCCAGCGTGGGCGGGGGGATTCCCATCGTCCGGCCCATTTGCCAATGCCTGGCCGCCAATGAGATCAGCGAGGTCTATGGGATATTAAACGGTACTACAAACTATGTCCTAAGCAAAATGGCCCAGGGGGTGGAGTTTGACGCCGCCCTGCAACAGGCCCAGGAGATGGGCTACGCAGAGGCTGACCCGACAGCGGATATCGCCGGGGACGACGCCTGCCGGAAGATTTGCATTTTGGGTTCTTTGAGTTTCGGACATCACATCTATCCCGATCAAGTGTGTACCGAGGGTATTGACAAAGTGGCGCTCCAGGATATATGCTACGCACAGCAGGCGGGCTGGAAGATCAAACTCTTGGGCCGGGTGATCCGGCTGGGAGACATGATTGCCATCTATGTGGCGCCCCATCTGATCAATGCGTCCCACGTCTTGGCCAATGTAGACGATGTGTTCAACGGGATCATGGTGAAAGGCAACGCCATCGGCGATGTCATGTTCTACGGGCCGGGGGCCGGAAAATTGCCCACGGCCAGTGCCGTAGTGGCGGACATCATCGACTGTGCCAAGCACTTCCACGCCAGAAAATATATAGACTGGGCAGAGGGCGGTTCCGAGGTTTTAGCGGATTCCAGACTGTTAAAATCCCGCTGGTATGTCCGGACGCCTCTGGGCGGTGAAAAAGACTTTGGACAAGTGGAAACGCTCTCCTATCACGGGGCAAATCCCGCCGACACGGCGTTTCTCACCCCGCCCATGAGCCAGATGGAAATTGAGCCAAAACTAAAGGCCGCAAACGCAATTTGTGCGTTCCGTGTATTGGAGTAGGATAGATGCAATTGGGCGCTTTGCGGAACAAGTTCCGCAAAAGAAAAACGCCCTTTCGCCGGAAACCCGGCGTCCGAGCATTTTTTCCACAGGAAAAAATCTCGATACCGATGCGGCTTTGCCGTATCGAGGAGATTAAATGAAAGGGGCCCCCAAGCGGCCCGCCGCTTGGGGAAATAAAATATGGCATTGGTTGTGAAAAAATTTGGCGGCAGCAGTGTCGCAGATGCCCAATGTATCCGCCGGGTGACGGAGGTGATTGCCAAGAGTTACCGGGAGGGCAACGATTTGATCGTCGTACTCTCCGCCCAAGGGGACACCACGGATGAATTGATCGAAAAGGCCCTGGAGATTAATCCCCGCCCGTCCAAACGGGAGATGGATGTGCTCATGGCCACCGGCGAGCAGGTCTCCGTCGCCCTCATGGCCATGTGTCTGGAGAATATGGGTATCCCCGCTGTGAGTCTGACGGGCTGGCAGATCGGTATGAAGACGGACTCCAACTATTCGGGCGCCCGGATCCGGAGCGTAGACGGGGCCAGAATCCGAAAAGAACTCAACCGAAACCGGGTGGTTCTGGTAGCGGGATTCCAGGGCACCAACCGCTCCGACGACATTACCACTCTGGGGCGGGGCGGCTCCGATACCACGGCGGTGGCCATCGCTGCGGCCATGCAGGCCGACAAGTGCCAGATCTACACCGATGTAGACGGCGTATACACCGCCGATCCCCGGAAGATTCCGGATGCAAAGAAACTTGAGGAAATTACATATGACGAGATGCTGGAACTGGCCTCTCTGGGGGCCCAAGTTCTGCACAATCGCTCTGTGGAGATGGCGAAAAAATACCACGTGGAACTAGAGGTGCTCTCCAGTTTTACGGGCAATCCAGGGACAGTCGTAAGGGAGGTTATGAAAGCTGTGGAACAGACAAAAATCACCGGAATTGCAAAGGATACGGAAATCGCCCGCTTTGCCGTCATCGGCCTGTTGGATGAGCCGGGCCAGGCATTTCAGGTATTCCGTGTACTGAGCAATGCGAAGGTCAACGTGGATATTATTCTCCAGTCCATCAGCCGGGGGGAGACAAAAGACATCAGTTTCACCGTGGCCAAGAGCGATAAAGATCGGACGCTGGAAGTATTGGAAAAATACAAGAGCGTACTGGGCTATGACCATGTGGATGTGGACACGGACGTGGCCAAAGTATCCGCCGTGGGCGCAGGGATGATCTCCACTCCCGGCGTGGCAGCCTTTATATTCGAGGCCCTGGCCGATGCCAAGGTCAATATCAACCTCATCTCCACCAGTGAGATCAAAGTCTCCGTCCTGGTAGACCTGGCCGACGCCGACCGGGCGCTGACCAGCATCCATGACAAATTCTTTGGAGAAGAGTGATTCTTCAAACTACATAAGGTATGCGCTCAGGACAAACACAAAACAGTGACAAATGTCACTGTTTTGTGTTTATTTCCGTTGTTATACTATTCTTATATTGGGGAGGGAACGTATGAAAGAAGCAATGACTGAGCAGAAAAAAGAAACACTGATTAAAATCTACAGAGTATATGATGTGGTTGATTGGATAATAGCATTAGCAATAATCGCAACACCTCTGTTATTTGTATTAATTCCTTTATTGCCAGAAATAATCCAAGGCGGAGGCATTGACGAGGCGGCTGCGTTCGCATCTTTAGAAACATTTATGGACGCTATTTCCAATGTGTCGCCTGTGGTTATTGTGCCAATATTCATTGTTTACACAATGTACACGATATTTTGTTTCATTCTTTACGTTAAAGTATGGCCGATAAAAGAAATACGGAATAGATTCACATATTGGTTCGACTGGGCTTTGACGATTGGATTGACGGTATATGAGCTGTTCATCTTCTATCTGATTCTATTTGGATCGGTCTGAGGCATTGTCATTTTCGCAACTGATACACAAAAAAGAAGGTCTTGTGACACAAAAAGTCACAAGACCTTCCTTTTTTCTCGCTGATCCCGCTCCTACCCAATATACCCGCTCATCAGATCCCAGTGTATTCCAAACTTGTCCACCAGAGAAGCGTAGCCGGCGCAATACGTGGCACCGTCGGTACTCATGGGCGTAATAATCGCCGCCCCGTCGGCTATGATCTCATAAGCGGCCTGTAATTCCTCCACTGTTTCAAATTCGATCAACAGAGAAATGGCAGATGCTTTGCCCTGTGCCGTTTCCCCTAGTTTGCCCTCGGAATCGTCACCTAGAGAGATCAGGTGATTGCCGATTATCATTTCGGCGTAAAACACAAAGTTTTCTTCACCCTTTTTGCATTGAAAATCTGCCGGGTCCGCCTCTGCATAAAGTATTTTTTCGATAACCGTCCCGCCGAAGGCTTTTTGGTAGAGTTCCATCGCCTGATTGCACTGTCCGCGGAAGCCCAGGCCGGGGGTCACTTTCAGCATGGGTTTGGCCTCTGCGTTTTTCAAAACGCCTACCGCCTCTGACTCATCATCTGCAAAGAACAGGTTATATCGCTCCGTGTGAAAACGCAGTACGCAAAAGGACGGATCCTCCGGGCCGCTCCACATGTCCGCCATGAGATCAAACCACGATTCTTTTTTGACAGCGGCATCGGTCACGATTTCAATCGTACCTATCAGGGTGATGTTGTATTCGCTGGTGGCAATACACACGCTGGCACGGTTGCACAGTTGGATGCGCTGTGCTTTGTTGCTGTCGGGCGAGGTGGCAAATGTCAGCCAGTTGATCCCGTCTGCTTTTGCAATGGTCAGAGCGGACGCCGTGGGATAGCCGTTTTCGTCGGTCAGGGCCAGGACGGCATATCCCTCCATGCCGCCGCCGACATACTCCGCTTTGGAGGCGATAACTTCTCCCGCCCTTGCAATGATTTTTTGATCCATATATACACGACCTCTCTGTTTTTTTATCTAAGAATATCATATGAAACAAGACAACAGTGTGTCCTATTTCATTATTTTTGAGATATACGGCGGGACCCGTTTTGCGGGGCACACCGCTAAAACGGGCGCTTATCAAAATACCCTTTTTCTCTCCAGTTCTCATACGGGTAATGCCCCGCACCGATATATTTCTTCATCACAATGGATTTTACGATATGGTAGAATACAATCGTCGAAAGATAGGGCCGCCCTTTTTTCGCCCTGTAAAATCTCTGGGCCGCCCGCCGGAGGGATGTTTCATAGCGTGCCCGCCTCGCCTCTGGCACGTTGGCCCACTGATCTGTGAGCAGACGAAAGCCGAGGGCATACACACGGTTTACGCCGCAGTGTTTCAGAAAGCTTTTTATGGGCCGGATGGCGGCGGTTGCGCCCGCCCCCGTTGTGAGTATAAATGCTTTTTTCTCAAACATCTCTTCCCTGGGGGATACGTTTAACACCAGAAAATCAATGTGGTCGAACAGGGTTTTCATGGCGGCCGGCATACTGCAGGCCCCGTAATGGGGGGCGGCGAAGACCAGGGCATCTGCGTGGAGGATTGCGTCCAAAATCGGCGTGACGTATTGGGCATTGGGGCATTTCTCATGGGCGCCCTGGAAGCACAGGGTACATCCGGTGCAAAATGCGGGCAGATCGCTTGGCATGAAAAATTCAGTCACATGCACTTCGCCGCAGAATGATAATTCATCCAGGAATATGTTTGTGGCCTGATATGTATTCCCCTTTCGGGGACTCCCGTGGAATACTGCAACTCTCATGGTGACCTCCCAGCCCGCACCGGAACTACGCCTGCATCAGTGTTGCAAACGCCCTGATTTTTTCATCTCGAATCGTGTCCATATAATCGGATCGCTTGGTGACAAGTTTGATAATAAACCGCTCTATGGCACCCGCTTTTTGCGGGTCGAAGATGCCGCCCATAAAGCAGGTGGCCTTTGCCCCTTGCAGAAGATCTGGGGGAAAGGCTCTGTAAAAAACTTCCTTTTTATCGGCTTCGACCCCGCCGATGCCGGAGAGGAACAAGCCGACCTGCTTGCCCTGTAACTGATCTGCATGTTGTGCGAGAAAAACCCTCGCCTCCTTGCGGATTGATCCGGCATAGAGGGAACTGCCGATAATGACGCAATCAAACCCCGCCAGGGGCGGGATGCCGTCCTCTTTTAGATTGCAGAGCACGGCGCCGTCCATATTGTCTGCGATACGGGTAGCGATTTCACGGGTAGCGCCGTGTTTTGTGGCGTAGAGGATGAGTGTTTTCATAGGGGTGTCTCCTTTATTAAGAACTAATGGTTACAACCATCTGTGCACGATCTATATGTATTTCTGCTCCTAATGCCTGAAGAACCGCCCATATCGACCAGTTCGTCACAATGAGCTCACCATCTAAAACTTCAAACCTTACAACTCCACCACCAGTCACAAGCAGAGAATGAAGTTGATCAGTTTCAACTTCAACAAGAGAACGTCTATTTATGTCTAATTTATATTCCTTGTCGGCATATGCAATCAAAATTATCTCATCCTCAAGCCACTGCACATCTGCCCCTAAAGCCTCTAGCACTGCCACAAGTGGAAGTTCGACATGACCATAATGAAACACGATATGGCTTTCGCCTGTGATGTAGATTCCGTTTACAATAAGTGTGCCTGCCCCTTGCCGAATCAGTTCATAAAAATCGGATTGAGTATAAAACTGATAAGAAAGAGCCCCCGTATGATTTGTAATATCTTCAAATACCGCTTCAATCGTAATAAAGAAGCTTTGGTTTCCAACCTGTGTCCAAATCACAATTGGAACGGCTGGTACTTGAAGAACCGCAACATATTCAATCTCGCCTATAACGCCGTGTTGCCCTAAAAAAGTTTGGAGTTTAACCCTATCTCCGGAAAATTTCACCAACGACTCGTCCACAATGATATTGCCAATGCGGAACAAGTTGTCCTCTTCAGCGTCAATTGGATTGCCATCAAGTTCTTTACGCATAATTGCAGTTTCTGTCGTTTTGGAAAGGGAGTATACAAAAGCTCTTTCCCCGCTTTCCATCTGATTTAAAATCTCTAGAGAAGGGGCTTCAACAAATTGATAGAATCTCTCGTAAGATAGTTTATATGCTGTAAAATGAGGGTTTGCGCTGTCTCCTGGTCTTGGATCGGGTAAAGGCTGTCGCACAGCTATTGGAACGCTTTCTCCCATATCGTCTGATATCAGCACAGATAAAACCAAATATCCCGCAACCAGTACCAAAAGGACGCACAATGCAATATAAAAGTATTTTTTCATATCTGAGCACCCCCTTTATGATTCGAGGCACGATCTATTTTTTGAGTACACTCAAATTTAAAAATCAAGCCATTTTCACAATATGTTGAGCGTGCTCTACGCAATATATCGCTTGCACAATTCTACACGCACCGTCTTTTTCGGATCAACCACTTGGCAAATCCGCACGTCCCCCGCCAGGGATAGGAGCATGGCCGCCTCGGATTTTGGGAAGCTGTGTTCTTCGCAGAGATAGGCCGCCATGTTGGCGACTGCCATATCTACGGCCATGTCTAAATCCTCATGGGAGGCCAGGGCCATGACGTGGGTGTCGGTCAGGATCATGGGCAGGGGCAACATTTTGCCTTTGATTACATCCACGGTCACGGTCACTTTTCCTGCCACCTCTACGCCGCTGACGCAGATTTCGCCGTCTGCCATCACTGCGTGCAAATCCCCCAGGGCCAAGAGACCGCCGGGGACGTTGACCGGCAGGAGGATGGTGGCGCCTTCTCTGATCTCCTTACAGTCCATGTTGCCGCCGTGGAGATCGGGGATACCGCAACTGATGGCCCCATCTTTCGGCGCCGTTCCAATGACACCGACCATTTTATTGAGGGGCAGACGGATATGCTCGGAGAAAATCGCCTCATTCTGTTCGATGGGCAATACCTTGATGAAATTTTCCTCGAATAAATGTCCCAGCACACCCATACTCTTGCCCGTGATCGTGACCCCCACATCGGCGATCTCGATTTGCTCAATCTTGACGGATAAGATATCCCCCGGCTCGGCACCGGTCACGTAGACGGGGCCGGTGGCGGGGTTGATCTTGTTCCAATCTAAGGCGTCGAATCGGTCAGTTTCAGATGTGATCTGCCCGGATAGGGCGTCACAGGTCTCAAATTCAATCCGGCTGTTGGGCGCCACGGTCAGCACGGGAGGGTTTGCGGAGCTCATGGCGTAAATAACCTGATCTTTTGAAAGCTGATACATGACATCCACCTCTCACTGTTTGATTTGTTTTTAATATACCATAAAATGTGGGAAAACACCATGTATTACTCCTGTTTTCGTATTTCCCCCGCCATAGGCGGGGAAATACCATAAAGCCCAGCGGCTTTATGGAACGGCGAACACAAAGAGAGAGCCAATTCGGCTCTCCCTCTGGTTTGCTCTGTTGTTTGGTTACAGGTTGTTCTCGTAAGCCTGGATCATTTTTTTAACCATTTGGCCGCCGATGCTGCCGGCTTGGCGTGCGGTTAAGTCGCCGTTGTAGCCCTGCTTTAAGTTGACGCCAACTTCGTTGGCAGTTTCCATCTTAAAGCGATCCATGGCCTCGCGGGCGTTGGGGTTTAAGAGATTATTAGATCTCGCCATAATAAACATATCTCCTTCAATTATCGGATGGTTGTATCCGGATGGGATCAACCACTCTTTCTTTATGAGCTGCCAGTTGTCTGACAATCTCGGTACTATCTTTACCTGATCCAAACGTTATATACAGGCGCTTTCGTGGAAATATCAGCAAAACTTCGCAAAAATAACTATCGTTTTTGAGTTGATCTCTATATTTTCCTCCGCCGAAAGCAGGAGGAAATATAAGAGTATCTCTTTTAAGTAACGCTCCCACGCTTTTCTTCAATTAGACGCAAGGTGATGGCAGACACTTCAAAGGCCGTTTTCTCCACGGAAAACCCGTTTTCTAATTTTATGTATTTTCGGCTCTGAATGCGGCCCGCTACCTCCAGACCTGTACCCACGGCCCATCCGCTGGCCTCTACGGCGTTTTGTCCCCAGGCGATACAGGGCAAATAGTCCGAGCGCCCATAGCGGCGGCTGATGGCCAGCATGAGATCGCAGATCTCCCGGCCCATAGGGGTGCGGCGCAGATTGGGCGGCTTGCAGAGTACGCCGTGGAGGGCTACGTGGTTTGCATCTTCCCCCTCAGACAGGGAGATGGTTCGGGCGAAGACTGTGATAATCAAACGGCTCCCGCAGCCTGTTTTGTTGTTAAACGAGCGGAGCTCCCCCCGTACGGTGATTTTTGATGCGGCTCTGGGTGTGACCTGCTCCATCAGGCTCCTGCGGGCCATGATGTTGATGGTGTCCGATGTCCCGCTCAATCTGTGGATGCAGAGGGGGAATATATAATAGACCTCGTCCCGGCTCACGTGAGAGACCACGGGCCGACCGCCCAAGTCCCCGGTCAGCTCCACGCTGTTGTTGATCCACTTCTCATCCAATGGCTCCACCTCATTTTTGTTACTATAAATTTTACTGTATTTCCCCCGCCTGGGTTGGGGAAAATACGAAAAACATTGTTCCGCTTTCCAGAAATCATCAAATTGGCATTGGCAATTCCATTGGAAGTATATGCAAGGCAGTACGAGCTTATGATAGGACAGGGATACCCCCCAGCAACAAAAGGCTGCCATAGGCGGCCATGACCTCCTCGGAGTTGGATTCATCGGGGAGGCGGACGGGGAGCTCTTGTCGCTCAATGACTTGGTTCTGCAGGGTCATCAGTTCCCGTTGGAGGGCCAGCACGGCCATGTCTTTTTCCAGGCTGGACACTGTGATGGAATCCTTCCCGGACAGGCCGTAACTCACCACCCATTTTGACTGGATTCCCGCAATGGTCTGTCCGGAGATATTCCCCGGTACTAGGAGGGCTCGGCAGCGGATTTTCGGTAAATCGGAGAAATGCTCCCATCCGCTGCGGCCCACGACAAAGAGATCATAGGCCCCGGAGAGACAGTCCGGCCGCTCGCCCCGGGTGATGACCACGCAGTCGCCCTGCGCTCTTGCCATGAGCCCATTTTGGATCAGGGCGGTCACCTGGCCGCCCCGATCTTCCAACACCGCAACACTGTGCAACATCACTCATCCCCAGTTGTCGTTTGATGCAATATATTGTTTTCCGGCTTATCGTATTTATGCATCCGATTGTAAACTTATATAAAAAATAAAGGTTGACAATTGGGGCGAGCTTATAGTATACTCCTCACAGCAAAAGAGGTAGTCTTATATGTTTCCCGCTTTCGGCAGGGGAGCATAAGAAAGAAACGAGGTAAAAAATGGAACGAAATAGATTGTCAGTCCGGGATATGTGTTTTATCGCCATTTTTACGGCCTTAATTATCGCCGTGGTGCCGATTCGGATTCCTATGCCTACAGGTGTACCCATGACATTGCAGACCTTTGTCATCCCCCTGGCGGGAGTTGTATTGGGTTCGCGGCGGGGGACGTATTCCGTCTTGGTCTACCTCCTTCTGGGGGTTGTGGGACTGCCCATATTTGCCGGCCCCGTCCCCGGCGGGATCGGTGCCATACTCGGGATGACGGGGGGGTTTATCCTCTCTTTCCCATTCATGGCCTGGGCCGCCGGACGAGGGGCGGGGAAACGCAGTGTGCTGTGGCTGACTCTGTGGCTGGTCATAGGTATGGCGGTTAATTTCCTGTGCGGGATGGTGCAATTTATGATCGTGACGGGCAGTGGCTTAGAAGTTGCTTTCCTCGGCGTGGTGCTGCCGTTTCTGTTGGGAGATGCGATTAAGCTTGTTCTGTTGGTGATCCTAGGCCCTCAGGTGCGGCGGCTGTTGGAGCGGAGCGGGGTTTTGGTGTGAAAAGCGCTTGACAGAAAAACGTCCACATGATATAACTGTATTAATTGGCTTATTACACACGGCGTAGTTATATTATGAAAGGCGGGAAAAGATGAAGAGAACAAGGATACTCACAGTGGCTTTCGCTGCGATTATGATACTATCTTTAGCGGGGTGTGCTGCCGACCCCGGGAGCTGGGCAGATGACATCGAACAATTTCGGGTATTTGTACTGGAAACCCACCCCAAATTTGCTGACGAGACCCTCGCCGATTTGGAGCGGAATATAGAGATGCGGGCCGCTTTTAACGAAGCCCTGGACGCCTTGCTTACAGAACTGGCCGACTTATCTGATTTTGAAATCAAGGTATCCCTACAGCGGGCTGCTGCCGCCTTGGGGGACAACCATTTTAATCTATTTTTGGCAGAGTTTGAGCTAGAAGAAGAGACCGCCATTTATCCCTTAGGCTTTCGCTGGTTGGCTGACGGGTTTTATCTGCTGACGACAGTTGAGCGCTTTGAAAGCGCCTTAAATCATAGGCTTGTATCAATCAATGATCGAGACATAGACGATATTTTTACTGACTTTCGTACTCTTTGGAGCGTGGAAAACAGATACAACGCCAAAGCGACGTTTGCACGGCTGCTGGGCAACCCGATCCTATTAGATGCCATGGGGGTGCGGGGAGAGTCGCAAACCATCTTTACTTTTGCGGACGACACCGGCAGTATGACTGAGATCACACTCACCTCTGCCGATCAAATTTCTACGGATATAAACACGGCCATTTTCTTTCCTATTTTTCCTGTGAGCAACCGCTCAGCAGGCGATTTGCCGCTATTTATGGACATTAGAGGCGGAGAGGGGCGTGGGCATAACTGGTTCGAGTTCATAGAGGAACACGATATGTTATATATCAGGCTGGAACTGTACATGCAAGACATGGATCAGGCGACGGGTATGTTTGCGCCGTTTGCCCAAGAGGTGAAATCGGCCTTTGAAGAAACTGCGCCGAGAGCCGTTGTTATTGACGCAAGGCATAACCCCGGCGGTGATAACGCCTACCTTGCAGAGCTATTTGAGTTTTTGGCACAACATACCGACCCCGGCAGATTATTTCATTTTATTGACGAGGGATCAATGTCAGCGTCTCTATTGGGGGCGGCCCACCTGAAAAGCCTTGGGGCGGTTCTCCTGGGTCAGCCCACGGGGCAAAACACGAACTTTTACGGGTTCCATGCAGTTTCCTTCGGCGATACATATTTTGCGATCTCTGACCTGCCGGAAGATATGGATCTGGATGAATCTATAGAAATCGGCCTTGCAACGGACGAGTACCCCTATTTTGAAGTCGTCACAATGACCATTCGTGAACTCCGTGAAATGATAGAGAGCGCAAACGCCGAGGCGGGGGGAATGTCCTATACGCTGGAGTTAAGCTATTCGGGCTTGCTTGTCAGTGTGCCGAATATATCTCTGTCGGCATCTCGCGCCTTTGGGCTGGATTTGGAGCTTTATACCCTCCGGCCCCATGTGCCGATTGCGCATACCATACAGGACTGGGTGCAGAACCACGACCCTCTGCTGGCATATGTGATTGCACTTTTGAGATAGGCGCACAAGCGGCAAAAAAAGAGGGCAATTTGCCCTCTTTTTTTCGTGGGAGATACGTCCATGGGGAGCACTATGCGTGGAACTGTGCGGCTGTCAATCGGTCATAAAGCAATTTGCGTCAATTCCATTGCTTTTCATATAATCGGTTCCCCATTCACGCATGGCATCTAAAATCGGCGTTATACTTTTGCCTAAATCGGATAGCTGATACTCAACTTTGGGTGGCACAACGGGGTAGACAGTTCGAATAAGTAAATTATCTTTTTCGAGCTCACGGAGTTGCTGGGTGAGCATTTTTTGTGTCGCCTGTGGTATGAGCCGCCGCAGTTCGCCGAATCGGCGGGGTGCATCAACCAAATGCCATAAAATAAGCGCCTTGTATTTTCCGCCGATCATATTAAGGGTTGCGACGACTGGGCAGTTTGTTTTATCACAATTTAAGCTCATGGAATCCTCTATAGTTTCTATTTGGGTACTATACCACATTAAAGTGCGTACTTGTGATGATTTGCTGTTCTTGCTATTATAATATCATAAAGATTTATGTTGTCAATCTTTACAGCTTGAAACGGAACGGAGGTGAAGACCTGTGATTCAAGACGGAAGCTGCACAAATCCACACTGCAAGTGCCCGAATTGCAAATGCGACCCTTGCCTATGTAAGCCCGGTGAACCATGCCCTTGCGGTTGCGACTGTCATAAAGAATAAGCGGATAAAAGCGGCACACGCATTGTGCCGCTTTTTGCATACTATTATATCGCCCTACTGCGTGTGCGACGCCCTATATTCTTCCAAAGTTCGATGCCACTCCGCCGTATCAGTCACCTGTGGTTCCGTCGGTTCGCCTAAGAGGAGATCCAGCAGGTATCGGGGGCGTTTTCCGCCCGTGTGCATAGATTTGATACAGGAGATGCAGTATACACAGACTGCATCACAGGGCATGGCGTTTGCACGCTGACGCATTTTTTCACGGATGTTCTCTGCGGGCAGATGGGGATAAAAACTGTCCCCGCAACAGACAGAGCGTGTGCCGGAATGTTCCGGCTCCACCACCTGGATATTCATCCGATTCAGCAGACTGCGGACAGCTCGGTGGACTTCCGGCCGCTCCCGCACGGGGCAGGGGTCTTGGATTGAGAGGGTGAGACCGCCGTAGTCTGGGAAAGGGAACGAATCCGTTTCATGGAGAATCTCCCACAGGGATACGGTGGAGACGCCCTCGTATAGAGTGCGGAATCGCCGATCACACCCGGCGCATATGTTGACGATCCGGGCCCCGGCGGGAACCTTGGGATCGTAGTGGCAGCAAATGTTGTGCAGCGCAATGTCGGGGAATTGTGTCTTTAAAAATGTGACCAGTGTATGCACTGTCTCCGGCTTATAGAGACAAAGGGCGCAGCCCGGATTGAAATGGAGCATATAATTCCTCCCGTATATCTTTACCCCATGGTCACCCGCACATATATCAACAGCAACACGGTGGCAAAGGCCAAGACCACACTGCCGATGAAAAATATGGCCCCCAGTGTACGGCTGAAGAAGAAGCTTTTGCCGTCTAGGAACTCAAACCGCCAGAGGAGAAAACCCAGGACGGCCAGCACGAGAGAGAGGGCCAGGAAAAATAGGCCGATCATGGTCTGGATATTCAGATTTGCGTCAAATCCTGTCATAGAGAACGAGTCCTTAGCGTTTACTGTATTTTTTCCTTAATAAAACCGCAAACTCAAATCCAGGGCACGGACTGTGTGGGTTAGAGCGCCCATGGAGATGAAATCCACGCCGGTTTCGGCGACTTGGCGCAGGTCTTTGTCTCCCATGTTGCCGGAGGCCTCCGTCAGAGCACGGCCCTTGACCAGGGCGACGGCCTGGGCCATGGCGGGGTAATCCATATTGTCCAGCATGATAATATCCGCCCCTGCGGACAGGGCCTCTTGCACTTGTTCCAGGGACTCCGTCTCCACCTCGATTTTGATCGTGTGTGGGATGCTTTGCCGGGCGGCGGCCACAGCGGCGGTAATACCCCCGGCGGCCACGATATGATTGTCTTTGATGAGCGCCCCGTCAAAGAGGCCGAATCGGTGATTGGAGCCGCCGCCTGTTTTCACGGCGTATTTCTCCAGAGCCCGAAGCCCCGGCGTCGTCTTTCTTGTATCGCAGATTTTTGCATGGGTTCCGGCGATCTCGGCCACGACTTGGGCCGTCTTGGTGGCGATCCCCGACAGATGGCCCAGGAGATTGAGGGCCACCCGTTCCCCGGTGAGCAAACTCCGGGCGGGGCCTGTGATCTCGGCGACGACAGTGCCGGGTTCCACCCGATCCCCGTCAGAGACCAGGGGTGTGACCAAAACAGTGGAGTCTAACAGGGCGAAGACCCGGCAGAGGATATCCACGCCGCAGATGACCCCCGGCTCTTTGGCGAAAAAGCGCCCTTTGGACTGGGCGGCGGCCGGGATACAGCTTGCGGTGGTGAGGTCGCCTGTGCCGATGTCTTCTGTCAGCGCACGGCGCAGCAGATCGTCAAGTGCCAGATAATCCATAGCGATTCAGTCCTTTCGATAGTGGGAGCCGACGCTCTCTCTGCGGGCCAGGGCGGCGGTGACGATGGCCTCCGCCACGGCGGCGATATTTAACAGTTCGATATACACCCGGCGGTCGTCAAATCCCCGCTCCAATTCCTGCCGGATGGCGGCGATCTCCGCCTGGGCTTCTAATAGGCCCGCCTCGCTCCGCACCACGCCGCAGTGGGCGCTCATGGTTTGCTGTAATCGGCGGCGCAGGGCGGGTTCGTCAACGGAATAGGCGGCCCGGCGGGGGATGGGAGGGACATAGGCGGGCGCCAGTTTCGGCGGGAGCCCTTGCAGGGTCTCGTTGATTCGCAGGGCCGCACGGCGGCCGAAAACTAGGCATTCCAGCATAGAGTTGGAGGCCAGACGATTGGCCCCGTGGACACCGGTGGCGGCGGCCTCTCCGCAGGCGTAGAGACCGGGGACATTCGTTTGCCCCATGAGATCTGTGGCGATGCCGCCGATGAGATAGTGTTGGACGGGACATACGGGGATCAAATCCCGGCTCATATCCAGCCCCTCGTCCAGACATTTTTGATAGATGGTGGGGAATCGGCTTGCGAGAAACGCTCGGGTCTGGGATCGGATATCCAGATAGACGTGGGAATTGCGGTCGGATTCCATCTCCCGGATGATGGCACGGGCCACAATGTCTCGGGGGGCTAAATCGGCCATCTCGTGTTGGCCCTCCATGAATTGCTCACCCGCCCGATTTCGGAGGACGGCGCCCTCTCCCCGCACGGCCTCGGAGACGAGGAAGGTCTGGCCCGATGCGTCCCCTGACCAGAGGCCCGTGGGGTGGAACTGGACAAACTCCATGTTCTGGAGGGTCACCCCGGCCCGCAGGGCGGCGGCGATGCCGTCCCCCGTGGCAACTTCCGGGTTGGTGCTGGCGGCATAGATTTGCCCGATACCGCCGGTGGCGATAATCAGATGCCGGGTGCGGATGATCCGATAGGCCCCCTGGGCGTGGATCAGTGCGCCGCAGACAGCACCCGTCTCATCTAAGAGGATATCCACTAGGAAGGCACGATCCATGAGGGTGACGTTCCCCCGCTGGGGCAGATGGGCGGAGAGCGCCATGACTGTCTCTTTGCCCGTGGCATCTCCCCCGGCGTGGACGACCCGGTGCCGGCGGTGGCCGCCCTCCCGGGTGATCCGCAGCTCACCCAGTTCGTCCAGATCGAAAGGGACGCCCATGGAGACTAGGGTTTGGATATCCGCCGGCCCCTCGTCTACCAGGACGGACACGGCCTCCGGATCACAGAGCCCGGCACCGGCGATAAAAGTATCCTCCTGGTGATAATGGGGCGCATCGTCATCGGAGATGGCGGCGGCGATGCCGCCCTGGGCCAGCCAGGAATTGGAGAGATCCAACCGCTCTTTGGTCAAGATGCAGCAGGAATGGGACGGGTCAATGTGCAGGGCCGTATAGAGCCCCGCCAGCCCCGTACCCACGACGGCCACATCAAAGTCTAAATATTCTGCAATGTTAATTTCACCACTGACTGCGTATCTCACGATGATAGGGTTCCCCTTTGCCAATGATCTAAAAAGTCCAGCAGATCGTCTAATTGGGGACTTTTGGCCCGGCGCACGTAAAATCCGGACGTAGCGTTTCCGGCGACCAGGGCGGCCTCTGGATCTAAACCCAGGGCGTAGGCATAGCAGAAGCCCGCATTGAAATTGTCTCCTGCGCCGGTGGTGAGCACCGGTTTTTCGCAGTAGGGGCCAAAGGATCGGAATAGTCCATCAACCGTGCAGGCCACGGCGTAGCGGATGGGGTGCACCACCAGACAGTGGATATTCAGTTTTTGATATAGGGCGAAGACAACGGTCTCCAGCCGTTCCACTTCCGGGAGGGATTCGTCGGGGAGGATGTCATACAGCTTTGCGATATCATAGGCCTCTTTTTCGTTTAGGCCCAAGATGGCCCGGAACTTTTGCTCAAATTGTCCGATTTGGCCCATGGCCGCCCGGATATCGTCGGCGCTGCGCTTTTCCGGGTCCGCCAGGTCGAAGAAAGCGATGGGTTTCACGGGCGGATCAGGCAGGAGGGGAAAGACCTCTTCCATGAGCCCGGCCCAAATTTCGCCCATATAGGGCATCATAGTCCAGTTTTCCATGCCAAAGAGTTGACAGCGGCCAATCATATGGGCAATCTGTTCCGGGCCGCCCAGGGCGGTGCGGAAATTTTTCCAGTTAACCTCTTTTAAGGTCTGGTGTTTGCCGATGATAAGCTTGCCGTCGTAAAACTCCACGGCATCAGTGAAACCGGGATTTGCCAGGGAATAGACAGTGGCCCGCTCCGCCATAGGGCGGAATACCGGGTGGATATCTGGCTTGCCCAGGTTGCCCGCATAGGTCGTGTGAACGCCGTATTCCATGAGGGCGTTAGAGAAGATCGGCCCGTTGCCGCCCAGTTTTGTCTGGACGGAGACATATTCGATATTGGTGCTCAGCCCCGCCGCCCGGAGGATGCGCTCGCCGTATTCGGCAATGGTCTCCACCCGGTCAAAGCGGTGTGCGTCGTGCCGTTTGCGGACTACATGGACGATCTCGTCCACAAAGCCGTCCACGCCGATAAAGGCGTTGAGCGTTTGATCTCGCTTTGCCTCTAGCATGGCAGAGGTGCGCTGTAAGGTTTCTTTTTTTACGTCAGACATGTGTATCCCCCAAAAAATCGCAAAAATTGCATATTATTATCATTGTATCAGAAAAGGGGGTTGGGGGTCAATTCAAAATTAGCAAAAAAAGGCCATTTCTGAATGCTAACATTAAATGCGAAAGGTGTCGCGCCTAGAAAATGCGCCACCGGGCGCATTTATTTTTGTCCACATGGAGCGGGACAAACCCGCTAAGAGCTTGATATAGGGAGTGAAATCATGGCTAAAAAATATAAGTTTATCACAAAAGAAGATCGGCAAAACATAGCCGCATGGTATTTGAACGGGGATCGCCCTTGTGACATTGCGGCACGGCTGGGGGTTCATATGGCAACGGTGTACAACGAACTACAACGCGGCCACACCGGAGAACTGGACATAAACCAGCGTCCAGCCTATGATCCGGTACTTGCACAAAGGGTAGTGCAAATGAATTTTAAAAACCGAGGCCGGAGGCGGACGGTAAAGGGGGTACAAGCATGATTAGAGTTTTCAAGGGACGTAATTCAGGGTTCAGGGTAAAAATCTTAGGGCTTTATGTACGGTACTTCACGGAAGATCAGCGCATCAGGGCAGAGATAAATATCAGAAGTCCTTTTTGGGTGAGGATATTCAAGCGGAACACGATTCGTATTTGCGATACAGCACCCAAAGGTAGCCCAGAAGAAATAGCCGCCCCTGTAGTGGGAGTGCAAGAGCGGCAACAGGAAGACGTGGAAAAAATAATTACCCGCCTAACAGATCGTCTGGGAGAATCGCCATAAGTCGCTTGTGATACTCCTTTATAGCAGTGATTGCTACAACCGTAGCTAATTTGACGGCTCCTTTAGTACCTTCGTCTGCGGCCCTACCCTCTTCGGCCTCAAAATTTGCGAAAACCTCTAAAAGTTCTTTACTTACAGCATCTGCAATACTTAAAAAATCTATTTCTTTCACATTACCACCTCCTTGCCGTCATTCTATCACGGCGGCGGGGAGCGATACAACACTATAAAGGGGCAAGTCAATGACAAGAGTAAAGTTTAAAGATGTCGGGCGACACAAGCGGACTTGGGAAGCGGTCTGCCCACGTGAACTTGATTACGAATGGCTCTATGCAGAGGTAAAAAGAAACCATGCCCTACTATCCAGCGATATTTCTTTTTTAGAAAGCGGAACCATATGCGCCGGAATCCGGCCAGTAGGAACTTTTGAAATTATAAAGGAAGTCGGGTGAAGCGGGATGAGCAACTACATACCATCAAAACCATTTCCGAACGGATCAACCTTTGATTCCTTCAACGGCTCTTTTTGCTGTAGGTGCAAGAAATACAAGCTGGACGATGACGGAATGCCGCTACCGGACAACTGCGAAATAGAGAACGCTATAGCGGCGGCGCAATTCGTCACAACGCAATGGCCGGAAAATGACATTGTGCAGATCGGAGACATGTACCATATTTGCCTACGCTTTGAAAGTGACGATAAGGAATTGATGGAGCAATACAAGGCCATATTTGAGTAAGGAGCGGGACGATGACGCATTTCAGCCTATTTTCTGGCATTGGCGGCCTTGATCTTGCGGCGGAGTGGGCGGGCTTTCAGACAGTGGGCCAATGCGAAATTTCAGACTATCCTACAAGGGTATTAGAAAAGCACTGGCCGGACGTACCACGTTGGAGGGATATAAGAGATGTTACAGCAAAGTCTTTTTGGGAGCGAACAGGAATTAAATCCCCAACGGTACTATCAGGGGGGTTCCCCTGCCAGCCTCACAGCCTTGCAGGAAAGCGTAAGGGTTCTAGTGATGAGCATGATCTATGGGGAGAGTTCGCAAGAGTTATTTGCGACCTTAACCCGAGATGGGTTGTGGCAGAAAATGTCACAGGGCTACTGTCAAGTGAAACTGGACGGTACTATGGACGAATACTTAGGGACATGGCCGAAATGGGGTATCGTATCGGATGGTGTAGCTATCCGGCCTCATGGGTTGGAGCCGTACATAAACGAGAGCGAATTTTCATTATTGCCTACGCCCACAGCATCAGAGTGGAAAGGCAGAGGCCCAAACAGCAAACAGCAGGGCCTTACAAATATAGTCGGTTGCACGGGTGCCACGCTGAACCCGGAATTTGTAGAGTTGATTATGGGTTTCCCGCCCAAATGGACAGAATTAAATGTCTAGGAAATGCGGTTGTACCGCAACAGGCATACCCTATTTTCCTATCTATCGCAGACGTGGAGCGGGCCAAGCCGCCCGCAAAAATAACATAAACGAAAGAAAGGGACATGAGCATGAGAAAGCTACTTAGAAGCGTAGCCCGCGCACGGATGGAGCGGGCGGGCATCCAACAGATCAACAAACCGCAAGGCAAGACGAAAGCAAGCTATTTTGCCTCCCGTTGGCGGGAGTATGTAAGTCGGAGTGCAGAGCAGGGCCAAAGGAGGTAAAAAATGCTTGTCATAGTATCACACAGACCGGATTTCACAACGGGATATTTCACAGGGTTTGACGCAGAGGGATCCCCGCGCTTTCAGTCCTTCTATAAATCAAGCATTCACAATGTGAAAAAAAGAGGAAAGCGTGTGAAGCAATACAGGGGCCGCAGAAGAGCCGAACAACAGCTACAGCGGATCAAAGAGCACCCGGTACTACCGGAGCGGGACGCAAGGCTAGAAGTTGTGCCAATAACAGCACTTATAGGCCGGATATAAAAAGGAGTTGGACAATGAGTAACTACATAATCAAACTTGTAAATACAGTGCTAGACAACACAAAAACCCATCGAAACATTAAATGCGTAGATGGGCTAAAGGGAGAAGATGTTAAAAAAGAAACTCAAACGGCAAACGCATTTATGAGGCGGGTTAGAAGCTCTAAGACTTCCGGCGTTTCGGGGTCACTGTCTGGGTGCTCCGCTAGCTCACCATGAAGCAAGGATAGAGAAACATAGATAATGCGGCATTCATCTCTAATAAAGCTGAATGAACGATTTGCAAGTTTTTCTTTACATCTCAAAGCAACACGCTCATTAATGTTGCGTTGTTCAAGGCTATTAGAAAATTCAGGATTGCCCACACTGATAAAACCATCAAGGGCCGTATCTATCCAAGCTATATCTTTTGCAGTTAAATTCATGGTCACACACTCCATATTGTTTGAAAAATTGTACCACAACTATAGGGAGAACACAAGAAAAAGGAGTAGGTGGAAAAAATGCGCATAACTAAAAATTGCAGATCATGCAATAAGCCTTTCTCAATCTCTGGAAGTGAACAGGAATGGTTTAAAGGCAAGGGCCTAGAGCCGTTCACGCACTGCAAGCAGTGCAGGGCAAAGGAAAAGAAGATTTGCCGATCCTGCAAAGAGGCGTTTTTCATATCAGAGAGTGAAAAGAAGTGGCTTGCGGGCCGGGGCCTAAAGCCGTTTGCGAACTGCCAGAAGTGCCGGAAAGAGCGGCGTGATGGAGCGGGAGCGGGGCCATGATAAAACGTGTAAGCATGAAAAACGGCGGGTATTTGTGGATCAAGAAGTGGGGCGGCAGATATCACCCGTGTACAAGCTACCTTAATGCGCTTCTGGTCATCTCATCACCGTCAATACATAGCTGGTATTCGCAAGAAGTGTTAAAAGCCTTATTCGAGCAGTCGAAATTTAAAATAACGGAGCGGGAGGAAAAGACAGTGAACAGTAGACAGCTAAAGACCTTGGAGCGGGGCACACAATTCCACTATGGCGGGCGGCAATGGACGGCCCTAGAGCATGATGACGGCGGCGGGACGCTCTGCATTACGACAGAGCTAACCGGACACAGCGCCTTTGGCGATGACGGTAACGCCGATTGGCGGCAAAGTAGCCTACGCGCCGTGCTAAACGACATAAAAGGCGGATTTTTCGCAGACCTCCGAAAGAGTGTAGGACACATGAGTGACTTTCTGCCAATCACGTCCAATCTCACCGCCGACAACGGCCAAACGGACTACGGCACGTCAGAGGACTACATAGCCCTGCTAAGTTGTGACCTCTACCGGAAGCACCGGGAGGCGATACCGCCCGTGGGTGATTGGTGGTGGACACTTACGCCCTGTGCTACCAGTTCCCGCAGTTCCCGCAGTGCCCGCTGTGTGAACAGCGATGGCGACTTGTTCAACGGCGCCGCATTCAATGGCATTGGCGTTCGCCCACTCTGTCGCCTAGAATCTGAAATCTTGGTATCTACAGATGCCGCACCGGACGCAGACACCGCCGCAGAGATGGGCCTAAACCAGCTTGCCGCCGAAATCCACCAAAACGCCGTAGAAAAAGGATGGTGGGACGGCAACGGCGGAAAATCATTCCCGGAAATCCTCATGCTCTGCGTATCGGAGCTTTCCGAGGCACTAGAGGCGTTTAGGGACGGTGAGCCGGATTTCTATATGACGGAGGCCGGAATACCAACCGGGACAAACGTCGAACTTGCGGACTGCATGATCCGCATTCTGGATTATTGCGGGAGCCAAGAGATAGATATAGAGGCGATTATCCGCACCAAGCACGAATACAACAAAACACGGCCCTACCGCCACGGCGGGAAAAAGATATGAATAAACCTTTGTGCGTGGAGTGCTACACCAAACGAACCACGCACGGCTACATACAGAACAAAAATATAGAGCTACTCCTGCATGGTCACAAGGCCACACAAGCAAAGTGCGCCGATTGCGGAGAATTGCGGATTGTGTGGGGCTGGGCGCAAGAAAGGGGCTAACATGAGGGCGGTAGCGAAAAAAACAGAAATTCAAAAATACCAATGTGTTTCATGCATGGGCTGGTTTTGGGTTGAATGTGCGTTTATAAAGTGTGAGTTTTCAGCCTCACAGATAGACCACTGCCCATTTTGTGGAGAGTATCGTAAAGATCACAGTGTTTTATTTATCGTTGCAAAAACAACCGAAATAGCATGTAAGAAAAAATAGCGGAGGCGGCCTAGAGATGGAGAAAAAACAACTAACCACAGAGCAGATTGAGGAAATAACCTACAGAGCCGGAGAAATGCTAGAGGCTATGGATACTGCATCGCAGGAGATGGTTAAGAACATGCACACCATGCGCCTGGCCTATCTGAACTTCCGGGCCGCCTCCCGCGAGATAAAGACCAGACCGGAGCGGGAGGGCACTACTCCCCTATCGTCTATTGCAGTCACGGCGGCCTTGTGTGCGGCAGAATTTGACAGGGCAATAAACGCAATGAAAGCACGCGAAGAAAGGGTAGAACAGTCAAGTGATTGCGCCGGGTGCTGGTGTAATTCGTGTGCGAATATCGAAAAGTGCGTCAACACACCGCACACACACGACATACCGGACAGGCATAGACCTAATCCATGCTGGGGGTGCGCCCCCGGTATGCAGTACATGCCGATCTTAGAGGGAGAAGAACACTGCACATGCGCCGGATATGCGGAGGATACACCGGACAACGGATAAAAAGAAAAGCACCTTGCTATTTTGCAGATAGCAAGGTGCGGGCTTGACTTCCCAAGGGTGATATGAAATTTACATACATATTATACCACTCTTATACAAGGAAAGTCAAGCTGAAATCCACAAAAACATAGATTTTAGCGGGCTTTCCGTCCTTGTAATAAGTATTAACAACTCAACGAGGGGTATATTATGCCGTATTCCGTCAAGCGATACGAAGAATTATTCATAGATCAGCAAATTACCATAGATGACCATTTAGAAAGTCTAAGAGATACGGATATTTTGAAGTATCACACGCAATTTATCCGAAGCGGGCCGATGCTGGAAATCGCCGTCTATCCGGTGTGGAAAACCAGCAAGGCGAAAGTGACGGCAACCATACCAAAGCCAAGCCGCAGGGCGCAAGAGAATCTAAACAACAAAAACGCCCAGCGGCGCATCACCCGCCTTATGAACGCCAATTTCACAAAACAAGATATTTGGGCCACTTTTACCTATGACGATGCCAATTTACCAAAGAGCGAAAGAGAGGCACAGCGGAACATACAAAACTATATCAGGCGGCTACAGACGTACATAAAAAGGCACAGATTACCAGACCTAAAGTATGTCTACGTCACGGAGTACATAGAAGCCACACGGGGGAATGGCCGGGTACATCATCACATTGTTATGAATTTCCCAGACAGGGACACAGCGGAAAAGATATGGACGAAAGGGGGCCGCAAGCAAACAAGGCGGCTACAGCCGGACGATTACGGACTAGAAGGGCTTGCCCGGTATATCTCAAAGGAAAAGGCAGACACGGACACCCGTAAGCACTCAAAGAAGTTTGCTACCAGCCTAAACCTACAAAAGCCGGAAATGGGGATCAAGGAAAACCTTATCCGAAAGCGCAAGGCGGAGGCCGTGGCCTTAGATCAGAACAGCGCGGCGGCCATGTTCGAGGACATAGCACAGAAAGCGTTAAAGCAAGGCTATTCTTTCCTTGATATGGAGGTTAAATATAGTCGATATGTGAGTGGGGTTTACATATATGTGCGAATGCGGGAAGCGCATAGGAAGCGAAAACGGGGGCCGGGTGGATGAAAATAGGTTTAATTGATGTTGACGGCCACAACTTCCCCAATTTACCACTGATGAAAATATCAGCATATCACAAGCGGCAGGGCCATGAAGTGAAATTTTGGATGGGCCTAGAACAGTACGACATGGTATATAAAAGCAAGGTTTTCACACATACGCCGGACATGGATCATGTAATTATGGCCGATACCGTCATAGAGGGCGGCACAGGCTACGGCGGCACCCAGACGCTACCACGGGACATAGAACACATAATGCCGGACTATGGCCTTTATCCACAATATAGCGAGGCATACGGCTTTTTGACACGTGGTTGCCCTAGAGATTGCCAATTTTGCATAGTCACACAAAAAGAGGGGCCGCAATCTAGGCGGGTTGCAGATTTGGCGGAGTTTTGGACAGGGCAAAAGACAATCAAGTTATTAGACCCTAATTTATTAGCCTGTGTGGAGCGGGAAGCGGTGCTACAACAGCTTGCGGAAAGTGGCGCATGGATAGATTTTACGCAGGGGATTGATATTAGATTTACAGACAGGCCCACCATAGAGTTACTTAATACCATCAAGGTTAAAAGGTTTCATTTTGCGTGGGATAACCCAAGCGAAGATTTGACGGCACAATTTAGCCTATTCGCCAAATATTCCGGCGTTACAGATTGCAGGCGGCGGGCCGTATATGTCCTAACGAACTTCAACAGCACCCATATAGAGGATTTGGAGCGGGTGTACACACTTAGAGACTTGGGATATGACCCGTACATCATGGTTTACGACAAACCAAACGCCCCGAAAATAACAAGGCATTTACAACGGTGGGTAAACAACAGGCGGATTTTCAGGGCTACAAGAAAATTTGAAGAATTTGATCCAAAAAAATAAGAAAGGAGCGGGACATATGAAACTACTGCGAACACTGAAAGCGATTATTGAAGAAATACCAGACTTCCTAACATGGAAAATGGAAAAAATGGCTAAAGAACTGCAATATCTCACAATGTGCGGGCGTGAGTATTGGCATGTAACGGATTTTAGAGAAACGTTTTATGCTGTACCAGTTGCCGTTATATGCAAGAATAAAGGGCCGGAGATATTGGCCGTGTGGGAACAAGAGGACGGCACAACGCATGAATTTTGGATTGCAGACATGGACGAACTATACCCGTATTGGGAAGAGGCGCACGATGAGGCCCGCCGGAGAAATCAAGAAATGGAGCGGGAGGGGTTAAAACTATGACCGCACAAAAATACAACAGGCGGAATACTGAGCGGCAGTATCAGTTAATACGAGAAGCGTATTACAACCCGCCGAAAACCGAAACGGAAAAAGATATTTACAACCTTAAATATATACTTTACGGAATCGACCACGGAAGCATTTTATTTCGGAGCGGGTGCGTATCAGCATTGCAGAGGGCAATTAAGAGATTGGAGGGAGCGCACAATGAAAGAAATTGAAATGAATATCAATAGTCCAGTATTTGCGGAGTTTATAACAAATCTCAATATGGCGGTCATTAAGTGCCTTTCGGAAATCACCGCCGACACTTTCAGCGATGGCGAAATCAGCGCAAAGATCATTATTGAGGCGGAAAATGCTTGTGAGGTCTACGCCACGGGGACAAGCAAGGACGGCGCACCCGAAAACGACCTTTACCACTACAAAAAGCCCGCCATAGAGCACAAGGTAACTTTGACGCTGAAAAAGCGGGAAGAGGCCAAAGGCTCCTACACTTCCAAAATGGAGTTACGGCGTGACGGTAACGGCGGCTTTATTCTGGTAGAGCCGAAAATGGCGCAAATGTCGCTGGAAGAGATGGAGGCCGCCGAAGATGAAGAATAGAACAATAGAAGCGGTGTGCGCTTGCGGGCATAAAACGCTTTTTGTGATCCACGGTAAACCAAGCGAACGGGTTTTTATCATCTGCCCGGACTGCATGAGGAAAACACCGATCAAGCCGACAGAGGGAGAGGCAAAAGCGGCGTGGGAGGCCGGAGAAATCATAAAACATAAAGAGAGGTAAGACCCATGAAAACGATCAGTATTATAAATCTTAAAGGCGGCGTAGGTAAAACCATTTCGGCTATCAACATAGCCCACGTTTTAGCAAAAGTCCACGGGGAGCGGGTTCTACTCATCGACAACGACAAGCAGGGCAATGTATCAAAGTTTTTCGGCCTGCACGGGGATGACGTTGACGGCATGGCCGAGCTTATGACACAGCGCGGCATAGACCCCCAGGGCCTTATAAAAAGCACCGCATATAGCGGGCTGGACGTTATCACGGCGAACATGCACCTTTTAAACGCAAACAAAGAGGTTTTGCTTGATATGAGCCGCCCGCAACAAACAAGGCTTAGTAAGGCGTTGCAGATCGTGGCCGGAGACTACGGATATTGCGTCATAGACAATGCGCCGGACATTAACATGAGCGTGATAAACGCCCTTGTAGCAAGCCATAACGTACTTGTGCCTATCAAGGTTGACAAATTCGCCTTTGACGGCCTTAGACAGCTTGCAGAGCAAATAGAGGACATGCGGGAGTTTAACCCGGCCTTATCCTTGCGGGGGTGCTTCGTGACAATGAAAACGCTATACAGCGTAAACACGCAGGGCGTGGAATGGTTGGAAAGCACAGATTACCCATTATTCAAAACCAGCATACGCAAGACTACAAAGGTTGATGAAACAACTTTTGCCGGAGTGCCACTATTGGAATACGCCAAAAACTCCACAGCGGCGCAAGACTATGTGAAGCTGGTAGCGGAGTATTTGGCGGGGTAAAAGTGTTAGTTTCGGACACCTATTTTAAAAGAAATGGAGCGGGACAGTATGGCAAAGTTTGACGTGAAAAAGCTAATGAACAGCCACACAAAGGCGGAGGCCGCCACAGATGAGACAATCGCTTTCAAGATTGAGTTTTTGGACATAAGCGATATTGAGCCGTCAGAGCTTAATAAATACAGCGTTGACGATGTGGCCGAGCTAAAGGCCAGTATAGAGCTTGTGGGGCTACAGCAAAATCTAGTAGTCCGCAAGCGGGACGATATGGCAAAATATGAGCTTATCAGCGGAGAGCGGCGGTATACGGCTATAAGTCAGCTTGTGGACGAGGGGAAAAAGGACTTTGCCCGCGTCCCGTGCAAGATCATCAAGTCCATAGACGATATTCAGGCGGAGTTACAGCTTATCTTTGCAAACTCCACGGCGCGGCGGCTTTCGGGCCATGAATTGACATGGCAAACGGGGCGGCTTACGGAGATATTGCGGGCCTACCGGGACGGCGGCTATAAAATGACAGGCAAGACACGGGACATAGTGGCCGAACTACTTAAAGTCTCCCCTTCCCAAGTCCACAGGCTGGAAAGCATTGATAAGAAGCTGATACCGGAGCTAAAAGACGAATTTCAAAAAGAAACCATCAACACCACTACGGCCTTTCATCTTTCCCGGCTGGATGAGGCGGAACAGCGGGCGGCGTTGGCTGATTTACGGAGCGGGGCGGAACTTACGCCGGAGAACGTGCAAGCGCGGCGGGAGAATGCCGTAAATAGCGGAGCGGGACAGGCGGCGGAGCCGGAGACAGCCGGGAAAGAGGATGGGGCCAAAATGTGTACCGAACCACCGCCGCAGGAAAACGGCAATGGAGCGGGAGAAGGGCCGAGCGGCGAAAATGCCGAGCATGGAGCGGGACAAGAGCTAAAGCCTTGCCCGTTTTGCGGAGCGGGAGAAATAGAACTCACGGAATGCGGAGTAGGGCTACGCACATTTGATATTGAGTATTGGCACGAATGCAAAGGGTGTAGGGCTTCATCTGGGATATGCGAAAGCCCGGAAGCGGCTGTAGCGGCATGGAATAAGCGGGCGTAGGAAAGCGGGGCGTATGTATGAATATCAAAGACTTAGGGGAATACGGCAAACTTAAAAGAGAGGCTATACAAATCAGTCAAAGCCTAGAGCGGCTGAACGACAGTAAGGCTAATCTTGTCTTTGATACTGTTACAGGTTCCGGGCAGGAATCGCCGTATCAAAAGCGGACAATACCAATACGGGGCCTTAGTTATAAATACATAAAGACATACGAAAAGAGAAAAAAGGGGCTGGGGGATCGCTTAGACAGATGCCTTGACAAAATAACGGAGATTGAGGACTTTATAGAAACAGTGCAATGCCCCAACATACGGCAGATCATTGAATACCGCTACATACAGGGCCTTGAATGGGGGGCGGTGTCTAGGCGGGTATACGGCCACGCAAGCGATACCACGGCACTCATGGCCCTCACAAGGTATTTAAAGGCCCGCAGTGAAAAGTGTTAGCCCTGTTAGTTAGCCCGTGTGCTATAATGCTACTATGGCATAACTGCCTACAACACACAGCCTTGCGGCCACAACCGCAGGGCTTCTACTTTTTTAAGGAGGGCCACACTGTGGGAGGGGAAACAGCTATCACTATCCTAGTGCAGTTTAAGGGCGGGGGTACGCTCTCGCTGGATGAGTACACAACTATAGATATAAGTAGAAGTAGAGGAAATCTACACATCAATGTCACCAATGAGGCGGGGGGCCTAGCCTTTAACGCTATTTACGAGATATTAGAGTTAGAGTTAAGGGGAAACGAAACTTTTAACATTACGGTACAGCAGGGGGATGGGTCGGCAACCTTTAGTGATATGGTTGTAGATTATCACATAAATGCTTTTCGTGAGATATTGCATTTTACGAAAAAACAGAGAAAAGAAGATGCAGAATAAAGTATTTTCTTTAAAAGAAATGCAGAAATAGAAAAGGTATTCAATAAACGGGTGCCACGCTGGGGGTCAGTTAGAGAGATGAAAGAATGGGCAAAAGCGTTCTATCAAAGCAAGGCGTGGAAAGAATGCCGTAAAAGCTATTTGATAAGCAAACATTATCTATGTGAAAAGTGCGGAGAAGTCGCAAAGATAGTACATCACAAGCGACACTTAACACCGAAAAACATTACAAACCAATACATTACGTTGGCACATGATAACCTAGAAGCGTTGTGCCAAGACTGCCACAACGCCGAGCACCACGGGCGGCGGGAACCGCCGCGCTATGCGTTCGATGCGGACGGTAACGTGGTCAGCCCCCCCGTTACGGCGGCCACACCGCCGCCCGCGAACACCGACACCGCTGTATAATTTTACTCCGCAGAGCTTGCGTAGGGGGTGTAGGGGGGTGGGGTGTGCCGCCAAAGTTTCGGAAGGGAGGAATTTTTATGCCGGATAAGAGAGAGTTAGACAAAAATGCCAAGGTTAAGAAAGAGAAAAAGAGACTTGAGAAAGTTTTCAAGCTCTTAGACGGAAATAAGCTCACTACTGTAAGGTCTTTGATAAATACCGCCGCATATATTGCCGTGACCCTAGAGGAATTGCAGGAAATCATCAACGCAGAGGGCTATATCAGCGAATATAAGAACGGGGCTAACCAGTGGGGTAAGAAACAGAGTGAGGCGGTAGAGATTTATATAGCCCTTACCCGCAATCAGAGTACCATAATTAAGCAGTTGGTAGACCTCGCCCCGCCAGAAAAGCGAAAGGATAGCAAGCTGGAAGCCTTGCGCCGTGAATGATGGGCGGGTGCGGGCCTGTGTGCGGCACGAAGCCGCCGCCTAATTACATATACGAGTACCACGCCAAAATACAGAACGGGGAAATTGTAGCGGGGAAATGGATCAAGGCAATATACTCCACACTTATCAAGGGGTTAGAGGGCGGGGAGTATTTTTTTAATACAAAATGGGCGAATAAGGTCATTAAATTTATAGAAGTCATGTGCCACCACAGTAAGGGCCGCAATGACCTTTTGAAGCTGGAACTTTGGCAAAAAGCTATGATATCGGCCATGTTCGGGATTGTTGACGCAGATGGTCACAGAGTTTTTCGTGAAATTTTCGTTGTCATAGGCCGGAAGAATGGCAAGACCATTTTCGCAAGTGCGGTGATCGCAGTTATGGCATACTTTGACGGCGAATACGGAGCGGAAATCTATTGTCTTGCGCCGAAATTAGACCAAGCCAACATAGTATTTGCAGAAAATTTCTATGAAATGATAAAAAAAGAAGCAGAATTACACGAAATGTCACACAAGCGGCGGACAGATATTTATGTGTCCGAAACTAACACCATCATAAAACCGATTGCATTTAACTACAAAAAAGCGGACGGATACAACCCGCACCTAACGGTAAATGATGAGCTTGCACAATGGCCCGCCCGTACAGGATTGAGACAATACGGGGTTATGAAATCCGCAAGAGGGGCCAGGAAACAACCCATGATGCTAAGTATCTCCACATCGGGAGATGTAAATGACGGCATTTACGATGAGCTTTTCACCCGATCTACAAGATTCCTAGAGGGCGGGAGCAAAGAAAAAAGGCTACTTCCATTTATCTACATGATAGACGATGAAGAAAAATGGAACGACATAGAAGAACTGAAAAAAGCAAACCCCAATATGGGCGTTTCAGTTTTCGAGCACAATTTTATGGAAGATATCATAGTGGCCGAAAGCTCATTTCCGGAAAAAGCAGAATTTCTTATGAAGCACTGCAACATTAAGCAAAATTCAAGCGTTGCTTGGCTGGATTATGCAACCGTGGAGAAAGCGGGCAGATTGGGAGCGGGACGGACGCTTGCGGACTTCCAAGGCTCCTACGCCGTGGGTGGTATAGACTTATCGCAATACACCGACCTAACGGCGGCCAGTGTCATTATCCAGTGTGACGGTAAGCTATACACCTTTGTAAAATTCTTCATACCGTCCGGCAAAGTGGAGGAACTACAACAGCGGGACGGCGTACCATACGACATTTTCATAGAAAAGGGCATTTTGAAGCGTAGTGGTGAGAACAAAATAAACTACAAGGACGTTTTAGAATGGTTCCTATGGCTGGAAAACGAACACAAGTTATACATTCAGAAAATCGGCTATGACAGAAACTTAGCGGCGTACCTCATAGACGATCTAAACGACCAAGGATTCCACACGGACGATGTACATCAAGGCGAAAACCTAACCCCTGTGATCCGTGAGTTTGAGGGCATTATCAAGGACGGGGATTTCGCCATAGTTGAAAACAACCTACTAAAAACGCACTTCTTAAATGTGGCACTAAAGCAGAACTTAGAAAGCCGCAGGGTGAAGCCCGTCAAGATTGAGCAACGGGCGAAAATAGACGGGTTTGTGGCGGTAATTTGCGCTATGACAGTAAGGCAAAAGTATTGGAACGAGATAGGCGAATGGCTAAAAAACGAGAGGTAAAAAGGGGGCTTTATGCGTGGGACTGTTCAATAAACTTTTCGGCAGTCGTGCCAGAAGAGAGCTAGACGAATATTTTAAAACACTAACCGCATACACGCCCGTATTTACAACATTCGAGGGCGGCGTATACGAAAAGGAATTGACACGGGCGGTCATACACTCCTTTGCCAATTTCTGTAGCAAGCTAAAGCCGGAGATGCACGGTGTAGCAAAACAGGGCCTAGAGCGGGTGCTACAAAATCAACCTAACCCGTTTATGGACACAAGCCGCTTCCTATACCGGGCCGCTACCATCCTTTCCGTGAACAACAACGCCTTTATAGTGCCTATTGAGGATGAGGGCGGAAATGTTACAGGGTACTTCCCTATCCTGCCCACCAATACGGAGGTCATGGAGCGGGACGGCGTGGCCTACTTGCGCTTCACCTTTGCGAACGGTGAGCGGACGGCCATAGAGTATAGCAAGGTGGGCGTTTTAACGCAATTCCAGTTTGAAGATGACTTTTTCGGGAGCAGTAACGCGCCGCTAAAGCACACGTTACAGCTAATCCATACGCAAAACGAGGGCATTATAAACGCCGTCAAAAATTCGGCGGTGAT
>Ga0123355_10000752_pt1 | contig 44274 bp, 32 predicted proteins | sample TergutEmb28metaG_3_FD_89872 | JGI IMG/M metagenome (GOLD analysis project Ga0123355, IMG submission 89872) | Embiratermes neotenicus P1 segment gut microbial communities from Petit-Saut dam, French Guiana - Emb289 P1 | ecosystem: Host-associated > Arthropoda: Insects > Digestive system > Gut ...
ATGCTTAAAATACAACATAGATATTAACGCGTTGCACAATGCCTACAAGGAAAAGGTTATTGTAACAAAAGAACAAATGTTAGCAACCGCGCAAATTTTGGAAGCCTGTACAAGTTACTTGTGGCAAAAACATCGAAGTTTATTGAACGGTGAAAAAAGCATAATCTTTGACATAAATGAGTATATCGAAAATCATTTACACGAAGACCTTTCGATTAACGCACTTTGCACAAAATTTAACGTCAGCCGTTCTACATTATATCGGCTAAACAAAAAGCATTACCGCACCAGTATAGACCATGTTGTAAAAAATTTGCGAATAAAAAAAGCCAAGGAGTTATTGAAAAGCAGCGACTTGGCGGGTAAGGAAATTGCGGTTCAATTAGGGTTTCCGGACTATAATTATTTTATTAAGATATTCAAATCTAAAACCGGACTAACACCGATGCAGTATAGAAAGCAAAATTAAAGGGGCTGTCTTACTATGCAGAAACCATGAATATTTATGCAGGAACCTGTCATTGCGAGCGAAGCGAAGCAATCCATGAATGCCGAAAAGCGTAAGTTTCCTGGATTGCTTCGTCGCTTCGCTCCTCGCAATGACGAGATGAGTGCATAATTATTCATAAAATTGCTTAACGAGACAGCCCTCTTTGTTTGTTGCAATTTTAAATATCTAACTTACAAAAACATAAAACGCTTTGTTTGCCGCATCCCAAAATTGTTTAAAGCCCCTTGTCCAAGCAATGTTTGAAATCCTGATGCAGCTGCTGGTGCAAATGACCGCGCCGAATCATCGTTGGTGGGGTTGTTGCAATCATGGCACGTACACCCTAAGTCCTGTGGACTAAAGAATCCCATAATCATGAACTCAGTAAACATTAGATCTATAAAATCGATGGTGCCACTGTGATCAAGATCTGCTGCAACTATGCACAGATTATTTGCTGTTATTTCATCGTTTATATATTGCAATATAAGAAGCATATCCTCTATATCTACGTTTCCATCCCGGTTGACATCACCCAAGCAAGATGGCGGTAGCTCATTGCAATCATCACAATCACAATCCTCATTTGCAATCCAAGCAGCAACAAGCATAATATCCTTGGTCACAAGCGTATCAAAACAAAATACCACACCTTCCAACTGCCATTCAACAAAAATGTAACATTCTCTTACCGGAGGTTCAGGCTCAGTTGCTATTGCATTTTCATTTATGATCTGAGTCGACGGTACACCTACTGCACCTTCATATCCTAAATCGAATGTTATAGTAAATGTCACTGGATCGGGACCTGCACCGATAAAGTACCATATAGCGTATAATGTAATATTTTCCGTTACAATATCTATTGCAAAATCCCATTCAATCCCTGTTCCTTTCGGATTGGTAAACCAGCCATCAAACCTGTAATTTTCTTTGGTTGGATCTTCTGGACGAATGATAGTATTCCCGTGTTCTACAGTTTGGCTATCTATCTGTATGTCGTTATCATAAAAGTTAACTACATGCTTAATAACATCCACAAGTTTTATCATGCCCCAGTTATCACGGCTGGCGGCATTATTATAATAACCATGCCACATTTGTTGATGGGTTCGCTCTCCTCCTGGATATAAAGCTGTATTCATACCCATATCAAAGCGGATATATCTGTCTTGTGACGGTGTATATCCAAGAATTTTGTTTAACGGGATTCTTGCAGCTAGCGAATATCCAGTTCCACAATCCCAAAGCATAGCCGTTATATCAATTGATACCACATCATCCGCTGCAGGGGGACTAAATATTATTCCGCTGTTATACCAGCTGTAAATGGTATATGGATATTCATAATAGGCATCAATATGATGAACACCAAATAATAATTGGACATCATTTATTTGCATATTACCGTCATACTCCACGTTATCAGGGCCAAAAAACAACTCAATGCTGTCTCCATCCCAAATACTTTCCATATCTCCGATGAGAGCAGCATTATTCATCATAGGAGAAGGTTCGAGTATATCTGCCCGGAAGTATAAGTAATCACCATACCATGCTAGATACATATCTGCCGATATATCTTGATTTAACGCGCCCAATGTAATGTTGTCAGCATCTATATGGACAGTAGCCGTTCCTTCCCAAGGTGCGGATAAATCCATGTTGCGTACAGTCTGTGAAGCAGAAGGCACTTGTAATGGTAGTACACTGTCTGATTGTAACCTTGGCACTACAGTTACCACAACCCAATCGGTATGACCGCCATCTTGCGCTGTTACGGAAATAATAACAGTGCCTGGGGCTATTGCTCTAACTAACCCGTTAACATCAACAGTAGCAATTTCAAGATTTTCGGAATGCCATGATACATTTCTGTTTGTCGCATTAGTGGGTATTATATTTGCAACCAGATACAATGCAGACCCGGCAAGTATCGTTATATCTCCACTTTCAATTGATATGCCCTCTACTGCCACTGGTTCATCACAATCACTAACAATAAATCTTGCAGTTAAGTTGGTATCATTCATCACACGGAATCTATATTCGGCATTATCAGAAACAAAAACAGTATTATCTAGATACCAACCCAAGAACTCATATCCATAAAAAGGGAATGCGGTAACAATAGCATATGTCCCGCGTAGTCTTATGCCAGAACCAAGTACAATACCTTGAGAGCTATCCTCTGGCACGGCGTTTACATCATAAAAAGCATTTATTGCTTGGCTACCTGTCAGGTTTTCACAAGGTAAAATGGATACCCCACCAGTTTCCAAGGTATATACAGTAGAGGAAGGAGCCATGGATCTGTCTGCCAAGTCAAAGGCACTAAAAGCACCTATATGAGCATACAACCTCTGTCCAGTTGATATAGGAATATCGTAATAGTTTAAAATCCTGTTTATTGCTCCGGCATGAGGGTTAAATTCATGTACAGAAAATGTCATTGAGCTATCATCAGTAGAGGATAGTTCTATACGATATTCTTCGGTTGCAGGTAAGAACACTAGTTTTTCACCGTCTTCGTTGACCGCGGCTACAATGCTGCTTATATTTTGCGGGATGTCATCGGTTATCGCAGCTACCAGTTGATTGTTTAGATATACTCTTACATCAACGGGGCAGTTGATTCGGATAATCCTAAAATGACCAGTAGTTAAAACATACGCCACGCCCTCTCGGAAGTTGGGATCCATGGACATTAGCCAGGCAAGATATATTTCTGGGTAGTGGGCTTGCCCGATGGTTTCTAAATTCATAATCAAGGTTGTAGCACGGTTGGGATGTCTCGCGCCTATCCGTAAAATCAAGGATCCAAAGGCTACGGAAGCATCATAAATATCTTGACGTGTATGAGGGATACCTGCATCAACAAGTGCTCTACTTATATACAATCCAATCCTTGTAAGTGCGTTAGTTATACCTCCTATAGGACGGAGTAAATCATATAAAATCCATCCCCACGAGGACACACTGGTAAGATTACTCATAAGTGATTCCACAAATATCTCTGTCTGTTGTGGAGTTGCGCTAAAAAACAAACCAGCTGTAGTTCGTATGGCATCTTGATATGTGTTAACAAAATTATCGCGGGTTTGTATGAAGTTACTGGCTAGTAAGTGTACATAGTCGAAAATAAAAACACTTTGAGGTTGAGGATTACGAACATCATCTTGTATGGATATAAAAGGATTGCCGCCAGGGATAATAGCTCCTGCATTAATGGCAATTCGCATCATTGTAAAGTCATCTAACAGATACGATGCATTACTCATTACTACACTCTCTAAGCTATAAAACTGTTGCAACATTATAGGTCGTGCAATATCATAAATAAATGGTGCAACTGTTGCACTTGAAGGAAGTTGTCGATCATCACCATACCGTACAAAATCCCAATAGATGGGTGCAACCATGGGAACTGGATCGCTTGGAAGAATAATGTTGAAAATATTTTCAAAATCAATTGATGAGTGTTGTAAAACCCCTGCTGGCGTTGCAAAGGTATAGGTAAAAAAGTTGTGTGACCGCAGCGTAACTGAATTGGGTAGTAAAATACGCCCCGAGTTAATACCCCCTGCCAATATATTGGCCACAGCACCAGCTCGGCTAAAACCGGTAAGCCATAATTTTATATCTCCGGTTATATCTTGATTATTAATATAATCGCGTAGGAACTGAGCCACAATTTCACTGGATTGATAAAACCCATGATGATGTCCGCTTCTGCCAATTGTAAAATTGCTAGCCCATTCGCTTTCATACCCACCACCACGAATTGCCAAGGCGATAAGCGTATATTCGCGGCTATTACCTGTTTCTTCATCATTTTGCGTGATAACTCTATGTGCGGCAACAGCACCGATTGAGTCTTTTGTTGGTTGCCCTACAATGCCGTTATTAACAATGTCTGTAAAGTTGTGTTCAAAGCCGACAAAATCCAAGTCTTTGAAAAGATTCCTGGCGTTTATCATTTTTTCACTATAATCGGTAACGTCATTACTACCCCATGCTGAAAGTTGGAAAAGTAATGACATAGTTGCGAGACTGGGATTGTACTCATATGCACTTTGAAAAAAGTATTCGTCATCGTAAACGAACATTGCATTAAAATCTTGAGAACTGTCTATTGGACTGGCATATCGTACAATACCAGTACGGCGGGTTATATTATCATCGTGTGGGATAACAACATCTGTAACAGTGGCATTTAATAGATTATTGGTATTGGATGGGTACCACAAGAATATTTCATAATCGTTTTCAACTGTAATTTCGGCAGCATCCCTTATTGCAAGCCAGGTTTCATTTTCACAAATCATTCTATTTGGTGAAGCCAAGTGCCCAGTTGCTACATCCCTTGATGAAAAATGCATGACATTTTCACCAATCAGGCTGTATGCAGCTGACCCCCAATGAAATACACGTGTAAAAACAAGTTGGACGCCTCCTCTTATATCTCTAAATAAATGCACATGAGAAAGTTCCCAATGAACATTAGGGCTATCATTTTCCACCAATACAAATCCGACTGGTATAAGAGTGCCCCAAAAAATATCGGCTTCATCTATAATTCCTCCGAAATATCTTATACGCTGACCATTTCGGTATGCATGTATACGATACAGAGAAGACGATTCCTGTGAAACCATCGAAGAAAATGTATCTCCCGCAACAACAACTGTACTGGGAATAATATTCACTAATGCATTAACATAATATGGTACCGATACAGGAAAATGGTTTTGTAAGCCGTGATTATAATAACTGGGCAAGTAATCTAAACGGATTATGGGTATCCTTGAATCACCTGTATACTGACCTCGTAAGAAGGGTGCCGATCTATTTACGACCGTTGTCCTTAACAGTTCTATTCTTTGATTATCGTCTGTAACATGGTTTTGGAATAAAAATTCGGCTTGATCCAATATTGATTATAAATATTCTGGCTCCCATTTTGTTGCTCTTGTATCATCGTCTATATATACAATGTTATTGGCTTTATAAGTTATACGGTTTCTATAATAAACGTCTAGTGAACGGTATAATCGAAATACAACTGATTCCATACACACTATGTTATCAAAGTAAATACCTCCTGCTGCTAAAATAGCAATTAAAATCTTTACTGATGAATACGATGGGTTGGTTATATGCCCACTTGGAACAACTACATCAGTAACTCTTGCATTTAAAAGATCTCGTACTGTGTCTGAGACATTTATTCTAACTGTTCCAGAAGTAGAAGTAATATTTGCAGCATCCAATAATGCAGCCTGGGCTAATGATATGTTTGTAAGAATATTTTCTGGAGCCAAATGACCAATTATGGCACCTTCGCCTGTTGGGAAAAAGTATGGAATGGGACCACCTATAAAGTAATTATGTGTTCCATCATTTTGGCTGAATACAATTCGAGTAAATCCATTGGCATATTCATATAAATGTACATAATAGAATCCCCATCTTGGTTCATCTCCACAATTGCCTTTACAATGGAATCCCCAGTTACTTGAGGCTCTTAATATAACAAATCCAAGTGGTGTTATTGTGCCGTACCATGTTGATTTTAGGTAAGCTGTCCTTACATTGTTGCGATAAGTCCACAACCCAAATCCGATATGGGAACCGTCCAACCAATCAAATATAGGACTTACCCTTCCTGTATATGTGTTGCCCCTAAAAACGACATTATTAGGCAACATATTTTGTAAAATGCTAATATATGCAGGATTGGTTACAGGAATCCCCCCCATTGGAGGATCATACATATCATCTATATGAAGCGCATCCAAACAAATTACAGGTATTACTGACTCTCCAATATGATTACCAATATGAAAATGCCCGTAAGCTGTAGATACTGTTGGTATTTTTGCAACTTGCCTACCGTCAATATCATGGATAGTGAATATGCTTTGTGCTAGTTCCCATATTGGTACAAGGCTTTCAACTGTTGTTTCAAATCTTCTAACATCGGTGCCATATACAAACAATAAGCTATTTGCATAATTAGTAATAATGCTCAAGAGATTTGAATCCATCGCATCCAACATTTTTGACGTTGCATTATACATATTTTGAGCATCTGCAAAATAAATACCTCCAGCTGCCAAAATTGCCGCAAGGACTCTCTTTTCATTTGAAAATATTGGGGTAAAGACAGGATCTAAAGTAAGTTCATCCAATGTGAGCAATAGTTCATTGCCAAGAGGTAGTTCCTCTTGCAACAAATCTATGTAGCACTCATCTTCTTCATCTACAATTTCGTCATCTTGGTCATAATTAAAATCTTCATAGTTTGGCATATCATCGTAATCAGACTCCAATCCTCCATCAAGCCCTATATTGTATCCATTGCCATGATAAGCATTAATGTTTACACCTGATACAGGTGAAAGACTGAATATCATTGCCACAACTAGTATTATACAAGTCATTCTCTTTAATTTCATTTTATTTCCTCCTATTGTAAGTCATCATTATCCAATATAAAAATTACTTCACCACTTGTGATACATGTATGTGTTGTAATGGATGTAGTACGATCCAGGCAAAATGCAGGACGTACACCAATAAGTATATCGGCTGTATCAGAATCAACGAAGTTTATACTAACAGCAAAAACAAGATATGTTTCCCAATTGTTGGACGTACGTGTCCAATAAGGAGTTGCCATACCATTAGATAATGTGGCAACTCTCCCGATATGATATCCCCTAAAATATCTCAACGCCTCCCCTAATGGAACAGCTATTGTCGAATCGCGATGCCCCAGCTCCCTTAAAGATAATAAAAAAACATAGCGGGTTATTATCCTAGACTCACGGCCAGCGCGCCCCATACTCTCTTTAGCAGTAACCTCTATATCACTAGCCACCATGGCATATATTACTGTATCTCCCAGAGTGTTTTTAAATTCTGTATTAAGAAAATTGTCGATATCACTATCTGGGTAATACGCTCCGTAATCTTGCCATGCCCATAATCTTTCACCATGACGACTTGGGTTAAAAGGCCTAAACTCATCTAGTAAAAATTCCCTCAACAACAGCACATTACCGCCATAATCAGCTGTAAGCACTAGATATGGTACTAACTCTCCATTTTCTTCTACAAACACACGGTAGTCCACATTCCTGCCCCGCTTTATGTTGTCATAGGCTATATCGGCTATTGTTGTCGGGGGACGGCTTCTTGATATAAGTATTTGTATCCACCATATGCTTACTGCTAAAAGGGATATTGCACCCATTATGCATATGGCTTTTTTTATTCTTGATGCCCACTTTCCTTGCATACATCACCTCTTTGTCATGTTCTTTCCTGACCGCTTGTGGTGTTATTGTCAGGACTTTGTTACTGTTTCGACAAATACATACATAAATGTTACATATTTGGTAATAAATACTATAATGTGTATTTTGATGATTTTCAATAGATATCCTTTCTTTTTTCTTATTTCTTTTACATTGTTAGTAATGTTATAAACAAAGAGGCTGCCACAAATTGTGACAGCCTCTTTGTTTATAACAATTGACATTTCTAATGTCACGAAAACATTGTCTATCGAAGGAATTGTTTAGTAAACCCTATGCTTAAGTCCACTACCAACTAGCGAAGCAAGAACTGAGTTGCGTAGTGCACCTTGCGCAAGCAATGTTTGAAATCCTGATGCAGACATTGGTGCAAATGACCGCGCCGAATCATCGTCAGGAGGGTTGCATTCATGACATGTACACCCTAAGTCCTGCGGACTAAAAAATTGCAAAATTAAGAACTCAATCCACATTAGATCTATAAAGTCGATGACGCCATTGTGATCAAGATCCGCTGCTACTATACACAAGTCATCTGCCGTTATTTCGCCGTTTATATATTGTAATATGAGAAGCATATCATCTATATCTACGACTCCATCTCGGTTGACATCACCCAGGCAAGATGGTGGTAGCTCGTTGCAATCAGCGCAATCACAATCACAATCTGGACATTCGCATGGGTCGTCACAGTCACAGGCTACTGGATTGCATACATCACATGTCGGTGAGGTACAAATTCCCACATCGCCATAAACAAGAGTTATAACAGAGTTTGCTGGTATCTCTACCAAACTACTTACCTGCCCAACAAGTTGCATGTTGTTACTGCCGCCTGTAGAAAGGAATTTATCAAAAGCATCCGGCAAGCCCGCACCTGTAATGTTAAGCTCGAAAGAAGCTGCGTCCGGGTTAACAATTACAATTACATAGTTGTCCATTTCATCATGACGCCAAGCGGTTATTCTAAGGTTGGGGTCATCGTCTAAGTCATGCACTGCACTTACACGCTGTGCGCCAGGACGGATAAAACGAGAGAAGTGGTTTATCGCGTCAAAGGATTCGTTTGTAGCTACGCCGTCACCTGCAAGGGTTAGGAGCGTACTAAAAGAGTCGGCAACCCAAGCTGTTGCATGACCATAATACAATGAAAGTTGTATCTCTTGAGCCAGCAACAAAGCACCTTGATTGGCACCTATAGAATGCCAAACGCCGGAGTCTTCGTGTGTATGGAAACGCCCTGTCCACACAGGCAAACCGGAAGGCGCAATATTGTTGCGCATTAATCTCCAATGAGCTGTGCCACCACTCATTACAGTTCCTAATGCCGGACCGAAAGGACCATTCGAAAGTGTGACTGCGCTAAGGTTTGATACGGCGGTAGAGTTTGCCAAGATATCAGGTATCATCTGTCCCCAACCAACGCCATCCGGCCCTTCAAAGAAACCGATAGTTTGTGGGCCTACAATTCTTACGCCAGGATGCGCGGCAAGGACAGTTGGAGCAACCGCATTAAGAAGGTTGGCATAACCAGCTCCGCCACCTATCTCCCATGGTATTGGTTCATGTTGCAAACTCACGGCATAGACCAACGCGCCTGTGCTTTCGAACAGATCAATGGTTTCTACAAGCCAGTTTGCAAATGCGGCAGGTGTTCCAAGCCCACCTAGATGTGGGTGAACAGTCAAAAACAATCTCAATGTTTCGTCGTGTGCGTCCAAATGCGCTACTACGTCTTCTACAAGTGAGCGAGTGGCTTCCCAGTTAAATCCGCTTTGGATATTTAACGCCCATAAATTTGCGCCCAAGCGGTCAAACGCTGCCTCCAGCCATGCGTCATTTATGCCGCCGGTTGGTGTGCCGTTAAAGCCAATGGCTTCAAACACTTGGAATCTTGTGGTTAGGTCAATAATCAGCTCACCATCGCCAGATTTAACAGGGCTAATGTGCAGTGTAAGTTGCAAGGTTGTAGCTTCAAAATTACCTTGTGACACACGCACGTGGAAGTTGAAGTAGCCGTACTCCGGCGCTTCTGTTGGTGTTTGATCAATTGCAGGGGTAAACTCAAAGGGACCGACAATCTCCCAATCCAGGTAGAATGCCCAGCGGCCAACAAAATCCTCTGATACTCCCAAGGCTTCTGCTTGTGTGCGTGCAAGTGGGCTTGCTACTGTATATGTTCCTTCTGTAATGCCCGCTCTTTCCAATGCACGAACGGCCATGTCGACATCACGCTGGTCCATATCGTCTTGAGTTAGGCCTGGTGCAGGTTCTCTGTACTCGTTATTTATCAAGGTTATAATGGAAAGTGGTGGTACGTTTAACGGATCGCCATAATACAATGTACCGCCGCTTCTGATAGTTTCCTGTGAGCCGTCACTCAGAAGGATTTCAAAATCCATTCCGGATGGAATACCGACAAGATCCAAGTCAAACCCGGATGCTGTTGCGTTTACGACTACAATCGTAGTGCTGTCCAGCTCATCGTGTACAAAGGCAGATGCTGCAAGCCCTTCTGTACCCAAGCCGATAATCTGTGAGTCAACTCTAACTGCACCTGGGCGAATGTAGCGATAAAAATGTTGGCTTGCAGTAAATTTGTACATTGGCCAGCCGCGCTCAAGATTCATTAATGCATGGTAATGAGGGGTAGTAGTGGAAGCTTGCTGCCCTTGCCAATATACCCATGCAGATACATCACCATGTATCAAAGCCGACTGTATGGCTGCCGCCAGAGATAGTGCGCCTGGGGAGTTGGGGCCTATGTCTTCCCACACATGGTGGTATCCAGATGTTTCTGTCATCCATAAGCGGTGGTTGGGACCGATAAGCTGCCTTTCTGCCCGCCACAAATGATCTAAGACATCTGGGCTTGTGGCTACAATACCATCTGCGTAGCCATGGTGGGCAAATACGAAGTTTTGCATAGCTTCCGGCGTTGCACCCGGCCAGCCCGGTATTAGCCCTAAAATTCCGCGGTGAAATTGCATAGCAGGGTGATGCCAAGAAGAAAATGACAGGTACTCATGCTCAAGCATGGCCTCTGCGCCAAAAATATAAACGTCCGGGAAATAGTTTGTAACAATTGGCGCAACAACATTAAGCATTTCTACATATGTGCGCGCTGAATAAAATGAACTATTGTAGCCCTGCCAGCCAAACGCAGGCTCGTTTTGTGGGCTTACAGCATAAACTTCTATTCCTATATCTCTGTACATTTCCAAAACTTCGACTAGCCAATATGCATATGTTTCGTAATACTGCGGCATTAGATGATTAGGTTCCGGATAGGGTGGGTTACGGGTAGTGCCACTGGTTTTCCATTCACCAGGAGGCGACCATACCGTTAGGATAATACGTAGCGGTATACCAAGCTCTACAGCACGATCGTGCAGTGCTTTTACAAAATATTTTTGTTCGTCCCAGTTAGAATCTTGCGGATTACTGGCATAAAGCGACCATGGAGGCACAAACGGGTAAGGCTCGTTACGCCACATGGTAATGCCCATGTCAATAAGGATAGTATCTATCCATGCAATAGCTTCAGGTGTATCAAAACGGGTAGGAGACCACCAAACGTCGTGCGCACCAAAGAAACCAAAACCTTCAATTGTTTGGAAAGTTGTACTGGTGTCTACGGTTAGTTGTGCATTTAGATTGGTTAGGTCTATTACAATAATGCTTTCAACCCAAAGGTTGCCCCTTGCAGACAATTGGACAAGCACATCCGTTGCGTTTAATGTCCCGGACGAACTCGCCGGCACTGTAGCGGTTGTGGTACGCCACCCCCAATCATTGTCAAACACATCAAATACATGAACGCCAGTAAAGTTAATGATGCCATTACCTCTGGCAAATACACGTATATCATAGGTGTGACCCTCTATCATGGGGATATTGAAAGAGCCGTTGCCATCCCATGGAACACGCACCGTGTCAAAATGTGGTGTACTACCTGCTTCTACATATATATGATTGGAAGATACCCAGTTGCCAGCATTAAAACTGTTAGCAACATTTGCATCGCCATTATTAAAGATATTACCGGGAACATAGTTGATATTCGGACAGATACAATCATCCGGAGGTAGGTTGCATTCGTCGCATGGGACAACGGTAGATGACGTTACGTCGTAAACACGCATATCTGCGAAGTAGAACGCACCCGGACTATACAAATGGAAGCCATGCAACATAAAGCCTCCATTATCGCCCGAAGCATAATGATCCGGACGGGTTGTCACCGGAAATGAGAATGGAGTCCAATCATTGCCCATAGGCAATGGATTCATAGGATAATATACACTGCCAAAGCCACCATGACTATTTCTGTGCCACATAGCTGCATAAACAGAGTACGCAGGTGTTATACCGGTAACTCTTGTTACACCAGTTACTAAGTATTCACGGTCAGGTTCTAATGCAAGTGCAGTAAAATTGGCCCATATGGGGATCTGAATTTCAAAATGACCGTCATTGTCAGTAGTGGAAATACGCAAACCTGCAATAGAATCTTCGTAGATATTGGCTACCCTTTCTACTGTTATGGTACCCTGATGACCACCATGACCAAAGTTGTACCAATGGTTTAAAACAGTGTCGTTGTCCAGATGCCAAATAAGTTCACCTGGTGACGAAAGCGGCTGCGGCGCGTAAGACGCCTCTACTGTTTCTGGGAGGGGGGGTACTATGTCGTAATCACTTGCGTACACTGCAAATGGCGCAGCAAGCCCAATTACCATAGCGAGAGCTACGACAATTGCACAAACTTTTTTGCTAAACAGATTTACCGCATAATTCATAACTCAAAACCTCCTATCGTTGCCATTTATGGCATTCATGTACAATGCAAAACCCTATACTCATAGAATTTTGTGTACTGTCCTAATTATATCTGAAACAAAAATATGTCAACATGAAAATTGCATCAAAATATATCGATATTAGGTCAATATATGTTGAAAATGTCATTTGCCGATAAAATAAAAACTGCCTCGTTTTGCTACGAAGCAGTTTTTTGCTTTGCTGATCTGATTTTATAATGATAATTTGCCTTTACACCGCTTTATTAACTTTTTTAAAATGCGTACAAAACAAGTACATTTTGACATCAAAATTCTTTGTTTACAATGACTTGCACCCAGCACTCTCCGATTTCGTCTTCGAATTTCTTCTTTAGTGCTTTATCCATTAGCGGAACATTTAGCCAAATTTGGTTAACCAATCCGCCATCATATTTATAGACGCTTGTGCCAGTGAATTCATAATTTTTATATTGTTCATTAAATGATTTTAGTTCATCTATACTATATTTTTCGGATTGCACCAATGTTTTGCCGATGTAGCCCATTTTTGCGTAAAACTCTTCTTCGCCTTCTATGATGCCTAGTACAAGCCCAGTATACTTGCTTTGTTTTGCTCTTTTTTCTAGTTCTACAAAAATGGCTTCAAATATGCCTGTTGGTTTGTACGATTCTAAAACGCCTTCGTTTACGGTTACATAACCGCCTTCCGTTTTTGTTGTAGGCAGTGGGTCTACGATTCCTAAGGCAAAGGCGCAAATATTTTCGCCATCCTTTGCGTATAAGAGTAGTTCTGGATTTTGATTAAAGTGCGGTATCCAGAAGTCGGTTTTAGAAAACTTTTCGTGATTCGGATACGTTGCTCTTATAGCGTTTATGATCGAATCCAATTCATCGATTGTCTTTATATTATCAATATACATATTTTTCCCTTCTTTCATAAGGTTGTTTTTGTACTCTGTTGGCGAACAGCCAAATACAGACATGAATGCTTTGTAAAACCCTGCTGGCGTATCGTAGCCGTAATCGAGCGCAATATCATACAGCTTGCGCCCAGAATACATATCGCTTGCTGCGAGGTATATCTTCTTTTGCCTAATGTATTCCATAACGGGACATGATGAATACGCCTTAAAAATCTTGTAGATATTGCTGGCGGAATATCCGGTTGTGTTAGCAATTTGTGATATGGTGATGTCTTCTTTGATATGCATGTCTATATACTGTACTATTTCTTGATATACCTTGGACATGTCATCCCCCCGGGTACTGTTTACAATCGATTGTGATGCGATTCTCGAAAATCATCGTCGACAACACATCGCGAAAAACGGTTTAAAGCCACCGATTTTTCGCTCGGTTATCGACGTGATTTTCTGAGATTCGTATGAGCTATTGTAGCAACTATTGAAAGATGCTGCTTTTCCAAATTTACCGAAATAAAAGGGGGTGTTTTGCTATTGATTTTGATGCGCAAGCGCATTGTATCAAAATCAACGCAAAAACCGGGCTGTCTCGATAAGCATTTTCATTGCATATTTATACGCTCGTTCCGTCTTTGCGAGGAACGCAGTGACGAAGCAATCCAGATATTACGCAAGTCTTGGATTGCTTCGCTTACGCTCGCAATGACGAGCGTTGCATATATATACATGATTTATACTTAACGAGACAGCCCGTTTGTTATAATCATAATTATATAACGTGAAATAACGCAAAAACGCAGTAATTACACGAAAAAACCGGTATGACACCATACCGGTTTTTTTGTAGAAATTGATGCTTTTTTTGCTATTTCAAACAAATAAGTATCGCGTATTAGCAAGAAGCACTCGAAGCGGCAGAGACTGCTACTATTGTTGTAATAAAAGCAATTTGTTGCGCTATTATCATATTGGTCATGCTTGTTGTGATTCCGGCTTTGGTGATATTGGTTTGTTCATCTCCTACATAGGCATGAGTCATTAGTGACACTGCATATAGCATCAGTTCTGGTGTAGAGACGGATAGTGCGCCAAAGCCTTTTTGAACCCGTAAAAAGTCCGTTACCCCGTTTAGATCCTCGACCAAAGTACAGGGTTCAAGATTTAATAGGCTCAATACCCCAAGAGATGGCAATGTATATGTTTTGTCGAGTTTTATTTTCCGCGATCTTAGTGCGCGATTTAGTTTGCCAACATTTTCGGCGCACTCAACTGTGCTGCCGCCAATGGCTAGCATTTGCGCTAGTGTCATCAAGCTGCTTCTGCTTGTGAAGCGGCTAAACTCTTCTTTTAGGCGGATAAATAGGGCCTTTACCTTGTTGGCACCTGTATGGACGTCCATATTAGTAAGAGCCAACATAGCAGAAAAGATATAGTCATCACTGCCTATCAAAAAGCGATGATTTGCTTTCATTTCATCATAAAAGTCACGGGTTTTGGTGGTTATGTTGATATGATCAAATCTTTTAGAATTGAGTGCAATCTCAAATGCAGTAACGACTAGATAGTCACTACTCCAAAATCTTTGTTCTTTTAACAAATCATATACGAGTAGAGTATCCTCCAACAACTCTTGTGGTGCTTGATTAAGAGAAAGGGCTGCTGCTACATACACAGACAGCATCCCTCTAAAACTAGAAAATGCACCTACTTCAGACTTTATCATCTGGTGATGTGATTTTATTGCATTAGCATCTAATGGCTTGCCTGCCATAGCGTATGTCAAGGCCGCCAAGCGTTTTGCCATAGGTTCTTGCCATACAAACTCGTTTCGGATATTTTGATGATTTTGTGCAAAGAGTTGTAGCATTGATTCGATTTTTGGGTTCATGATATGCTCCTTTACCTTTTTGCTGCCATCTCCATTATTTTGTTACTTCTTTCGATAAACCCTTTCATTTGTTCGTTTACCAAGGGTTTATGGCTAAGCATTGCTAGGTCATATAGCTGTTTTGCAATTAGTTCTGTGTTTGTGGATTCGCCTTCTTCTTTTTGCAATGTAATAAATAGCTGTACTAGGCTGTGATTGCTGTTTAAAACAAGGGTCAGTTCATCGTCAAACATGCCAGGAGGCATACCTTCCCCACCACCAAACATTTTGGACATTTCTTGCATACGGCGAGACTGTTCGGATAAAAGCATCACACCAGAAACGCCTTCTGATTTTAATGGTTGGAGTTGTACGCCTAGCTTTTCGTTGCTTAAAATCTTACGGAAAAACGCTTGTAAGTCTTCATTTGCTTCGTTTGTGCCTTCTGCTCCTTCGCCTTTTAGTGCGTCGGTCAAATCTGAATCGATACGCAGGAATTTTATATCTTTCTCATACATTTCTAAGTACGAAATAAAGGGGTTATCAAGGCGGGTGGTCAGTTCTATTGCCATAAGCTCTTGTTCTTTAAACATATTAATGTATTGAGACTGTACTTGAGCATCGGTTACGTAGTACACAGTTTTGCCAGTTTTTTCTGTAAGTTCTTCTATAGTCAGATATTGCCCGTCTATAGTTTTATATAAGATACTAACTTTGAGTTTATCGTAAAAATCCTGCTCTTTTATACAGCCGTACTTGATAAAGGGGGCAATGTCATCCCAGTACCCATTGTAGGTTTCCCGATCTTTCTTGCACAGGCCATTTAGCTTTTCTGCCACTTTACGAGAGATGTAGCCTGCCATCTTTTTTACGGTACTGTCATTTTGCAAAAAGCTCCTGGATACATTAAGGGGTAGATCTGGACAATCCATCACTCCTTTTAAAAGCAGCAGATATTCTGGAATTACTTCTTTTATATTATCTGCTACATATACTTGATTGTTAAAGAGCTTGACTTGCCCTTCCATATATTCTGGGTCATGCTTAAGAGAAGGGAAATATAATATGCCCTTGAGTCTAAACGGATAATCCATATTAAGGTGAATCCAAAATAGGGGAGGCTTATAATCCATAAAGACTTTTTGATAAAAGGCGCGGTAATCGTCATCTGTGCATTCGTTGGCAGGTTTTAGCCACAATGGATGGGTGTCGTTTATGGGCGTTGGTGCTGTTGGTTCTTTATCTTCTGCTTCTAAATCGGTGGAATCAGTGGAATCGGTAGTATCTGTAGGCTCTTCTGTTTTTGCTAGGTTTTCTAGAAATATTGGGACAGGCATAAAACCGCAATGTTTTGCTATTACTCCCCTTAGCGTATGTTCGTTTAAAAATTCCTCTCCATCATCACCTACATATAGTGTGATAGTAGTGCCTCTTTTTGTCTTGTCGCTTGGTGACATAGAATATTCGATACCGCCTTCACATTCCCACCGCATCGCTTCGGCACTATCTCTAAAAGATAGGGTGTCTATTTGAACCTTGTCCGCAACCATGAACGAAGAATAAAAGCCCAAACCAAAATGACCTATGATTTCGGATGTCGATTCGTCTTTATATTTTTCCATAAATGCGCTGGCACCAGAAAAAGCAATTTGGTTGATATACTCCTCGATCTCATCTTTGGTCATACCGATACCGTTGTCGGATATGGTTATTAGCTTGTTGTCTTTGTCCACACCTACATGGATTTCATATGCTTCGTCTTGCGGGATTTCAGCTTCGCCCATGTCGGTAAGTTTTTTTAACTTGGTGATGGCGTCAACAGAGTTAGAGATTAGCTCCCGTACAAAGATATCCTGATCCGAATAAAGCCATTTTTTGATGATGGGTAAGATGTTTTCGCTATGGATTGATAGATTGCCTTTTTGCATGAGTTGTACCCCCTTAAAAATTTAACCTGGCTAGAAGTAACAAACAGCCAAGATTTATATTATTCGCGGTCTATGACCGAAATATTTTTCATAATAAAAAAACTACGTACCCATTCGTCCCAAGAATCATCAAGGGATTTTTCCAAAGAAAAATCTTTTTGGGCAGTAGCTGTTGTAAAGTTTACGGTATCATTTTCGTACACCATGTTTAAAAATAACGCGGCAGCGTTTGGATGAATGTCTTTTACGTTTTCTGTTTTGAAAGAAAAAATGATTTTGACTTGTTTAGGTTTTGCACCTGTTTTGATTATCGCAAAAACCAGTGGACGCAGAGCTTCCCAGGTTGTATAGCCTTGTTGTTTTTCTGGGCTTTCGTCTAGATTTTCTTTTTGAATTATCAGGTTGCCGTCAATTGAGATACGTGTACCAATGGTCATCTCTACACCACGTACCTCAAATGTATCCAACACATCATCTTTGAGTAGTCGATTCATAAACTCTTTTGTACCTGTTGTGTCCACATGTACTGCAATCATAAAACATATACCTCCCGAATACAGAAATATGCACAATTTAATCCAAGCCTCATATTATAAAAATAGAAGTGTACATCCCCAAAAAACACGGGGGTTACACAGATATAATATAAGGAGGTATACCATGGTAGACCATGTTAAGCATCTTGTAGAGAGCATGTTTAGGCATATCGGCCAAACTGTGACCATCTTTACCACAAGTGGTGGACTTAGTGGCAACGGTTTTACAGGCGTACTATTGTCAGCAGATTGTCATTGTGTCAGACTGCTAGCCGACATCGGCGCACCACCAGTAAATTATACTACTATAAACAATGCATCAACAAAGACATGCTTTTATTTAGTGTACCATGACACTCAGTGTTTTTCCAGTAATCACTACGTTTACTCGTAATCCTTGCAAATATTTCTTTACAAAGATTAATATGCTATACTATTACACATGTAAGAATATAGAGGAGAGTAAACCAATGAAGAAGAAACCAGAAATATCAGAAGCCGAATATCAAGTAATGAAGATAATTTGGGCAGCGGGTATCCCGATTAGCACCAATGATGTAGTCGAAAGATTGGAAGCATCTACAGCATGGAAACCAAAAACCATTCACACATTGCTTTCAAGGTTAGTAAAAAAAGGCGCACTCCAATACAAAAAAGACGGCCGCGTGTTTGTTTACACACCGCTAGTAAAGGAATCAGACATATTGTCAATAGAAAATGATAATTTCTTAAATAGATTTTATGATGGCGCTCTCAACTCCATGGTAGTCAACTTGTTAGAACAAGACAAACTATCTGATGAAGATATTGTAGTGTTAAAAAATATTTTGGATACAGCAAAACAGATGAAAAACAGTCCCAACCCGAGCTGAAATCGTGAATGTGTAATACTCATACGATTCTCGAAAATCATCGTCGACAACACGTCGCGAAAAACGGCTTAAAGCCGCCGATTTTCCGCTCGGTTGTCGACGTGATTTTCTGAGATTCGTATCACCTGCTGCTAAAGTATTGGACTGTTTTTTGTTTTGCTATAACATTATCGGAAAGTAGACGATTTTATGAAGTCATTCATTTCCTTTTTTTTAATGGCAACCATTATTTCATCCATTGGGATGCTATTTATACTGCTCATTAAAAAATGGCTAAAAAACCATATTACTGCTAGGTGGCAATATTACATAGGACTATTATCTTTTGTTTTACTCTTAGCACCACTTGTTCCAAGTAGTTTGTATGCATCTTTACGTATAATACAGTGGTCTGGTGCTTTGAACTTAGAAAGAGGCATAACAACAATCATAACTACAACCACAGGTGACACTACTGTAGGTACATATGGAATAGCTAATTTTCAAAATTTTGCAGTTTCTGTAAACAGCATTGCGCCAGGATATCTATTTATGCTTCTTATGATGATATGGATTGTCGGTATTATCGTTTCTGTCGTGATTGCGTTTACAAACAACAAAAACCTTCGACTAATTAAAGAATCTATTACGCCTATCAAAGAAAGTGAAATACTTTCGCTTTTCATACAATGCAAAGTGGAAGTCGGAATCAAGGATATTGTTGCGCTTGGTTCATCCATAATGGTAAAAACGCCAATGACAATAGGATTTATAAAGCCATTTATTATCCTACCCGCAAAAAAGATGCCAATGAATGATATGCGTTTTGCCATGTTGCACGAACTAATTCATTGTAAAAATAAAGACATCCCAATCAACAGTTTGATGTATGTATTCCAGATTTTGTATTGGTTTAACCCACTTGTTTATCTCGTTTTTAAACAAATGCGCTTGGACAGAGAGCTTGCGTGTGATGCATTAGTCTTAGGCCTTCTTCCTAAGGAATCGCATATCAGTTATGGTGAAACGCTAGTACACTTTGCAAAATCGCTATCAAGCCCATCAATACTGACATTTGCCACAGGCATTGGAGATTCGAGGCCACATCTCATAAAGCGTGTTAGGTATATAGCGTCATACTCCCGAGAATCGAGTTTCTTAAAAATTAAAAGTATTTTACTTTTTTTTATGGCACTGCTTCTAATTTTTTGCAAGGTACCAATCATATCTGCGCTTACAATTAATAATGAAAACCAATTTAGTTTTGCTTTTGATAATGTATACGATATAGACCTTTCGAAATATTTTGGTGATATTAATGGGAGTTTTGTACTATATGATGTAGGTGCTGGGTCACATACAATCCACAACCAGGATATGGGTATAACGAGGGTATCACCAACTTCGACTTATAAAATTGTCAGTACGTTAATCGCTTTAGAAACTGGCGTTTTAGAGTCAAGTAATACCGAACGTGAGTGGGATGGAGCTATGCATCCATTTGATGTGTGGAATCAAAATCACAACCTAATATCAGCAATGAACAGCTCTGTAAATTGGTATTTTCAAAATTTGGATGCAGTAGTAGGAGTAGAGCAATTATCTTATTTTCTGAAACAGCAATCGTATGGAAATCATGATATATCTGGTGGGTTAACAGACTTTTGGATAGAATCGTCTCTCAAAATATCACCAATAGAGCAGGTACTATTCTTGGTAAGCCTTTATCAAAACGACACTGTATTTCAACCAGAGCATGTAAACACAACAATGAATGCATTACGATTGTCAGAAAAAGATGGAGCAGTGCTATCTGGTAAAACCGGAACAGGTATAATTGGTGATGTCATCGTTAGTGGTTGGTTTATTGGGCTTGTAGAGACAAACGACAATACATTTATTTTTGCAACCTATATACAAGGGAATGATTATGTCGGGGGCAGTGTGGCAGCCCAAATTTCATTATCAATATTAGAGAGCAAAGGGATTTTTTGAATAAATAAATAGAGGCTACGAAAAAAGTCGATCTTCCCATTTCCACGCGCTGTGCGCGCTCCAACAGGAAGATTGCGTGCAAGGTTTTTGCGAAAAAGCGTGCAAAAACCTTGCACCGGCATTTTTCGTAGCTTGATTTTGTATTCGCTACACCACTATGCGGTTGCGCTCATAGGGCTTATTTGCCGCCAAAGCGGCGGCGAAAACGCGGCTTTGCCGCTTATTTCGTAAGCCCTAAATAAAACACTTGACCTTTATTTCTTACACATGTAAGATACAGTCAATTCTTACATGTGTAAGATTGCTTGCTTCCTTCCTAGGATGATCTTTGTATAAACGAGTTTTTCATATACATTCATAATCCTTTGCTTGTGTTTTCTGTTTAAAAGATGTGTAAACACGGCAGTAGCGGTTATGAAGTCCAAGGATTTGGCAATTATTTTAGTAGAGGTGGAAATTATGAGGATATGCATTATTGCTTCGTTTGTCGCTATGTTTATTTTTAGCATGGCGTCATGCGGCAGACGTTCAAATATTAACGACAGCACTACAGCAAATAACGTAGAGATTACGAATGACATTGACGCAGATGTGAGTGGAGGATTAGTAAGCATCCCTGATTATCTTGCGTCAAATATTATAGGTGATTATAAATATCCAGAAAATCCAGCAATTAAGCTAAGAAATTCGTTAGAAAATGATGTCATTGATCGCAGTTTACCCATGACTATTGGTGAGGTTAGTACGATTGTATTTGGTAACAGACAATACACACAAATCAAGATACTTTTTACTGATAATGGCAATGAATGTGTCATATTGTTTTTGAACAGATACATCGATTTTGATGTAGAAGTATTGCAAGATGGACATGACAATCCATCTTTTACAATGGCATTCAAGTATCATGAAAACTACTGGGATATGGTAATGCTTTTAACTTCTGTTTTATTGCATTTATCCCCTGACCTAAGTTTGGATGAAGCCAAAGGGTTTGCTGCTTTACAAGATAGCACAATTTCAATAGATGGATTTTCTATGCCACTAGACATAGGCGGGTATCAAGTGCAAGCAAGGTACACATATCCCCATGTGTTTTATCCTACACTATATTTTGATGCACACTTTGGAGTGACCGTTAGGGCCACAAAGCAGTTGTGGCAGGGAGCGATCGATACAAGCCATTTTTATTACATTTCAGGCCCTGATGATTATCACTTGTTTAATATTTCATTTTGGGATGAATCAAGACATCCAGAAGGTATATATGCAGATTTTATTGTCACAAGCACACGGCATTATAGATGTTGGCGGCATGGGAGTACATCGGTGACAGTTGATGTTTTGACCATGAGCGGAAGGTCGTTTACATTTTTGCTTGATACATGGACAAGATTCCATGACCCATATGAGTTTGGTATTGGTCAAAAATATACATTTTTTATTGGACTGAGCTTTAATGAGGGGATCTTATATGCCATTCAGCGATCGGAGTCTGTAGAGCCAAACTCACGCGGGCAAGCGCAGTCATTTGATGTTCTTTCGTTAGATTTTGTTGATTCTGTTAGGAGTTGGCCTGAAGAAGATGGCACTGTTTTGGAGGTGCATTTTATGACATATGCATTCGGGGATTTGAACATATTTTTCGTGCTGGAAGGACATGGGCTTGGTGGTGATATTGTGTGGACAAAAGAGGAATATTATCCGATAAGGGATGATTACTCCTTTCATGGTTGGTTTGATAATATATATTTTGAAGGCGAACCATACACAAACGAAACTCCCATTTATCAGATGACAAATCTCTTTGCAAAGTGGGTGTACTCGGGGCCTGGCGGCATTATACCTAGAGCGTTTAGAGGCGAAATACATGGCATTGACAATGTTAATGATTTTTATGTAGGGCAAGATATCTCCATTATATCAATGGGATACAACATGAACCTTGAATTGCCAGAAGATAAGCGTTTCCGTCTTGTGCCTATAGCGTGGCGAGTATCTGATGGAGGAGATGGTATTTTTTCAAACATGATGCCATTCACAGCCAATATTTCTCTCAATCATATTGGCGAACATGTCCTCTATATATCGTATCGCGAAGAGGTATTTGACGGAGTGGTTTGGCAAGTAACAGGCAATGTGCGAGAGGTTAGAGAGAGGTTATTAACAGTCCGATAATGCAGTAAAATAGGGTTATAAAAAGACCAAATGATAAACACAGAGCCGATATTTGATGAAAAATCACGATTATCGGCTTTTTGATTTTAATACCTTGGTGTATACACAAAAGGATACCTCTTTGCTGGCGAGGGGATCATTGTCACGGTACAACTTTCTAAGCGATATCATGAATCATATACTACAAGGATGGTGGCATGATAAAGGAGGAGGGTATGTGCAAAACAGTGGAAATTAGAGGCATTACATACAATGTAAATCAAACAGCCGACAAAGTAACGTTACAACGTTACAACGAAAAATATAAGATGTGGATTAATCTCCACTTCCCAAAAGGCAATGAAGATGGAGGAAAAAGAATCGAAGAAGATATTATAAAAGTGCTTTCAAGCCAGTACATCCAAAAAAATGCCCATACTAATTCTTCACTTTACCTGAGTGAAGCGGATAGCCAGGTAAACGATTTTAAATATATGGAGTGATGATACATGACGATATCAAAAAAAATCGCTTGCCTTTACCGTGTTTCCACCAAGAAGCAAGTAGAAGAAAACGATATCCCTATGCAAAAAAACGCGTGCAATGCGTTTATAAGCACTATGCCAGGGTGGGTTTTAACATATGAGTATCACGAAAAAGGCGTTTCTGGGTATCACAAGTCTGCAAAACAAAGGGATATCCTACAACAAGCCCGCTCGGATGCCGAGAACGGGCTATTTGACATTCTTTTGGTTTTTATGTTTGACCGCCTGGGTAGGCGCGAAGATGAAACACCCTTTATCGTGGAGTGGTTTATAACCCAAGGTATAGAGGTTTGGAGCGTCATGGAAGGGCAGCAACGCTTTGATAGCAGAGCCGATAAGTTAATAAACTACATAAGGTTCTGGCAGTCCGGCGGTGAAAGCGAAAAGACTTCTATGCGCGTCAAGGAAAAGCATAAACAAATGGTTGAAAATGGGCAATACCGTGGAGGCACACCGCCATATGGTTACATGTTGATAGAATCCGAAATCACAAACCAAAAGGGTTACAAGCTCAAAGAACTTGCGATAAACAAAAAGGAAAGCGAAGTTGTAAAGACCATTTTTAAATTAGTATGCGAAAATGGATATGGTGGTCATAGGATAGCAAAGTATCTTAATGAGCGAGAAATTAAAACGAAACAGGGTAATTTTTGGACAACAGATACCGTTATGTCACTACTAAAAAACCCTATATACAAAGGCTATTATGTGTCTGGCAAAAGGCCATCTACACGTGGTGGAAGCAAGCGGGTATCACCAGAAAACTGGATTTACTCCAATGTGCAGATACCTAGATTAATAATAATAGCCGAACAGACGTGGAATAATGCTAAAGAAATAAGGGAATCCCGTAATGCCAAAACAAATAAATATCCAAGGCAGACAAAAGGCCCGCTTTTTTTTGTGGGGATGGCCAAGTGTGCTATTTGCGATTCCAACTTAGTTTCGAGATATGCAGTAAAAAAATGGACAAGAAAGAAGGATAATCAAGAGATTGAATATTTGCAGCCAAAATATATCTGCTCGTGGCGCAGAGCAACCACTCCATGTACAGGCCAGCGTACATTTAGTCAAAAGAAAATTGACCCCACTGTGATGGAAGAAGTTTATATGTACCTGGCATCTTTGCAGACGATGGACTTATCATCAGATATAAACAAAATGCAAGACCAGATAAAAAAGGACACTGAACGCGATTTACAAACCATAAACGCGAAAATTGCTAAGACCGAAAAAGAGCTTAAACTACTCAACAATGAAATTATCAAAACACTAACCAATGAAAGTAGCTTTACAGCCGTACAGCTTTCAAGCGCAATCACAAAAAAAGAAGAAGAATTAGAGCAATCAAAGCAAAATAAGAAACGGCTAATAGATGAACTTCTTTGTAATAAAATAGAAACAAGCACCGCCACTAGACTACATACAATGATGCCAAACTGGCAACAAGAGTTTGAAGGATCTGAGATTGAAATAAAAAAAATGCTTTTGACGAAACTCATAGACACTGTATTTATTTCGCGTGACAGCATTGATGTACACTTTACATTTAATCTATTTAACATAGCATAGGGGGGGATAGCGTGATAAAACGAGTGGCTTGCTTATATCGTGTAAGCACAAAAGGTCAGCTCACTGGTGATGATATCCCTATGCAAACAAAAGCATGTGCAGACTTCATAAAAAAACAAAAAACATGGAAAATGGAAAGCGAATACACCGAAAAAGGGGTATCTGGCTATCATAAATCGGCAGATGAACGGGATGCGTTGGTGCAGATCAAAAAGGATGCTGTCATAGGTAAGTTTGATATTCTTCTGGTGTTCATGTTTGACCGCTTGGGTAGGCGTGAAGATGAAACGCCGTTTATCATAGAATGGCTTGTAGGGCAAGGTATCCAAGTTTGGAGCGTCAAGGAAGGCCAGCAACGTTTTGACGATCATGTGGACAAGCTAATAAATTATTTGCGTTATTGGCAATCAGGTAGCGAAAGTGAAAACAACTCCATGCGCATAACTAAAAAGCATAATCAGTTGGTTGCGGATGGCAAGTTTCGCGGTGGTATAGCCCCTTATGGATATACACTAGAATATTCGGGAGAGTACAATAAAAAGGGTCATGAACGTAAAAAATTAGTGATCTATGAGCCGGAGGCAATGATCGTACGAAGGATTTTTGAGTTATCATGTGATGTGGATATGGGTAGCTACAAAGTCGCAAAAATTCTTAACAGTGAAGGAGTGCTGACCCGTACAAGCAAGAGCTGGACAGTGCAAACAATTATTAAAATATTAAAAAATAACATATACAAAGGTGATTATGTGACAGGAAAAGTCAGAGCAATGCGTGGAAAAAAAGTTGCTGCACCAAAAGAAAGTTGGGTGCATTCAAGAGAACTAATCGGAAGTTTAAAGATTATTGCTCCTTCTACATGGGAAAACGCAAATGCGAATATTAACATAAGAGGTACAAGAGCTAGATCAAGCAGAATGAAATCTGATACGAATCTCAGAAAATCACGTCGACAACCGAGCGGAAAATCGGCGGCTTTAAGCCGTTTTTCGCGATGTGTTGTCGACAATGATTTTCGAGAATCGTATGATAAGAATGATTTTCTTTTATCTAACATGGCGTACTGCGGATATTGCAATACCAAGATGTACACAAGAACAAATCCCATAAAGTGGCAGCTAAAGCAAGCAGAGGAAATTGCCATATATAAATCGCGATATTATGTCTGCCCACAAAAATCTAGACAGGGAGACTGTAGCGGACAATTTTTATATGGTATTGCAAAAATCGAAGCCGCTCTTCTAGAAGAAGTTTATTTATATCTGGACAATATTGATGCTATGAGTATCACAAGATTTACAATGGTGCAAGTTTCAAGATTGGTAAAAGATCAAAACCAAAAGATTATGTTCATATCAAAAAAAATAACCTCTTTGAAAAATGAGGTTGTACGGTTGGAAGACGAAATAACAAAATGTTTAATGGGTGATTCTGCGTTTACTAAAAAACAGCTCTCTGAAGTCATGAGTGAGAAATCGAGTATCATATTAGCACTCGAGAGCGAAAGGGATGCCATATTAACAGAAACAGAAACTATCAAATGCCATATGAACGAACTCATGGCATGTAATAAGTCAATGGTATCATGGAAGAAAGAATTTGCCAGAGCTGATCCTAAAACCCAAAAGGAAATAATAAACATGATAATAACCAGCGTACACATAACTAGCGATTCAATTAATGTTTCTTTTGCGCATAGCATTTTTCATTAGGTGATTTATAGTAGCTAAAACGTATGGCACGGGGGCGCACCACCAGCGTGTCCTGTAGGCTCTGCCTGTACTGATGTCATGACCCCACACGGAATTGACAATGATGAAGGCTGTTTCTGGGGCAACCCACTCGGTGCCGTTTGTGTAATCCCAACCTGCGCCATCGCAGTATTTACACACTCCGCAATCTAATTAGTGTAAGATTAGAAAGTACAAATGATGCGTAATAGATTAAGATCCTGGGGTTGTTATGTTTTTCATAACAGCCCCGGTTTTTGTATTGATTTGGATACAAATTATTATAGTTGTGACAAACAAAAACCCATATTTTACGCGGAAAAAGCGGTATGACACCATACCGCTTTTTTGCAAATTTATGAGCATAATTTTACGTGTTATATGCATGAAATTGCATGTGTTTCTAATTTTCTATAGCTCAATTACCTTCCCACTATTAAGCCTGGATTCTTCGGCTGCAAAGCAGGCTTTGTGGCTTAAAACAGATACATTTATTTCAGAGATGCCGGGTACCTCTTCGCCTCTGATATAAGCGCAAAAGGCATGCATAATACCTTGGTCGCCGCCTCCATGACCTCCTGTTGCTGTGGTATCAATTTCCCTTTCTTCGCCTGTGAGAAAGTTGGTGACGATTAATTTGTTGGGGGTTGTGTGGCCTTTTATTTCGCCGTGTGTACCCATTATTTTTATGCTGCGGCTCATTTCTGGTGTAAACGAAGACATCGAAAACAAGACGGTTATCCCGCCTTCATATTCTAGGCTCACCACTTGATGATCAACTACATCATTGTCACATTGGAATACGCATCTGCCATATGGGCTTGTTTTTAAGATTTCTAGAGCTTCTTCATCTGTTGCATCGGCATTGTTTGCTGCCACTGATTTAAACCATGCGTTATGACTACTATGATATATTTTGCGGCTGTCATAAGGGCAGTCTACTGTACACCCGTCTGTACAACGCGGGGGTGCCTCTGGTGGACAGTTTTCTTTATTAAAATAAGAAAGATGACCAAAGGATGATAGCCGTTCACATTTTTTTTCTACAAACCATTGAAGCATGTCCATGTCATGACATGACTTGGCCAAAATCATTGGGCTAGACTCCCATGAATTGCGCCAGTTGCCTCTTACAAAGCTATGAGAATGATGCTCGTTGCCGACATTTTCGTTGTGGACTATTGTCATAATCTTGCCAATTTCGCCGCTGTCTAAGACTTTTTTTATTTCGTTGCAAAATGGCGTATAGCGCATTACATGGCATACTACTATTTTTACACCCTTTTTATTGGCGGCTTCCGCTATTTTTTCGCACTCTTCTAGACTTGGAGAAACGGGTTTTTCTAGCAAAATGTCATAGCCTGCCTCTATAGCAGCCATAACTGGTGCGTAGTGCAACTCGTCTTGGGTGCAAATCATAACAGCATCTGCCCATTTTTCTCGGGTAAACACATCTTCCCAAGTATAGAGACTGTTCTCTTTTGGAATATTGTACTTTGCGGTAAAGTTTTCACGTCTTGTGTCCTGTGGTTCTGCTACACCAACAAATGTGATGTCTGTAGGATGTGAAATAGCATGTACAGCGTATGCATTGCCACGTTGCCCTGCACCGATCATTATTGCTGTTATTGGGTTCATTGTAATGCTCCTTTTCGTTTTATAGTATAGTTAATAACTATATGCCTTGAAATGATATGTTTTTTTTGCATTGTAAGATCGTGTGTACACTGCGTCAACATATACTTTTTAACGAGATGATTATTGCGATTTTTACTGTTTTACGGTATTGTAATAATATTGGATATAATATTATACAAAAGCGAAAGCATACTAAGGGGCATATATGAAATGCATCATATCATCGTAAATCCGATAGCCGGGCGAGGTCAGACCCTTAGTAAGGTGCCTATTCTCACCCGGCTTTTTGATGCAAAAAAAATGCCCTATGAAGTGCTTATTACTGAGTCTGCAAAAGATGCATACAACAAGGCAAAAAACATATGCGAATCAAAAAGCCTAGGCATAATCGGGATCGGCGGTGACGGCACATTACAAGATATTGTGGCTGGTATGGCGGATGCTTTTCCTGGTTCGATCCCTATTCCTTTGGGGATATTCCCCGGTGGTAGCGGAAATGATTTTGTTATGACCCTTGTAGGCAACAAAAAAACAGCCCTGACCCGTTATAAGAAAAAAAACGAAGAAGCCTCGATTCGCGATTTTTTCGAAGCTGTGATCACAAATCGGACTGTAGCAGTAGATCTAATTAAAGTAAACAAAACAGCCTATCTCAATATTGGCAATATAGGTCTTGATGCCAAAGTGGTACGCAATGCCACTATATATAAGCAGCCACTAGGCCGATATGCCTATATTGCAGCTGTATACAAATCTATAGTGCAGCATACCAATATGGCTCTAGAAATTACTATAGACGACACTGTGCATAGCGGGGAATATACGCTGGTTGCTATGTGTAATGGGCAATACTACGGCGGAGGTTTGCACATTAACCCAAATGCACGGCTCGATGATGGCAAAATATCGGTTTGTCTTGTAAAAAAGCTCTCCAGGCTAAAAACTATGATTATATTCCCATATTTGATGATGAATAGGCACGAACGCCTTAAAGCCGTGAGTTTTTACGAAGGGAAAGAAGTAAGGATACACTCCAAAAATGGGATAGAGTGCTTATGCCTAGATGGGAATCTATTGGATGCCGGCAGTGAATTGCATTTTATAAATATACACCGGGGGATCAATGTTTTTTTATGAATCAGTATTTTAAAGAAAATCACGAAGTTCTGACCCACGAGCGACTTATAGAACTCACTCTTTTTGGTAAGGACTTTACTTTTTTGTCCAACAACGGGCTTTTTTCTTGTAGCAAGGTGGACACTGCATCCATTATATTAATGGAAAATATACCGCCACTTTCAGGAAAAGTGCTTGACTTGGGATGTGGTTACGGTCCAATTGGCGTTGTGATGGGTAAAACATATCCAATCGAGATCACAATGAGTGATATTAATCCTATTGCTGTAGCATACGCTGCCCGCAATGCCAAACAAAACGGAGTAGATGCTCTGTGCATATCCTCCGATGGATTTGGATCACTTCCTTATATATATGAAAGTATTATTCTAAACCCACCGATACATGCAGGTAAGGATGTGATGTATCGTTTATACCAAGATGCGGCTAAGCACCTAGTCACAGAGGGGAGTTTGTACATCGTTATACAAAAAAAGCACGGAGCCGATAGTACAATGAAGGAACTGGCAAAAATATTTAAAGATGTCCATACATTGTACAAAGCGAAAGGATTGTATGTACTAAAATGCATTACACACTAAAGATTGTATACTAGACTTCTTCTGAGATATGGAAAACAAGCATGATGTGTAGCTTGTTTTGCTCTATTTCAGAAGGAGTTCACAAAGAGGAGAATTTATATGTCAAAATTACCGTCAATAGTCAATCAAACTACTGTCAACACCCTGCGCTTTTTGAGTGCAGAAGCTATCCAAAAAGCCAAAAGCGGTCATCCTGGTTTACCTTTGGGTGCTGCACCAATGGCTCTGGCTTTATGGTCTAAAATGAAGCACAACCCTGCCAACCCTTTATGGGCTGACCGGGATCGCTTTGTATTATCAGCAGGTCATGGATCTGCCTTGATGTACAGTTTACTCCATGTCTTTGGGTATGATGTGACTATAGATGATCTGAAGGCATTCCGCCAACTTGATTCCAAAACAGCAGGCCATCCAGAATATGGTCATACTCCCGGTGTGGAGATAACAACTGGCCCATTGGGGCAGGGGATCGCAAATGCGGTTGGTATGGCCTGGGCAGAAAATTATTTATCGGCAAGGTTTAACAAGCCTGATGCAAAACTAGTTGATCATTACACATATGCTCTTTGTGGTGATGGTTGCTTACAAGAAGGGGTTGCCCTTGAAGCTATATCCCTTGCTGGCACGCTAAAGTTAGGTAAACTAGTTTTATTATATGATTCCAACAATATTACAATCGAAGGCGATACAAAGATTTCGTTTACAGAAGATGTCCAAAAAAAGTTTGAAGCAAGTGGCTGGCACGTGCAATATATAGAGGATGGCAACGACATGACAGCCATCATAAATGCATTAGAAGCTGCCAAAGCCATCACGGATAAGCCATCCATGATAGAGATAAAAACCATTATTGGGTACGGCTCTCCCAAACAAGGCTCAGCTGCTGTGCATGGGTCACCACTTGGCGACGATGGCATAAAAAAAGCCAAGGAAAATCTAGGTTGGACGCATTTGGAAGATTTTCATGTACCACAAGAAGTAAAAGATGCGTCAAGTACCTGGCAAATAGCCGCAAAAGAAACAGAGATGTCTTGGCAAGCGATCGCAAAAAAATACAAAAATATCTACGCAACAGACTGGCAAGCCTGGGAAGACTGGCACACAAACAAACTACCAAATGATTTTGCCAACTTAGAAAGTGTGTTTGGGGAATTATTTGAAGGTGCTATTGCCACTCGAGCATCATCAGAAAAAGTGCTACAAATCTTATCCAAAGCTGTACCCCAACTCATAGGAGGATCAGCAGATCTTTCACCGTCTACACTGTCTTTAATGAAGGATAGGGATAGCTATAGCCCAGAAAATCCAACAGGTTCCAACCTGCACTTTGGCATACGCGAACATGCTATGACTGCCATTGCCAACGGCTTTGCGGTTCATGGTGGTCTTAGGCCATATGTGGCAGGATTTTTTGTGTTTTGTGATTATATGAAACCCGCTATGCGACTAGCGGCACTTATGGGTTTACCTGTTGTGTATATTATGACTCATGATTCTATTGGTGTAGGTGAAGATGGCCCAACACATCAACCTATAGAGCAGCTTGCCTCCTTACGTTCTATCCCTGGTTTTTGGGTATATCGTCCTGCTGATACTCGCGAAACTGCGGCAGCATGGGTCAAAGCCTTGAGTAGAAATGACGGCCCAACTGCACTTGTTTTATCGCGCCAAAATCTACCACTGCTTCCCGGTTCTGGAGAAGGTGCATACAAAGGTGCTTATGTCCTAAATGACTCGATAAATCCAGCAACAGAGCAGCCAGATATTCTTTTGATGGCAAGTGGTTCCGAGGTAGAACTCATTTGCAACGCACAAACGGTTCTCAAAGAAGAGGGGATTTACGCAAGGGTCATAAGTGTCCCTTGTATGGAAGTGTATGAAGCGCAAAGCCTCGTATACAAAGAATCTGTGATGCCTAGCACCATAAGATCCCGCGTTGCGGTAGAAGCAGCATGTGCCTTTGGTTGGCACAAATATACTGGCCTTGACGGTGCAGTGATAAGTATAGAAGGTTTTGGTGCATCAGCCCCTGCAAATGAGTTGTTTGAAACATATGGATTTACTGTTGACAATGTTGTCAAAAAAGCAAAGGATTTGCTTTCATAAAATCATATAAACAAAAACATTCATCATCAAGGAGGCAATATGACACACATAGACATACTAACCCCAAACAAACCAAGTCTAGGCTTTGGTGCGATGCGGATGCCAGATAAAGCCCAATCCGAAAAAATGGTTGATATCTATATGGACAGTGGCAGCAATTATTTTGATACGGCATATGCATACGGCGGCTCAGAAGAACTTCTAAATAAAACATTGGTATCGCGTTATCCCCGGGACAAATTTATGATTGCAAGCAAGCTACCCACATGGGAAGTCAAGAAGCCTGGCGATTGTGAAGGTTTACTCAAAGAGTCCCTGCGCCGTGCAGGACTTGATTATTTTGACTTCTACTTGGTACACTCCTTATCCGATGCGCGTGAACAACATATAGAAGAAATGGGTATGTTTGATTTTGTGCTTGATGCAAAAAAGAGGGGGCTAGTTAAACATGTAGGTTTTTCTTTTCATGGTTCGACTGAATATCTAAAACGACTTCTTGACCGCCATCCTTTAGTGGAATTTGTACAATTGCAACTCAACTATGTAGATGTACTTCGTGGCCCTGCCGGAGAGTGGCAGGACTTGGCTCTTAAACACAACAAACCGATAATTGTAATGGAACCTATAAAAGGCGGCACACTGGCAACACTACCTCCTGCTGCCGAGGCTCTCCTAAAAAAACATGATCCCAACCGCTCTGTTGCATCTTGGGCTATGCAGTACGCCGCCAACCTAAAAGGGGTAACAAGCATACTTAGTGGGATGTCCAATGTAGAGCAGGTACAAGATAATATAAAAACCTTCCAAAATCTAAAATCAATGTCAGCCAAAGAAATGACCTTGATCGAAAACGTACTAGAAGAAATGAGCAAAATATCGGACATAGCATGTACTGCATGTAAGTATTGTCACGAACATTGCCCTCAAGGGATAGATATTGCCACATGTTTTGCAATTTACAATGAAATCAAGAGAGGCGATGGTAAACATGATTGGAACCGGAAAGTGATATACTCCTCCATGGATGCAGAAAAAAAAGCCAACCGATGCATAGACTGCGGGATCTGTATAGAGCATTGCCCGCAGAATATAAATATCCCGGCAGGGCTACAGGATGTGGATGAAGCACTTGCAGGATAAATCATTGTGTTGTGTCAATGCTTTAGTTTTTTGACATGTTCTGTGATAGAAATTTGCCATAAGAGCAAAAACGCAAAAAAACGATCATTACAATGGATAAAAGATTATATGGAAGAGAAAATCTATTGTCATCGTCCAAAAACGGTCAATTTTGGTCTATTATCCGTTGTTTATGGCAATAATTGCATTTGCATAAATATTATACCAACACTAAACTAACAGTGTTAGCACTCGCGCCGAAAGAGTGCTAACAAGCTAATACGAATCTCAGAAAATTACGTCGAAAACCGAGCGGAAAATCGGCGGCTTTAAGCCGTTTTTCGCGATGTGTTGTCGACGATAATTTTCGAGACTCGTATAAAGAAGTATCATAATTTCTCAAAAATTTGGTAACAAGAGCGTATGCTCTCATATAAATAAAAGGAGGCAAGGTATGAATCTCAAACCACTAGGCGATCGCGTAGTCATCAAACAATTGGAAGCTGAAGAAACCACAAAATCCGGTATAGTGCTCCCAAGCCAAGCAAAGGAAAAACCCCAACAGGCTCAAGTAGTAGCTGTAGGCCCCGGCGGTGTAGTAGACGGTAAAGAGGTAGTAATGGAGGTAAAGCCTGGCGACAAAGTAATCTATTCTAAGTATGCAGGTACAGAAGTAAAAATTGGTGACGATGAACATATCATCGTAAGACAAAGCGATATTCTTGCAATCGTGCAATAAAATGTGTGAGATAAAATATCTCATAAAATAGGAGGCTAAAATTACATGGCAAAGCAAATCAAGTATGCAATAGATGCGCGTACAGTCCTCGAAGCTGGTGTCAACAAACTGGCTGATACCGTTAATATTACACTTGGACCCAAGGGCCGCAACGTTGTGTTAGACAAGAAGTATGGTACACCACTTATAACAAACGATGGCGTAACCATTGCAAAAGAAATCGAGTTAGAATGCCCATTCGAAAATATGGGTGCACAACTTGTAAAGGAAGTAGCAACCAAGACCAACGATGTAGCAGGTGACGGCACTACAACCGCTATCGTTTTGGCACAAGCAATGGTAAAAGAAGGTCTTAAAAATATCGCAGCTGGTGCAAACCCAATAATCTTGCGCAATGGTATGCAAAAAGCAACAGATGCAGCAGTTGCCGCTATCCATGGCATGTCTCAAAATGTAGATGGTAAAAACCATATAGCAAAAGTTGCCGCAATCTCTGCTGGCAATGTTGAAGTTGGCAGCATGGTAGCCGAAGCTATGGAAAAAGTGTCTAGCGACGGCGTTATAACAGTAGAAGAATCCAAGACCATGAATACAGAATTGGAACTAGTCGAAGGTATGCAATTTGACCGCGGCTATCTTTCTGCTTATATGTGTACCGATATGGAAAAGATGGTAGTCCAAATGGACAATCCGTATATTCTTATCACCGATAAAAAAATCACTACCGTGCAAGAAATCTTGCCACTACTTGAACAAATCGTACAAACTGGCAGCAAGCTCCTTATCGTAGCAGAGGACGTAGAAGGCGAAGCCCTTACAACTCTTGTACTCAACAAGTTGCGCGGTACATTCAATTGTGCGGCTGTAAAAGCACCAGGCTTTGGTGACAGACGCAAAGCAATGCTTGAAGATATTGCTATCCTGACTGGCGGTCAAGTAATCTCTTCAGAACTTGGTCTTGAACTAAAAGAAGCAACACTTGAAAGCCTAGGACAAGCCAAAGGCATCAAAATCGAAAAAGAAAATACCATTATCATTGATGGTGCTGGCGACAAAGCTGCAATTGATGCAAGAGTGGCACAAATCAAATCTCAAATAGAAGAAACGACATCTGAGTTTGACAAAGAAAAACTCCAAGAGCGTCTTGCAAAACTTGCTGGTGGTGTGGCTGTTATTAAGGTTGGCGCACCTACAGAAACAGAACTCAAAGAGAAGAAACTACGTATGGAAGATGCTCTATCTGCAACACGCGCTGCTGTAGAAGAAGGTATTATTAGCGGCGGTGGCTCTGCGTTTATACATGCAGCTCCAAAAGTGCAGGTAGTAATCGATGGTTTGGTAGGCGACGAAAAGACTGGTGCTCAAATTGTTATGAAATCACTCGAAGCACCACTTCGCCAAATCGTAGGCAATGCAGGTCTTGAAGGCCCTGTAGTTGTAAACGCACTCAAGTCAAAAGAAAAAGGCATCGGATTTGACGTGTTGACAGAATCATTTGTAAACATGGTTGAAACCGGGATAATAGACCCAACCAAGGTTGCACGTACTGCCCTACAAAATGCAACAAGTGTAGCAGCAACCTTGCTAACAACAGAAGCAGTAGTTACTGATATAAAAGAACCAGAACCACCAATGCCTCCAGGTGGTGGCGGCGGTATGGGGATGATGTAGTCTCCGTTTATAAATAAAGCAAAAAAGCACATCCGCTTCGGTTTATATGAAGCGGATGTGCTTTTTTATATAATTAATCAGGTTATTATTCGGATGCGGTATAAGCAATAACCAAGAAATTTTATGCAAGAGCTTGTCATTGCGAGCGCAGCGAAGCAATCTATGAATACCGAAATATGTACACTTTCTGGATTGCTTCGTCGCTTCGCTCCTCGCAATGACGGGGGAGGGGACAATAAAACCCCTCACACATACCGATTACGGTATTGTGTGAGGGGTTTTCTGTTTCTGATATTCGTTATTCCCCTTATATCTAGTGATTATTCTTTATCGTCGGGGTTGAGTATATCGTCAAGGCGTTTTTCGCGGTCATAGCGAGCCTTGTTGGATTTGTATTCGTCCGCGGCTGCGGTTTGCTTCTTGGTTACGGTTATTATGCCGTATGCGGCGATTCCTAGGCCTAGTATAGATCCAAAGACCGCAAAGGTTATCGTGAGCGGGCTGGTTTGCGGGTTGGGTCTATAGCCTGGTGGTTGGTTGGAAGGACGCGGTGTTGCAGACGGACATGGTGGTGCCGGAGTTGGGCTTGCCGATGGTCGTGGCGTAGGTGATGGAGAGGCAGAAGGCGTAGGTGTTGCTGGCACCGGAGTTGGTGTAGGTGGCACCGGAGTAGGCGTTGCTGGTACTGGCGTTGGAGTAGGTGGCACCGGAGTTGGCGTTGGAGGAATTGGTGTTGGTGTGGGGGGTATAGGAGTCGGTGTCGGAGGTATTGGCGTAGGTGTGGGCGGCATTGGCGTAGGAGTTGGCGTCGGTGTCTGGTCAGGAGGGGTTGGCGTTGGTGTTGGAGTAGGGGTCGGTGTTGGAGTAGGGGTCGGCGTAGGAGTTGGAGTAGGGGTTGGTGTAGGCTCTGGCGTTGGTGTCGGTTCTGGAGTCGGTGTAGGCTCTGGCGTTGGGGTTGGCTCCGGAGTCGGTGTCGGCTCTGGAGTTGGTGTTGCTTCCGGAGTCGGAGTTGGCGTTTGGTCTGGTGGAGTCGGTGTCGGCTCTGGAGTCTCTGTTGGTTCCGGAGTTTCTGTAGGTTCTGGAGTCTCTGTTGGCTCCGGGGTTGGCTCTGGAGTAGGTGTTGGAGATGGTGGAGCTGGTGTTTCTATAACCAAATTAGGTTTATAAGCAGCATAGACTCTCATGCCATGATACACATAAGTACGACGAATAAAAAGAGGGGTATCCTCGTTAAGCAGTTCGCCTTCCTCAACATCTCTAAAGGCTAAAGCCCACCAAGGACTACCTTGATAATATCGAAGAATCCAACCTAAGAATAGATGATGCTCTTTTTCAGGTTCTGGAGGCAAAATGTCTTGATAATTGTCGAGAGTAAAAATACCACCCGGTACGTGAACAACGCGGTATGTATCGCCGTTGGGGAATGCGCCTCCGCCATATGCTTCTGCGATAAAGATTATAGATGGGCTTTGTGCACCAGCAGTTGAAGCAGTAACAACGTTTGGAGGACCCCAAATAATGCCGCCTGGGAGTTCGCCACCGCCGTTATCATCGTCGTCGTCATCATCGTCGTCATCATCGCCGTTGTCATAATAGTCGTCATCGTCGCCATTGCCGTTGTCATAATAATCGTCATCATCGTAGCCATTATCATAGCCGTTGTCGTAGCCATTTTCATAGCCATTTTCGTCTGCGACCATTCTACGGGCTGGGGCTAGTACGCCTAGTGCCATTGCTACTACCATGACTAGTGCAAGTAGTAGCACCCTTTGCAGTGTCTTTTTTTGCATCATTTCTGACTTTGCTTCTGTTTTATTTGTATTCATTTTACTTCTCCTCCCGTGAGGTGTATATATATTAACTGTTTCCCTTGCGTGCTTTTGATTGACACTTCTAGTCTAATACTCGCTCAGCAAATATTAGCAATCTTTGATTGTTGATCCTAAAAGGGTGACAGGTTAATAGCGTGATCATGTCCCTGCCTTCTTGTACCATGATGTGATCTCTTTCTTCAAAGCTAAGGCGGTCAGGGATAATTTCGTAACCAAAAACCCGGTATGTCAAGGTTTGGTACGGGTTGGTGATAAAGATTAGCTCGTTTGTGTTTTTGAGTTGATCTATGTCACAAAACATTCTTGCCATTGTTAGTCCGCGGTGGGCAGTTATTACGGCGTTTGTGTTCATACCGCCTACCGGTAGAGATGTCTGGGACATATGCCCTGCACCTCGTAGCAAGTTGAATTGTGATGACCCTGCAAATATAGGCAGTCGGACGTTTATTGCCGGTATTTCTATAAAGCCTAGCATTTCTTCCGTAAAGCCTGCGTTTTCTACTACGCTAAAATCAACGTCTTCTGTCGATTCTAGAGATGTAAGATTGGATTGACTGTCATCATGCAGGTCGTAGTTGTAGTTGTTCATCAGATGATCGACCCAGTGCATCGGGTCTCTGTCGATATCAAAATTAAAGATGAAATATAGGTCAAACTCGTCACATATAAAGTTTTCTAGTAAAATGTCATTGATGGGGGTATCGCCTATATACAAGTTGCCCTCCGGACAGACAGAGAGTGTATCCAGGGACACATTGCCGCCATTGTTGGTGATATACACACCGCTGCCGACATCGATATAAAGGTTGCCGCCATAGTCTACATAAAGGCCGCTTTCATCCGGGTACGGTCTAAAACCACCGTTTATGAAATCACCAGTTGATACAAACAAATCCCCAATAGTCAAGTGACCGTTGACACCAAGGGGCATACCACCAAGAGTCAAGTATCCATCTGGGCTGACGGATAGCTGTCTGATTTCGTCAAAAACCATATTGCCGATCGACATCATAGTGGCGGTATTTTCTATATAGTTGCCATAATCATCATACTCACCAGGGGCGGGTACATACACGATTGGCAGTCCACCATTGGTGTAGCCTACAGGTAGTTCGCTAACCGTTGCGAGTAGGGCGTTGCTCTGGTTGATCCATCTACTTTGCATTAGCTGTCTGTATTCGTCTTGTCTTTCTTCCCACTCGCTAATAAGCCTTTCGGCATAGCGGGCGTAAAGAGCGCGCTGCACTTGCGGATAAAGCAATACTCCAGCACCACCAAGCATGATAACAAGCGCAAGGCCAATCATTACATAGCGGCGCACACCAGAGCTTGACGAGCGTCTTGGAGCATTTTGACGCTCCAAAACCTCCAAGGGTGTAACCCGCTCGTATACATAGGTATGAGAAACGCGCTGTACCGTCTGCACCGGCGCACCTTGTTTGTTGACCTTGGGCGCACCCGGGATTAGTACATATTCGTCATCGTCTTCATCGCCAGGTACTGGCAGGTTGGTAACGGTTGTAGATATCAGTTTCTTCTTCCAGCGAGAGCGTACTATACGTATCGTCTGGTAGATGGCAAAGATAAACAAGAAACCCAAAAACGCACCCATTGCAGATGCTAGTCGCCAGTTGGCCTCCATAACGGAGATGATGGGTACGATATCGGCAGCCATATACGGTGTGTAAGGTACACGGGTGCCTCGTACCAACAGCCTATGAGTGTTGAGCGCAAGGGGGGTGCAAGTGATTAACGTAACAAAATCCTCACCAGGATGAAGGGTAAGAAGATCCACTTGGTATGGTAAAACAGTGTCAAACTGGACAACCCTGTATGCTAGGCGTTGGTTGAGTACATTTATAAAAAAGTATTCACCAATGCCAAAACGCTCATCAAGCAGCGGTGTAAACATACGCGCACCAGATAGCCCTGAGTGTGCGGTAATTACAGCGTGAGTACCCTCTCCACCAACAGGGAAGGAGGTACCAGCAAGGTGACCTGCACCAATATTGAGTGTGTGATAACCAGTACCATGTCGCACAGGTATATCGACACCAATTGCCGGTATTTCTACTGTAGCCATGATTCCGCGTACATTGAGTGTTGCCATATATTCTTCCGGTAGAGCATCAATTTCTGCAAAAGGGTCGTTTATATTGATTTCGTTTATGGACTCGTTAAAGTCGATTGCACGTTGGAGGGTGGCGTCTATGCGATCTTGTTCCATGGCGGCTACGTCGACATGATATGTATCCATTACACCGGCCTGTATGCGACCGTTCCACCAACTGGCAACGTCAGGGTATATAAAAAAGCCGACCCCGACGAGTAGTGTTAGTATAAAGAATACAGTAGACAACTTTCGCATAGCGGGTACCTCCTTTACGTGAAATCTATGTACAGATCATTTTTATCAACATTTCTTATTGTAAAAGATGGGGCAGGGGATAACCCTGCCCCATCTTAGGCCCAGCGTATTGGCTAGGTATTGATTATTACTGGATGGTGCGTACTACTTTGGTGTTCTTGTCTTTCTTGCGAGCAAGGAAGAGGAACAGACCAGCAATACCCATGAGAGAAACTCCAGCTGTTGTGAAGAGGATTGTGCCAGCTCCACCAGTCATTGGAAGGTAGAAGTCACGGGTGTTGGAGAACTCGATTTCTGTGCGGTATGCAAGTATACAGTTGCTGTAGCAATCTTCTGGATCTGCAACACAGTCTGCAGGAGTGGTGTGACCAGCATAGTGACAGTCAGCGCAACCATCATTTGCGTTTGGTACGTGGTGGGCTGCTACTAGACAGATGTCGCCAGCAACAGTTACTTCAACGATTGATGTGATACGACGATATTGACTGCCGTCGTTGCCAAGAGGAGCAACTGCTTCGTACAAGAAGTATCTGATTGGTGGATCGCTAGATAAGTTGGTTGGAGGTAGTGCCATAAAGATGGCTTCACCTTGACCAGCGATTGCAAGTGCAGCTTGACTTTCGATTAAATCTTCTTCAGCTGAGCTTAGTGCTGGATTGTTAGGGAAGATGATAGCTGCGTTGTTTCCTGCCAAACCGCCAGAGATAGCAACTCTGTGTGGAAGCACACGTACGCCAGGTGCTGATTCATTGACTACCCATTCGCCAGCTGTCAAAGTCACTTGATCAAAGGTGTATAAGAAGAATACAGCACCATCAAGTTGTGCACCAGAAGGGTTGATCTTGTTTACAATAAGAGCATGAAGATCTACAGGAGGTCTACGATCTGGATGTGGATCGCCTGGGTTTAGGTTAACGCCTGGGCGGTTACCAAAGTTGAGGGTGACATCGTTGTAGATTGTGTCAAGTTCTGGCCAGGTTGTAAGGTCTTCTGCGATTGTGCGGAAGTCTACGAATACAGAACCGCCAGCTGTTTGTGCTGCTTGAAGGTTTTCGATACCTGTCGCGGTAAAGTGAATATAGAATGTTTGAGGTCTAGTTACTAGTGGATTAGGATGAGTTACGATAATCCAGTTAGCATCAGTAGCATTGGCCATTCTTGGGAAAGCAGCAGCATTGGTAAAGTCATCATCTGGACCTACATGAACAGTCAGCCAATAGTTAGCTGCCATGTGTGCAGGAACAGTAGCACCGCCGTAATTGCTTTCTAGCAAGCGAAGTCTTGGATCCAATTCGTCAGTTACGAGAATATAAGTTGGTACTACTGGAGCAGGCATTGCGCCATTAGCTGGAATGTTTGCTGGTGGTACAGGGAAACCGGCTGTGTATTCCGTTGGAGATGTACCAGCTATTGGCTGAGGAAGCAAACCAGCTTCCATTTCACTGTCAAAGTCGAAGCTAACACGCCATCTAAGGATTGTGTACTCAACAGAAAAATTTGTTGTTGGATGTGTGGTGCTTCCGATTACAGGAGGGCCAATGGCTTCTTTGTCTAGATCTTGATCACGTGCGCCTTTTGGAAATACGTGTACATTGTACAGCCATCCGGTATCGCCATTTGTATCTGGTGTGTGTCTGTATGTTGGCAAGTTGACTAGGAATGGAGGGATGATGTCGAAGTTATCGGTTGGGCCGCCAGGAGCTGTTCCTGGTACATCCCATACGCCAACATTAACTTCCCATACTAACCAGAGGCCTTGACCTGTGTCGCCAGCTGGTAGAGCATTATTAATCATATCAGCTGTGAAGTGTGCGATACCAGCGTCAGCTGGAGCTGCACCTGCACCAAAGAAAGGTGTAGAGGCTTGGTGTGCGCCTGGTACTGCAGCGGCATTGGTGCCATTGCCTGTGATTGCAGGAGCATCGCCACCACTGGTTATATACCAGGTGTTGGTTGCTGGAGCAACTGGAGATGCAGGGTAAACAAGTGGTGCACCGCCAGAAGCAGCAAGAACGGGGAATCTTGGAGTTTCGCCAGCAGCAGCGAGATTTGCGCCGATCCAACCATTCACGATTGCGTTGCGTACTACAGCTGGAAGGGTTGTTACGCCGTCAGCTGAACCAGGGATTGGATTGGCTGCATCTGGTCCTGGAGCAACAAGAACTTCTGTTGGGAACAGTGCAGGACCTTCGATACGAGCTGCACGCCATATTGAGCCTTGCACAGGAGGGCGAGTACCTGTTGGAGCGGCTGGTGGCAACCATTCACCAGGGCCAGATACTGGTGTTGACAATTGTCCTTGGGTGTGATGCACACGCAAAGATACTGTTAGAGCAGGATTTCTGCCATCGGGTAATACAACTGGAGCTGCGAAAACTTGAACTGTGCCAAGAAGCATCGCAAACGCCATAACTGCTGCAATGAATTTTTTAGTCATTGCTTTCTTCATGTTTCATCTCTCCTTCTGAGATATTTTTTGTGTTCATTAAGATGTTTGCACACCCTAACGCATATGTTGACCTTCCTATAAATTGGTAATCCCACTTTTGTATGTACCTCAACTTCAAAACATGATATGTCGTAGGGGTTGCGGGGCTGCCAATCTTGGAGCGGTTTCAACCAATAATAATTTGTTGCTTTTTGCTGTTTGTATAAAGCAACTTACTTAAAACAACTTACCACTTGCAATTTGATTCTTACAACTTGCTTATAACAAATTACTTCTTTTTTGTGCAAAATCTTGCGCAAGTTGTTTTTGAATTTGTTTTGCAAATCCGTCTTACAAAATTGATTGTAGCGACTAAACAAAAAATCTTCAAGCATAAAAATTTTCCTGCAAGACACAAGCATTTGTACATCCACAAAACCGGGCCCAGCTTGTAGTACGTACGGGTTGCTTTAAACTTGCAAACCAGTGCGCGATCATACTAGCACATGATGCGGACACCAACTGCTCTTGTGTCTGGGTGCATTCTACACGGTACCTAGCAGTAAATCAAGGGTTTTTTATTACATATCTGCTACATCTTTCTTACCGAGAGATTGCAGCGTTTTGCGGTGGTTGATCTGATAAAAGTATGTACCGTGTTTTGGTTAGTGCCTTGGTTATGTGCCTTACCCCTTGTGGCAATATATGCGAAGTAATACGCTAATGTTATTTCGCTATTGTTATTGCACAATAAAAGGGATTAGGGGTTGCCCGTAAGGGACTGGAGGTCAGTTTAATGCATTTGTACGAAATATGCAAGTGTTATTTTTTTTGGTTAACATAGTAGCTAATATTATGTGTACTGTGATGGATGGAAATTGTGGTACATGGTTGTATATCTGTCAAGTGGCTTGCGACAATGATTGTTTTGAGTACACCATTTCATCAAACAAGTGTATTGTAGAATCAGACATTCCAACATCATCACAAGTCCAATTTAAGCCAGCAATTCTCTTTGAAATTTTATCGGGTAATCTATTTAACTCGAACACTATGTTCTTCCCCTAGCATAAGTTTGTTATAAAATGTATGTTTTCACACTAAAATTGCTTTAAAATGTCATGATGCCCTACGTCCACAAGGGCAATGAGTTTATTTCCTTCATAATACCAAATAATCCGTACATCCATATTGGCACTAGATTCAAAGAGCCTATCAGTACCTTGAATGCGCTTTGTCCGCAAGGATGGGTGGGTCGGATTTTCAGATAGCAGAGCAAGCTTGTTTGTAACTTGCTTCTTTTCAATCGCACTCAGCTTTTTATAGTGCTTCTTGAAGTTGTTCGAGTAAACAAATTCAAAGTTCATTAATCATCACCCTCGAGCGATGCAATTAAATCATCAATATCATTGAATACAAGTTGACGCCCTGCACTCATATTTTGTCGGATAGTCTCCACATCCTCAAGAATTTTATCTACATATCCTTTGGGATACACAACAACTGGCATGATACAAATCATTCCGTTGTTTTCGAATATCTCTAATTTGTCACCCGGCGAAAGCCCAAGTCTGTTTATAAGTTGCTTAGGAATTGTAATCTGGGATTTAGGTCTTAGCTCAGCAATCACAACAACACCTCCTGCAAGTGTGAATTTCTAACTTTCATACGCTTATTATATTCACTCTTGATAACAATAGCAATGCTGAACAATATTTTTCCGAAAATGTATGCAAACAAAAAGGGGGTGTTTTGTTATTGATTTTAATGCGCAAGCGCATTGTATCAAAATCAACACAAAAACCGGGCTGTCACGATAAGCATTTTTCTGCATATTTATGCGTTTTCTCTGTCTTTGCGAGGAACGCAGTGACGAAGCAATCCAGTTTTTACGCAAGTCTTGGATTGCTTCGCTGCTCTCGCAATGACGA
>Ga0123355_10000753_pt1 | contig 44251 bp, 46 predicted proteins | sample TergutEmb28metaG_3_FD_89872 | JGI IMG/M metagenome (GOLD analysis project Ga0123355, IMG submission 89872) | Embiratermes neotenicus P1 segment gut microbial communities from Petit-Saut dam, French Guiana - Emb289 P1 | ecosystem: Host-associated > Arthropoda: Insects > Digestive system > Gut ...
GTCAAACTATAAAGTAAACTTCTTTTCGGAGATAAAATTCACGCTTGAAGATTACTTTATGAAATTTTATAGTCAAGCGAAGAGAGAGTCGCGACCAAGCGTGCTTGGTCATGACCGAACGAGCGCAGACTTCACGAAGTTTAGAAAAGAGGGCGAATCTCATGTTAAATAAAGCTGTTTTCAAACAAACATTAGTGCAAAATTGGAAGTTGTGGCTAATCTTTACCGTTGTGGCATCAGCTATAGCCGCCGCAATTATAAATACCTTTGATCCCCATGCCATGCGTTTGGCAGTGCAAGCCTTTGGTGCAGACGGGCCGCCCGCAGGAATGGGCGGTGGGCCATTTGGCACAGGAACAAGCCGCTTTGGATTGTTTACTATCCCTGATTTAATGGCAAGCGGATATTATGCCATGCTTGGGCTTATCATGCCGTTAGTTTATGTGGTTGTAACGGCAAATTCGCTTGTAGCTTCACAAATTGACCGTGGTTCTATGGCATACACTCTTTCAACCCCTATAACTCGCCTGAAAGTAGTCTTTACCCAAGCCACATATCTTATTGTTGCACTGTTGGCAATGTTTGCAGTAGTGACTGCTGCCGGGCTTGCTACATCACAGCTTGCACACAATGCACTTTGGGGGCAAACGCATACCGCAGATGTTGTTGCAACGTCAGACGTTTTAAGTCTAAGCCCGGAAGAAGTTTCTAACAATGTGCATTTAATATTAGATAACCCGGAAGCTATGACGGCGGGCGCAGAAGCAAGAGGTGTCAGCGAAGATGTTTATCATTTATACTTAGAGTTGTTAATGATAAATACCGCTCTTGATGGCATAGCAGATGATATTGGTGTTACTCAAGCGGATATTTTGGCTAATCCAATTTTGATAAGCGAAAGCCCAAATGCTCCCATGATAGTTTCTCAGACATTTGGGATTGCTTTGGAAACCGTACTTGACCATATGCACGCAATAGAAGAACTTGAAGGGCAATCAGCTCCAAGCACAACGATACTGCTTGTTATGCTAAATGGGCTTGACCACCACATGGAAGATGTTGAACCGGAAACTTTGATGGCGGGTGTATACGCCGCCGCCGAGTATCTTGATATGGAAGTTATTCAATTAATGACACAGCTAAACCTTATTGAAAATGACCCAAGTGTACTCGCAGTAGCATCGGAAGCGTCGGGCTTAGATAAAGAAACTTTGATGGCTTTTATACAAGTGCAATTAGCAGAAGCGGAATTTGAGTTTGACCAAGGCATATACTTCAACGTCGGTCACTTTTTGAATCTCAACATTGGAATCTTTTTGCTGATGTTCGCCATAGGCGGAGTGTCCTTCATGTTCTCTTGTATATTTAACTTGTCCCGCAATTCAATGGCACTTGGCGCAGGCATACCGTTTGCTTTCTTTATACTAAACATGATGGCAAGTGTAAGCCCCGATTTTGCAAGCCTCAGATTCCTTACTCTTAACACGCTCTATAATCCGATGGATGTCGTGGGTGGTTACGGATTTATACCGCAATTTATCGCAATGGCGGCAATCGGTTTGGCCTTGTACACCATAGGCATTACAGCATTCAAGAGAAAGGACTTACCTCTGTAAGACAATAAACAATAACTTCAAAACGCCGTTTTTGCTGAAGCTGACAGTATTATGTTGTCGCTAGGCGTGCCAAAGATGAAACAAATGACAACTCTTAAACTTCAAGGGTTGTCATTTGTTATACGATAGCGTAAACAGTTGGGAATACTAGATTTCATCTAACCTAACAAGGTGCGTTTGTGTTATAAAACGCGTATTAACTTAATCCCAAAATCTGCCGAGCCTCAGCAGGTGTTGCCACTTCACAGGTGAACTCTTCGATGATGCGCTTGGCACGTGCGACAAATTGCATATTGCTATCGGCAATTTGCCCCTTGCGATAGAGTACATTATCCTCCATGCCGACACGGATATGTCCACCCATTGCGATGGTTGCATAGAGGATTTCCATTGCCCCTTTGCCAACGCCAAATGCCGACCATGTACTACCCGGTGCGACTTCGTCCATGATGTCCTTCATAAAGACCAGATTCTTGGTAGTGGCCATAATACCACCGGGTACGCCCATGCAGAATTGGAAGTGACAGGGTTTCTTAAGGAAGCCTTTTTTAATATAATAACCTGCATTATATATCATGCCCGGATCAAAGACTTCGATTTCGGGCTTTACATTGACTTCTTGAGTCATTGTTCCAAGCTTTTCCAAAAACTGAGGGCTGTTCTCAAATATGGCATTGTGCTGCCAGTTCATTGTGCCGCAGTCATAAGAGCACATTTCGGGCTTGAGTTCATAAAATGGGCGCAGACGGTCTGCCTCTTTGAGGTTGACCCCGCCTGATGTGGTGATATTTAAGATGATGTCGCAGTCTTTGCGCTCGCGTATGAGCCGAACGGTTTCCTCGAACTTTTCAAAGACCATTGCAGCCTTGCCATGATCGTCACGGCAATGGATATGTGCGACTGCAGCGCCTTCTTTCCAGCAGTTGTAAATTTCTTGCGCAATTTCATGCGGCTCAATCGGTACATTTGGGGTATTATCTTTGGTAGGCCATGCGCCTGTCGTGGCAACAGTGATGATTCTTTTGTTTGATAAATCTGACATCGTATGCTCCTTTCGGTGCGATGTGGACATCGCACCCTACGAAAATTCTGCTCAGTTAAATGACATGACCTTGTGCGTGGGAACCTTTTTACAGCGACTTACTTATTGCGATTGAATAACTTTTGTATGTATGCTATGCCGCTGGCACCACCGCCCGCTGCATCGGCATAACCGGTACCGCCGTACTGATACGTGCGTTCCGGTACATCGTTAAGCTGATCTGCGTCAATCTCTGCGACACAACGTGCCATCGAGCCATCCCCCATATACCAACGTAATGGGAAGCAATAGAATCTGAAACGCTTGCCCGAGACCTTCGCAAGGTCACCGCCGAGATTTTCAACGCCAACGATCCCATTGCCGAGCATGAGCTTGTGACAGGGCTCCCAAGTACCCCAATTTCCAAATGCCTCAAGATCGCCGAATTTTTTGTCATAAGCATCTTGGCCGTAGATACGGATATATTCAAACTTATCAAACTCGGCATTGGCTTTTTCACCGAACAACTCAGTATATTCCTCATGCAGAGGCCTGCCCGAAGCACCGAGCAGGTTCATGCGGGTCATACCGTTATTTCCCATTGCCGTGTGCAATGGATGGTCAAGCGCTTGAGAATCCATTGCGACACACTTAGGTTTGTGCTTGACAATCCATCTTCCGGCATCAATACCCACACCGGCGGCATAGTGATAATAGGCTTTGCTATCGTCATAGTACTTGTGCATTCCGGTATCAAGACACAATACCATGCCTTCGAGTGCTTTTGGATCAAATCCAATTTTGGCACAGGCGGCATCAAGATGCTTGTCTGTAATCAAGCCCCAAGGCTCAATTTCGACCGGCAGGCAGATTGCGTCACCGGTATATGCATCGATATCCATTTCATGTGTGTAGCGGGCACGGCGGCCATCAAACTCATATTCCATGACATGGCGTGGTGCATCGCAATGTGTACCGGTATGCATGGTTATCGTCATTTTTTGTGTTAATACACCGCCTTTGGCCATGGAATGCGGTGCATCAAGGACTGGTTTGTCAAAGTAAGGCCAGCGTGGTTGCTCGGCAGAAAATGGATGAGTCAGATCAACAAAAACTTTTTTTCCCATGATTATTCTCCTTATTTTTCATTTTTCTTTTGATTTTCGACAAGATACTCACGAAGCCCTGTGGTCAGTGCCTCGATTTGCTCAGGAGCCCATTGTTGCCACCCCATGCCTGATTTCATACCAAGTGTACCCTTGTCCATCATCTCTTTCAGAAGATGTGAAGGCTCGTGATTATCGGCAAGGTGCTTCAAAACATAGTTATGTATGTTATAAGTTAAGTCAATTCCAACCAAATCTGAATTTTCCATCGGGCCGAGAACCGGCCAGCGCAACCCCGGGCCGTACTTGCAAGCGTCATCAACGGTTTTGGGATCGGCAATGCCATTTTCCACCATATATATGGCCTCGCGCCAGAGCGCATGTTGCAGTCGATTGGCGATAAACCCGGGAACATCTTTTCTGCAAAGTACCGGCTTTTTTCCGACTTCTTCAAGAATATCCATCAAAGTTTGCGCCACTTCCGGTGCCGTTGCATCAGACATTACAACCTCAACTAAGGGAATCAAATGGGCGGGATTCCAAAAATGAGTAGCAGCAAAGCGCTTTCTGTATTTGAGGTGCTTGCTGATTTCTGATGGACTCATGACCGAGGTGTTGGTGCAAAATATGCAGTCCGGACGGCATATTTCTTCAAGCTCTGCGAAGACTTTTTGTTTGAGCTCCATATCTTCAAATACGGCCTCAATCAAGAGGTCTGATTTGGCAATGAGGTCATCGTCCATTTCCTGAGTAAAGCGGATGCGTGACAGCCGCGCTTCAACTTCCTCGGAGGTCATCACACCTTTGTACACCAACTCTTTAGTGGATTCTCGGATACTTCCGATGAGGTCTTGGGGCGCAATGTCATACACTCCGACTTTATATGCCGATGCAAAGACGAACGCACACATTTTGCCCATCATTCCTGCGCCGATTATGGCGATATGTTTGATTCCTAACATGCCCAATACCCTCCGGTTGCGTCATAGTTGCCCCCGGTGAGAAAATCCGAAGCGGGGGAAGCAAGGAAGGTCGCCAGTCCGACAAAATCCTGCGGCTCGCCCAATCGGCCGATAGGCAAGCGCTTTAAGAAGTTCTGATATACAGCGCTGCCAGAGTCGAACATCCATTCAGTCAGATCAGAGCGGAACACAGTGGGGTTGATGCTGTTTACGTTTATATTGTGGGCGGTGGAAAGTTCACAAGCGAGACTTTGCACCATGAGATCAAGCCCGCCTTTGGCCGTGCAGTAACCGGTATAGCCGGCCATACCCATCTTTGAACGTGCTGAGGACACAATGATCATTTTACCGCCTTTGCCCTGACTGATCATCTGCTCTGCGGTATACTTTGCCAGAATATAGACACTCTTGCAGTCGGCATCCATGATTGCCTGCCATGCTTCGACACTTTGTTCAACGATTGGCTTGGGCGCATTATATCCATGACAGACGGTGAGTATGTTTACTTCGCCATAGGTTTTTAGAGTGAAATTTATGACATTTTTGACATCGTCAGGGATGGCAGGGTCGCCTGTAATAAAAGCACAGTCACAGCCCGCCGCAGTCATCTCGGTGCAGATGTTTTGCAGTTTGTCTTTGTTCCTTGCGGTGAGGATGACTTTGACACCCTGTAATCCATATGCTTCTGCTACGGCTTTGCCTAGCGCACCGGTAGCGCCGGTGACTATGGCAACTTTATCTTCGAGTTTGAACATATTATTTAGAAAATTATTATCAATCACGTTGCACCCCCAAAAATTTTAATTAAAATTTGAATTTTTACTAGCAAATCTAATGTTGAACATGATAGACTAATGGGTAGTTTATGTCAAGGCATGTCAAGGATGGTTGAGTTGTTTTTCGTAGTTTGAAAGGATTCAAACTATACCAAGGGCATGTGCGATACGCTCCCCTTATGGAAACCGCAAATGATGCACGAAATAACCATTCCTTATTCATGGTTGTTTTGTGCCTGATAAAATACGAAAGGAATGGTCATTTTTATGGACTATAAAGGTGTTCAGCAAGCATTTGAAAATTTTGAAAAATCGTTGCGTACAGGTGCGCTATTCGTAATTGACGAATTTTTGAATAAATTGGCCGATACTTCGCCAGAATTTTCCGCAGAGCTGACAAAACAAGACATGACAGTGCTCTTAAAATTAAGAGATTTGAGCCAAGGCAGGGTTTTGACATTTAAGGGCGGAAAAGTCACAGGAAAAGACGCTGTGGAGACCGATGCCGATGCACAGATCATTTTTGAATCAAAACAAGTGGCACAAAAAGTGCTTTTGGGGCAAATGGCAGGGAATATGGAGGCATTTGTCATTGCCTCGAAAAATGGTTCAATTATGATTGCCGGTCCCGACCAAAAGACGCTGTGGTTTACCTCATTGATGCTCAAAGCGTTTTCATTTGATATTTTGTATCAAAAAAATTATGGTGTTCAAATGCCCAATGGAGAAATGCGTTATGTAACCGGAACCAATGGCGGGCCGCTATTCGTATATGTAAAAGATGATAAAATCGTCCGTATCACGCCAATAGATTTTGATGCAGATGATGCCGAGCCTTGGACTATAACAGCAAGGGGTAAACAATTCACGCCCCCCAAGCGGACAACCGTAACTCCTTATAGCATAGGATGGAAATCATTGGTGTATTCACCCAGCCGGATATTGCATCCGCTGAGGCGTGTTGACTTTGATCCGAATGGCGATCGCAACCCGCAAAATCGGGGAATCTCAGAATATCAGCGCATATCTTGGGATGAAGCGCTTGATATCGTTGCCGATGAGATCATCCGTGTGCGGCAAACCTATGGCCCGGGTACCGTGTTTGGTGTCAATAGTTCACACCACACTTGGGGCAATATAGGGTACTATCAAAGTGCGATGAAGAAGTTTTTTAATCTCTTGGGCGCTACAGAAATGCTTGCAAATCCGGACAGTTGGGAAGGATTTGCATGGGGTGCGGTGCATCATTATGGCGGCAGCGGGCGCAGAGGTGCCACAGAGCCGTTTTCTACAGTCGAAGACTGTATGAAAAATGCACAGATGATTGTCTTCTGGTCTGCCGATCCGGAATCCACATCGGGCAATTACGCCGGACAAGAAGGAACCATACGTCGTGAATGGGTAAAAGAGCTCGGTATCCCGGTCGTGCATATTGATCCATATCTCAACAGTACCGCCGCATTTATGGGTGGACGTTGGATTACGCCCAAGCCCGGAACAGATGTGGCTATGGCGCTCGCTATTGCCCACATATGGTTAAAGAGCGGATTGTATGATAAAGACTATGTGGAGCGATGCACCATTGGTCTGGATAAATGGCAAGATTATATTTTTGGAAAAACCGACGGTGTAGAAAAGACACCGGAGTGGCAAGAGTCAATTACCGGAGTCCCTGCAAGAATCGTCCGCGCCTTGGCAGAGGAGTGGGGGAACAAAAAGACATACCTTGCGTGCGGTGGCATACATTCATTCGGTGGTGCAGTCAGAGGTTCTTACGGAACAGAATGGGCCAGAGCGATGGTCTGCCTTATGGCATTGCAAGGACTTGGAAATGAAGGCATCAATTTTGGCGGCTTGCAGATGGGCACACCACTTGATACACACTTTTGGTTCCCCGGATATTCAGATGGCGGATTGAGCGGGGACTATCTTGCCTCCGCTGCGGGTGTGCAGTTATACAATCGTATGCCGCAACACGCATCACAAAATTCCGAATATCAGCGAATTCCACGTCTGCGCATACCGGAAGCGATTTTGGACGGTCATGCTGAGGCGAATAATTACAGTAATTCATCTGTTCACGGACAGTTCTTAAAAGTAAAGTATCCTGCTCCGGGACACGGAGAGGTCAAATTTCTCTACAAATATGGCGGTTCTTACTTTGGTACGCAGCCGGAATCAAACCGATTTGCAAAAATGTACCGCTCTGACAAATTGGAAATAGTCGTCAGCCAGTCTATATGGATGGAAGGTGAGACCCGATATGCCGATATCATCTTGCCGGCCTGCACGAATTTTGAGCGTTGGGACATCGGTGAATTTGCGAGTTGCGGAGGGTATATTGACAGATCATACCTGCAAAACAATCACCGTGTGATACATATCGAGCATAAATGCATAGAACCACTCGGCGAATCAAAATCCGACTATGAAATATTTACAGAAATTACAAGCCGCTTGGATATGGGGCATGTGTTCACAGAAGGCGGCAGTGATTTTGATTGGGTCAGACGGTACTTCAATGCCACAGATCTTCCGGAAGCTGTATCGTGGCAAGCGTTCATGAAAAAAGGATATTATGTTGTACCCCCACTTCCGGAAAACAGGCGTGACCCATTGGCACTGAATTGGTTTGCACGCGGAGCGAAAAGAGATACTCCGGAGCAAATTCCGGCACCGTCTGAGTTTTACGGCAAGTTTGCGGAAGGATTGCAAACACCGTCCGGAAAGTTTGAATTTGAATCACAAACGCTCAAGCGCTACAATCCCAACGATCCCGAACGTTTACCGATTTGTACTTGGATACCGTCATGGGAAGGGCCGGAATCGGAACTGTATGAAAAATACAAACTCCAGCTCATTTCTCCGCATCCCAAGTATAGTTACCACACAATGGGGGATGGCAAGGATTCGACGGTCAACGATATATCCGAACACCGCATGTTGATTGATGGTTATCGGTATTGGATATTCCGTATGAATCCGACCGATGCTCAAGTGCGTGGAGTCAGTCATGGTGATGTGGTTGAAGTATTTAACGATCGTGGGAGTGTGCTTTTTGGACTGGAAATTACGGATCGTCTGCCGCCCGGTGTTGTGCATTCGTATGAATCTTGTTCAGACTATCAACCAATCGGTATTCCGGGTCAATCGCCGGAGGTCAATGGTTGCGTAAACATATTGACACCAAAAAGATTTATTACTAAGGATTCTCATGGGCTTTCGGTCAACGCTTGCCTTGTTGAAGTGAGAAAATGGGAAGGGGATATAGGCAAATGGAAAAATTGCATGTCATAGTCGATCTTGCAAAATGTGTAGGTTGTTTTAACTGTATGATTGCGTGTAAGGATGAACATGTGGGGAACAACTGGTATCCATATACGGCGGCACAACAAAAGCATGACCAAAAATGGATAGAGCCGGAAAAACATGAGCGCGGAGCAGCGCCGTTTACCGAGATTTGCTTTGTAACGAAACTCTGCCAGCATTGCAATAATGCGCCCTGCGAGAAGGCATCGGATGCCATTACACGCCGGGCGGATGGTGTGGTTTTGATTGATGCGGAAAAAGCAAAAGGCGATCGTGCATTACCCAAAGCCTGTCCGTATGGAAAAATTTCGTGGAATGAAGATGCGCAAACGGCGCAAAAGTGTACGATGTGTGCGCATCTGCTTGATGACGGTTGGAAAGAGCCCCGCTGTGTACAGGCTTGTCCGTTGCGGGCGTTAAGTGTTGTATTTTGCAGTGATGACGAATTTGCAAAAATGGCGAAGGCGCAAGACCTCATGTCGCTTACAGATGGAAGCAATGACCCACGTGTGCTCTATCGCAATCTGCATAGGCTGAATACTTGTTTTATTGCGGGTGCGTTGGCCTTTCAAGATGAGGATATACAACGTGCGGCGGCAGATGCTGAGGTGCAATTGTTGCAAAATGGTGAGATCGTTGCACAGTTAAAGACCGATTTCTTCGGTGAGTTTAAAATTGATCGTATTGCTCCCAATAGTGGAACATATGAGCTTATATGTTCGCTTGATGGATATGAGCCGATTGCAACAAGTGTCACGGTAGCAGATGAGAGTCCGTGCTTGGATGTGATGTTGTTCTAAATTGTATGCCGATAACTCAAAAGCAAAAAAAGCACTGAAAACGGATATCCGTCTCAGTGCTTTTTTAAAACTTAAATCACATGTAATGGTGGTTTAGTAATGACCGTACTTATGCACTGTGTCAAACATTGCATGAAGATTTTCTTTCGGGCATCTGTCAACCGGGATGGAAACGTCCATCATGAAGCCGCCGCCGGGTGCACAGATATCCAGAAGTTTCTTGGTTTCGTCGGCGATTTTGTCCGGAGTGCTGTACATGAGTGTCGCAGTAGGAAGGTTGCCGCAAATACATGCCACTTGACCAACGGTCTCTTTGGCTCTCTTCATGTCTACTTTTTCAAACATGTAGACTACTTTGCCCGGAGGAACATCGCAAAGTTGCTCAAGTCTTGTGTTGTAGTTACCCTCAGTAAATACATATGGTGTGATGCCGTTGTCTATGCAAGCCATAATCAGCGCCTTTAGACCCGGCCAGTAGAATTTCGCATAGTTCTCAGGGCTCATAAACTCATCAACGCCCATATGCAACGGAATGAGGAAGAATTCCTTCTTCATAGCAATCGCTGCGCCGAGTGCATTTCTGAGCATGATGCCTTGCATGGTGTTGACTGCTGCAAGCAGTTCGTCCGGACATTCATGGATATCCATGATGGCAGGGATCATGCCGCGGAATGTATCAGCCAGCATATCAAATGGGCATGTTGTTCCGACCTGTGGGCCGAGTACAAATCCTGCATCTTCGATGACTTGTGCGCAAGCTCCGCCGCCCATCAGCCAATCGAGAGAATGCTTGCCTGATAGTGCAAGTGCTTCAAAAGCTTGTTTGACTTCCGGATCGCAGAAAGGCACAGTCGAAGCATATAGTCCAAACTCTATGGGATTTTGCAGATTGACTTTAGCAAGACCGGCAAGGTTTTTGTTTCTGCGCGGCAGCCATTTAGACAGAATAAAATGTGTCGGGTCAAATACAAATTCTTCGTATTCGTCTGATGACATATATTCGCCATCGAGAATCTGGAAGCTGTCATTGAGGGGGATACCGTCTTCATATCCCGGGAACTTAATGAACTCTGAACCTAATGCTTTGGCGGCCAAAGAGGGATATACAGCAGGAGGCCATACGATGTCCGGATCAAATTCTTCCAAATAAGCTTGAATACCGGGGATCGAGTTTTTGACATCAGTCAAAGAGGCATAGCTGGGGATTCCATAGGCGGAGCCATAAAAGAAACCAAGTTTTGGGGCGAGTGGAACGCGATCAGGCACTTTGAGCGCCTTTACGTCATCTACGCGTTTTCTACGTGCATTATAAAGTTCTTGTTTTGTTGGCATAGAAGATAGTACCTACTTTCTTAATAATATATGGAAATATACTTGCAGTGCGTCTGACTCTTTTACCAAACACATTATATAATCCTCTTAGGATCATGTCAATCTTGAGTTTGCACATTTTTCATCAAATTATGCAGATATATTTCAAAAAAACAACCTCATAGGCGATCAGGAGATAGCTCCTTGCTCATGAGGTTGTTTTATACTTATAAAATTCTTTGGTAAAACAATAAATTATTTTGCTTTGTCTTCTACTTCATCGACTTCGATTTCAACTTCGATATCATCATCGTCGTCGTCAAAATCAAAATCATCTTCATCGAATTCGAATTCCAAAACTTCATTGCACTTGGGGCAATTGATGGAATCCAGAGCCAAATCGGATTCATCAAGCTCAACTTCTGCACCGCAAGCAGGACAGGCAACCTCGTATGAGAAACCGCCGCCGCCGCAGAATCCGCAGCCGCATCCGTCTTCATCATTGTCAAAATCGAAGTCATCATAATCATCGTCTTCATCGCCAAACAGAAACTCTTCGACTTCCTCCAGGTCGTCTGAAATTGCATCTAATTCGTCGCCAATGTCCAGTGCGTTTTGGTTGAGGGCTTCGATCTCATCGGCCATTTCATCAAGCGTGTCGATAATGACATCGATGAGTTTTTCGGTTTTTACATCAGAATCAAGTCCCAGCCCCTCAGCTAGTCCTTTAATATATGCGACCTTCTCTTTGATTGACATAATAATTACCTCCATAATGATTTCACTGATTTCATTTAGCCTTTAGCGCGCTCCATATATTCGCCGGTTCTTGTGTCGATGCGTATCTTCTCACCCTCTTCGATGAACAAAGGAACCTTAACTTCGGCGCCTGTTTCAACAATCGCAGGCTTGAGCACATTTGTTGCGGTGTCGCCCTTAAATCCGGGATCCGTTTCAGTGACCACAAGCTCAACAAAATTCGGCGGATCTACGTTAAACACCTTGCCCTTGTATGAGTGCACATTGCAGAGCATGTTTTCTTTAACGAACTTAAAATTATCACCCAGAAGTGACTGATCAATAGGTTCAAGTTCATATGTTTCTTGATCCATAAAGTAAAACAAGTTGCCATCACTATAGCTATACTCCATGTCTCTGCGTTCTACAAAGGCATTTTCGAACTTATCAGATGGGCTAAAAGATGTTTCAATTACACCGCCCGTAATGACGTTTTTGAGTTTGGTGCGTACAAATGCAGCGCCTTTTCCGGGTTTTACATGCTGAAATTCAATGATTTGCATGACCTTCCCATCCCATTCAAAGGTGATCCCATTTCTAAAATCGCCAGCAGAAATCATTCTATCGTCCTCCTTAATTTTACAGCTTTATTGTATCCCAACTTTGTACATATTGCAAGGTAAATAGTTTCAAGTTGCCCAAAACTATATTCTTGTTTACATAATATAGGTCAGCGAAAAGGATATGCGCAATGGTCTAAATGATCATGAGGTTCTTCGGGAGTTTTGTGATGTTCTCACAGCCATTTTCGGTGATATATACGGTGTCTTCAATTCTGACACCGAAACGACCAGGCAAATATATCCCCGGTTCAACGGTCAAGACCGCACCGATCGGAAAGACATCTTTAGACAATTGTGATGCTCTCGGCCATTCGTGTACCTCAAGACCGATACAGTGACCGAGTCCGTGACCGAAATAGTCGCCATATCCGGCATTTTCAATCACATCGCGTGCCGCCGTGTCCACATCTTTACAAGACACACCGCCGCGGATGGCCTTGATTCCTGCCTCCTGTGCGGAAAGGACGGTTTCATAAACTTTGACCATTTCATCAGTTGGCTGACCGATGCAAAGTGTACGCGTACAGTCACTGATCCATCCATCGCACTTTACACCAAAGTCTATGGTCAAAAATCCATCGGCGATTTTTTCGTCAGTCGGCACACCGTGCGGCAGACTTGATCTGGGACCGGATACGATGATTGGATCAAATCCTTTATCGTCTGCGCCATTTTTCATCATGCGATACACCAGTTCGGTGGCGAGTTCTTTTTCGGTGATGTTGCGGCTGATCAGCGGCAGGATTTCTTCAAAAGCTTTTTCTGCAATACGCTGGGATCGCGTCATGCCGTCAAGATCCTTGCGTGTCTTTACTGCGCGCAGCTCGGTCATCAAACTTTGCGCCGGTTCGAGTGTGACGTTAAACTGATCTGCCCACTCTTTGTAACCGGCATATGTAATATACCCATCTTCAAAGCCTACAGAGGGTACGCCCAGTTCATTTAGTTTCTCTCCGATCATCTTGGGGAAAGTAGTATCTTTATGTACAAGCAAAATCTCAGCGTCTGCGATTTTGTTTTTGGCCATCTCAAAATAGCGTGGATCAACGAAAAACCATGCGTCGGATTGCGTGATCAAAAATGCGCCTGCACTTGAATTAAATCCGCCGGTGAAGAGTCTACTGGCTTGGCCGGTGATGAGCATGGCTGCATAGGGCTTATCTTTTAGTGCTTGTTTTATTTTCCCAATGTTGTTCATTTTTCGTGCTCCAAATTAAAAATATTTTGAATCTTAGGTAAGCGATGATTAATTCCACCCTCACAAAGACAGGGTGTGTGAATTGATCAGCGGTTACTTAGCGTTTTAATCCAATGCTTTGTGGTTTCGGCCGCGTGCCCGAAAGGGTGCTTCGAAGAGATATCTGAGTGCCAGTAGTGGATTGGTCAGCTTCTTGGGTGTGACGATGATGGACAGCACCCCGGCGCGATTGGCGGCCAGTGTATCTGTAAAGATCTGATCTCCTATAAAAGCTGAATGATCCGGAGTGTGATGAGCCTCTGCCATGGCCACAAAAACGCCGTTCGGTGATGGCTTTCGTGCGTTGAGCACTGCGCCAATCTCCAGCGCATTGGCAAATGCGCCGACACGCTTCTTTCGGAGGCTGTTGGAAACAATAAACATGTCGATATTTTTTGCCTTGACATGTTCCACCCAACTGATGATCTCTTGTGTTGGGGTTTTCTCATCATATGCGGCAATGGTGTTGTCAAGGTCAAGCATCAGAAATTTTATGCCCTGTTTTAAGAGAAAATCAGGGTTTATATCGGTTAGATGTGTAAAAGAATAATCCGGAAGTGGGGAAAAACTCATTATTTCCGCCTTTCGCAGGCTTTTGATAAAAGCCCGAATCGCTTGCTTTAAATGGGGATAGTTGTGCTCTGTGCTTTAACTGTATAGAGGATATTTGTCACAGAGTTTGTCAACTTCTGCGCGTATTGTGCCGGATTTTAATTCGTAATCAGTAGCTGTGAGATGAATGAGTTCGGCAATTTTCTTCATATCGTCTTCGCGAAATCCTCTGCTGGTCACCGCGGGTGTGCCTAATCTGATGCCACTGGTGACTGATGCGGGATTAGGGTCATTAGGGACTTTGTTTTTGTTGACGGTGATGTGTACGCTATCAAGCAAATTGCACATTTTTTGCCCTGTGATATCAAATTTGCTTAGGTCAAGGAGCAAAAGATGGTTATCTGTACCTCCTGAAACGAGTTCGAATCCATATTTCATCAGGCCTTCGGCCAGCGCGTTGGCGTTTGAGCGGACTTGTCGCTGATATTGCTTGAATTCCGGTTGAAGCGCCTCTCCAAAGGCAACGGCTTTTGCAGCAATGATGTGCATGAGCGGGCCGCCTTGAGCGCCGGGGAAGACTGCGGAGTCGATTTTTTTTGCCAGTTGTTCATCATTGGTCAGTATAAAACCGCCGCGTGGGCCGCGCAGTGTCTTGTGTGTGGTGCTGGTGACAACATCGGCATATGGGAAGGGGCTGGGGTGCTCTCCGGCAGCGATGAGTCCGGCAATATGTGCCATGTCAACAAACAGGTAGGCATCAACTGATTGAGCAATTGACGAGAATCTTTCAAAGTCAATGATTCTGGGGTATGCCGAAGCGCCTGCGATAATCATTTTTGGTTTGTGTTTTTGCGCCAGTTCTGAGACTTGGTCGTAATCAATGAGGTTGGTGTCAGAGGTGACGCCATAGGGGATGATGTTGTAGTATTTTCCGGAGAAGTTGGCATGTGCACCGTGCGTTAGGTGTCCTCCGTCTTCAAGATCCATGCCTAAGACGGTGTCGCCGGGATTACATAGTGCCATATATACTGCATAGTTTGCCGAGGCGCCGGAGTGCGGCTGAACGTTGGCAAATTCTGTGCCGAATAGTGTTTTTGCTCTGTCAATAGCGAGTGTCTCGGCTCTGTCTACTTCTTCACATCCGCCATAGAATCTATGGCCGGGGTATCCTTCGGCGTATTTGTTGGTGAGGATTGTGCCTGCGGTCAAAAGTACCGCTTCACTGACGCAGTTTTCTGAGGCGATCAGCTCGATATTCCTGCGTTGTCGAGAGAACTCGCGTTTGATTGCGTCTCCTATTTCGGGGTCGTTTTTTGCAATGTATGCCATCATTTCTCTGATCATAACATTTACTCTCCGTTTCATAGCAAAAGTTATATGGGTGTCTTTGAGGGCGCAGTGACCTGGTGGGTTTGTGCGCTTTAAGACTTGTCTGTTTATTATTATATAGGAGCTTGGTGGAAAATTCAACCCAATTAAATGCGCGTTTTTATGAGTTGTATGCTCCGGTGTTCTATTATGTGCAAAAGTGTGTTAAGATGAAAAACATATCATGAATCTAAAGTTTCATGAAAGGAGCATGTGTGATGTTAACTAAAAAAACGATATTGGAAATAATACGATTGCTCAAGGCGTGTTATCCGGAGCCTATTTGTGCACTTGAGTATGAAAAGGATTATGAATTGCTTTTTGCGACAAGGCTTGCAGCGCAATGCACTGATGCGCGAGTGAATACAATTACACCTGTTTTGTACAAAAGATATCCGTCGCTTGAGGCGCTGGCGGATGCGGATATTCTTGAGTTGGAGCGTATCATTCATTCTTGTGGGTTTTACAGAACAAAGGCGCGTGATATTGTGGCGGCTTCGGCTATGCTTATTGGTGAGTTTGGTGGGAAAGTGCCTGATACTATGGAGGATTTGTTGCGGCTTCCGGGGGTGGGGAGGAAAACGGCTAATCTTATTTTGGGTGATATTTTTAATAAGCCGGCAGTGGTTGTGGATACGCATTGTATCAGGCTTTCCAATCGGATTGGTTTAGTCAGTACTAAGGATCCTGTCAAAATAGAGGCTGTGCTTCGTGATGTGTTGCCGCCTGCGGAGTCGAGTGATTTTTGTCATCGTTTGGTGTTGCATGGGCGTGCTGTGTGTACTGCGCGTAGTCCGGTGTGCGGGGTTTGTTGTATTGCGGGGATTTGCTTGAAGATAATGTCTTAATTGACATGAGACTATATGGATATTTTTGTTGAGATAAAAAAAAAGATATGATACAATCTATTTAAATATGCAATCAGAGGTACTGTCATGTTGTTTGATCCTAACATTGAGCCAAGTTGTTCATATTGCCGCTATGGTTCTCATATGGGCAATGATGAGTTTGTTTGTTCTAAAAGAGGCATCATGTCCGGGGTGGGTTCGTGCGGTTCTTTTTGTTATGAGCCTACAAAAAGGCAGCCTGAAGCCCGCCAAATTCTGCGAGATTCAGGCTTCACTGAAGAGGATTTTTCGATCAGTGGTGAGTCATGAGCCATTCAATTAAAACCCAAAAGCAGTGGTTTACCGCTGCGGTTACAACACTTTTTTGATTGTACATGTCATGATGCCGTCCTTGATTTCGAGGGCGGCATATGTGTGTTCGGGATAGCCGATGCTGCCCGGATTGATGATGGTAAGGTCATCTGAAGTGTCGTGATGCGCAATATGCGTGTGTCCGAAAATCAGCAGGTCTACCTCACGGAGAAGTGCGTCATTTACAATGGATTTCAGCCCCATTTTTACGTTATGCAGGTGTCCGTGGGTCATATAGATTCTTTTGCCGGAGATGATAAATTCATCTTCTCTTTCTTCTTTTGAGAAAGTATCACAATTGCCGGAAACGATGCGTAATGGTATGTTAGGATATACTGCGGCGACGGCATCACAGTCTTTTGCATTATCGCCGCAATGTAGGATCATATTCGGAGATTCCCTGTCTATTGCGACAAGCATAGGGGAGACATTTCCGTGAGAGTCAGAAAAAATAAGCACTTTCATAAATATAAATCCTGCACTTTCTAAAAATTCTAAGTGATGATAGAGCCATCAGGCAAGACAAATGCATCGTACGCGATTTCTCCTATGAGGGTTGTGTCGGCACGCATTCTGTAGATGAGCGCACCGGCTCCGTCATGTTCATCAACGGCGATGACCAGACCGTCTTCTATAGAGATATAATATTTTCTTGAGTTGCCAAAGAAAGGGGACGAGTATAGGGCAAAAACGCAAACATTGCCTTCGAATTCCGTGAGCCCGGCATCAAGTATATCATTTCTATTCAAGTCAAGGATGTTTTCGAAAGTGAACAGCATCTGCCACTGGTCTGCAATGGTGTGTCCGGCATGGATTTGATCCGGTGTGCCGATGTAAGGGGTTTGATCACCTGCGTTCCAAATAAAAAGCTGTGTGGGCGTAACAATGATCCTTCGGTATTGACCGGTCGGAGGTTCAATGCGAATAGAGGTCAGCTCGCCGCTGACGGAGACGGTGATGTAGAAAGTGGCTTGTCCATTTTCCCAAAAATTCTCAACGATAATATTTCTGGTGAATACATCAGGGCGTACTATTGTTGAAATGACTGATTGAATATTGTCTCTATTGACATCAATGCGGGTGAGTGCACCGGTTGCTGAGCCGTTCGGTCTTTCGGCGATCGGCGGGGTTTCCGGAAGTTCAATCGCTGCGCTTTCGCGTCTAAAGGTCGAAGAAAGCAGCATCACAACAAGTGCACCTGCAATGAGGAGCAATCCAAAAATTGTAATGCCTAAAATCTTCTTTGTGCTCATTTCTTCCAAGTTCCTTTAAATATGAAAAAGACAACTACGGCGGCGACCAATACCGCAAATAGTAAGATCAGCGCACGCACCAAATCACTGGTGGTGATCACCACAGCGAGTAGACCCAACAATCCGCTGACGGCATATAATACAGCAACGGCTTGCTTGTGCGTAAGGCCCATATCAATCAGGCGGTGATGAAAATGACCGCGGTCGGCAACCATTGGGTTTTGTCCTTTGAGTAGTCTGCGGATAAAAGCAAATGCCGTGTCAAAAAGCGGTACAGCCAGTACAAGCAGCGGCGCAGCGAATGAAACCACTGCGTAGAATTTGAAAAGTCCGATGATAGACACTGTTGCCAGCAGGTATCCAAGCAAAAGTGCGCCTGTGTCACCCATAAATATTTTCGCCGGATTAAAGTTATGCGGCAAAAAGCCGATACAGGCTCCGGCGAGCGCAGCCATGATGATGGCGACATTGGGGTAGGAAACCATGAGTGCAATAATCAGCATGACTACAGCGGATATCGTTGAAACACCAACAGCCAGTCCGTCAAGCCCATCAATAAGATTGACGGAGTTGGTGATGCCGACAATCCAGATGATGGTTATGGGAATGGCCAAGTAGCCAAGGTATACAAATTCGGAGCCATTGCCGCTAAATGCGAAGGGGTTAGAAAAGATTTCAATCATCACATCGTGGTAAATGGCGATGACCGCAGCGACAATTTGTATGAAGAATTTGATGTATGCTTTGAGTGTAAATATGTCATCAAGAACCCCAAGGATGACGATGATGACAGCGCCAATCAGTACGCCGCGAACCTGTATGTCTATTTCAGCAAAAAAAAGAACACTGAGCATAAATCCAACAAAAATAGCAAGACCGCCAAGTCTGGGAATAGGACTCTTATGTACTCTTCGAGCATCTTTAGGTATGTCTATGGCGCCGACCTTGTGGGCAAACCACTTCACAACAGGGGTCGTAGCAAAACTTACGGCAAAAGCCACGACTACAGCGACAATTATTGTCAGATACAAATGCATGTATTACACCTCGTTGGCGATTATTAAAGCATGATGGCCAAAATGAAAATTTAATGCCTTGAGCCGGTGAGGCTCAAGTGAAGTCAGCCTATGCAAAAATGGATCAAGGCTCAATGAATCCGATTTTTTTGTAGACCTTTCTGAGCGTTTTGTTTGCGGTGCGTGATGCTTTTTCAGCGCCTTGCTTGTAGGCGCTTTCGAGATGGGCTTTGTCCGCAATGAGTCTATGCGCTTCTTCGCGAATGGGGCGTAGTGTTTCGACTACGGCCTCGCCCACGCTTTTTTTGAAGTCACCATATCCCTTTGTGGAAAATTCGGATTCTATCTCTTGAAAAGTATTGCCGGTGCATGCGGAGTAAATCTGAATAAGATTGGAAATGCCGGGCTTGTTTTTGAGATCGTACCGTACCGATGTCTCACTATCGGTTACCGCTCTTTTGAATGCGCGCATAATGTCTTCCGGCTTATCTAAGATAAGCACACAACCGCCATCGTCAATGGCGGATTTGGACATTTTGTTTTCGGGTGCTTGGAGATCCATGATACGCGCCCCAATTTTGGGGATATACGGCTCAGGAAGCTTAAATACATCGCCGTAAATACCATTAAAGCGCACGGCGATGTCCCTTGTGAGTTCGATATGTTGTTTTTGGTCATCGCCGACCGGTACATAGTCTGCTTGATATAGCAGGATGTCCGCAGCTTGAAGCGCAGGGTAGGTAAATAGGCCTGCGTTTATGTTTTCGGCATTTCTTGCTGATTTTTCTTTAAATTGGGTCATGCGGGACAGCTCGCCGAACATCGTGTAGCAGTTAAGTACCCAGCCCAGTTGTGCATGAGCGGGAACGTGGCTTTGGATGAATAATGTGTTCTTTTCCGGATCGAGTCCGCAAGCGATGTATGTAGCCAGTTGTGTGAGTTGTGTCTTGCGCAGCTCCGCCGGGATTTGTCTGGCGGTTATGGCGTGCATGTCCACAATCATGTAATAGCAGTCGAATTCATCTGCCATAGTAGCCCAATTTTTCAGTGCTCCGAGATATGTGCCCAAAGTCATTGCGCCGCTGGGCTGTATTCCGGATAAGATGACTTTTTTGTTTTCCATAGTTGAACCTCGAATGTGTAAAATGTTGATGTTTATTCAAAATGTATATATAATTTATGCTATTGATGCATCGAATTTGTATTTTACACGTTTTTTTTGTCTTTGTCCAGTGAAAAGTCGGACAATGATTTGGTAATGAAAAGTAAGGCTTGCTATTCAGTGGCGGTATGTTATAATGTATCCGAAAAAATACGCTATTTGAGGTGCTCATATTGTATGGAAATGGCTTGTCTGATTCCGTCGGGGAAGTAGTATAATTTTCTGCTATGATATGAGATTTTGTTTTTACGCAAAGGGGAACTGCCAGATGTTTGACAAAGAAAAGGTGATGGATGCGGTCAAGCTCCTTTTGGAAGGAATCGGTGAAGATCCGACCAGAGAGGGGCTTATTGAAACGCCGGAGCGCGTTGCGCGCATGTGCGAGGATATTTTTGGCGGAATGAATGAAGATCCGAAAGTGCATCTTTCCAAGCAGTTTCCGGCTCCGAATAGTGAACTTGTGATTGAAAAGGATATTATTTTCTATTCGATGTGTGAGCATCATTTGCTTCCGTTTTTTGGAAAAGCTCATGTGGCTTATATACCTAATGGAAAAGTTGTCGGACTGAGTAAAATTCCGCGGACTGTTGAGGTTTTTGCAAGAAGACCGCAACTGCAAGAACAGATGACTGTACAAATTGCCGATGCCGTTGAAGCAAACCTTGAGGCGAAGGGCGTTATGGTGATGATTGAGGCGGAGCACACATGCATGACCATGCGTGGGGTCAAAAAGCCGGGCGTGAAAACAATCACCACGGCCACCAGAGGATTGTTTGTAGATAACCCTGATCGTCAGCGCATGTTCTTAGATGCGGTTAGGAATTAGAGGGTTCATTAACTCCATGGAAAGAGTAAACGCAATTGTGCGGCATCCGATTTTTGTCGCTGAACTTGAGCAGCTCGGTAAGCTGGAAGCGGATAGAGTATTTTGCAGACATGATGCAGCGCACCTGCTTTCCGTTGCGCGCATTGCATATATCTTCTATTTAGAGTCAAAGTCAAGCTTTGCGGATGCTGAAAGTCAAATGAAAGAGCTGATTTATGCCACTGCATATTTGCATGATATTGGCAGGGCGAGACAGTATATTGATGGGACACCCCATGAGCAGGGCAGTGCGTGTATTGCTTCGGTAATATTGCCTGAATGCGGATTTAGCGAAGGGGAGTCGGAGCTGATTTTAGATGCGATATTATCACATAGGACTTCGGGCGGAGAGAAGCCGGGATTTGCGGGGATTATATTTCGCGCAGACAAGCTTTCCCGCCATTGTTTTGACTGCGCGGCTATAACGCAGTGTGATTGGGAAATTAAAAATATGGACGTACAGTATTAGTACAGCATTTCCGTGCCGCTACACTAGTACTCCATTGTCAAAATAAGCTTACAAATTTTGCGGCATCTTTGTTCCGTCTGACTTCGTTAAAAAACTTTGAAAGACCAGTGGTATTCCCGCAGTTTTTTGCCTTGCCAGACGAAAAAACCTACCACAATCTTTGCAAACTTATTTCAAGAATGAAGTACTAGCGCATGACGGTTGTGAGATTAATGGTGCGCAAGTTTGAGGTCGTAGGGGGCAGATATATGATTATTGGGAAGCGGACGTTTGATTTGACCCATGGATGTTATATCATGGGCATTTTAAATGTGACACCCGATTCATTTTCGGACGGTGGAAAATGGCATACATTGGATAAAGCTCTGTATCATGTCGAAGCAATGATTGATGAAGGTGCGGATATAATTGATGTGGGTGGAGAGTCAACGAGACCCGGATATGAGCACATATCCGTACAAGATGAAATAGACAGGACTTTGCCGGTCATATCGGCGCTGAGCAGCCGTTTTGATGTTCCGATTTCAATTGATACAAGTAAAAGTGCGGTTGTGGAAGCTGCGCTCAGTGCGGGCGTTCATCTGGTCAATGATATCTGGGGTTTAAAAAGTGATCCGGACATGGCCGGGGTTATCGCCCGCGCAGGTGTGCCATGCTGTCTGATGCATAATAGAGAGGATATGGATTATACGGACTTTATGCGCGATCTCATCTCGGATATTGAGGCGTCGCTTGACTTAGCAAAAACGGCAGGGATTGCTGCGGACAATATAATGATTGATCCCGGGATTGGATTTGCTAAGACGCATGAAATGAATCTGGAGGCCATCAATAAACTGGATAGACTCAAGGCGCTGGGATATCCTGTGCTTTTAGGTGCTTCGCGAAAGCGGGTAGTGGGTTTGACTTTAGATCTTCCGGTGGAAGCGCGGGTAGAGGGTTCTATTGCGGCGGCGATCGTTGGCCTGATGCGAGGTGCAGCTTTTGTCCGTGTTCATGATGTAAAAGAGACGTACAGGGCGATTAAAATGACGCAGGCGATCATTCAAACATAAAGTGTTTAGAGTTGAGGTAAGTGATGGACAAAATCAATATAAAAAATCTTGAAGTTTATGCCTATCATGGAGTGTACCCTGAGGAGAAAAAACGTGGTCAGGTGTTCGTCATATCTGCGGTGCTATACACTGATCTTTCCGCTGCCGGGAAAACAGATGATCTGACAAAAACTCTGGATTATGGAGAGATAAGCAGGCAGATCAAGTCCTTTGTTATGGAAAGTCAGTTTGATCTGATTGAGACGGTTGCGCAGCAATTGGCGGAAAGGTTGCTTTTGCAATATCCTACGCTTGACAAGGTTTGGTTAGAGATCAAAAAGCCGAATGCGCCGCTGGAGCTGAGTTTGGAAACAGTGTCAGTAGAGGTTGAGCGATGTTGGCATATGGCGTATATAGGGCTTGGCTCAAATCTTGGAGATCGGGCGGAGCATCTGCGTTTTGCTGTACATGAACTTGACAAAATTGCGGCATGTACCGTGTTGAAAGTTTCGAGTTTAATTAGCACGCCTCCTTATGGATATGAAGCGCAGGGAGATTTTTTGAATGGTTGTCTTATTTTGAAGACACTGCTCAGCCCCGATGAGCTGCTGGATACGTTGCTTGCTATTGAAAATAAAGCCGGGCGTATCAGGGATGTGCGTTGGGGACCGAGGACGTTGGATTTGGATATCATCATGTATGATGATCTGATTGTTTCGAGTGAGCGATTGAATTTACCGCATATTGAGATGCACAAAAGAGATTTCGTGCTGCGGCCGCTTTGCGAGATTGCGCCCAATGCCGTGCATCCGATTTTAAGAAAGACGGTGGCGGGGATGCTTGGGGAATTGAGAATTGAGAATTGAGCGTTGAAAGATGAGCGTTGAGAGACGTTAAATGGGTATAAATTTTTTAGGAGGCAATTTATTAAATGGGTATAAAAGAGACTTTAGCATATATACATAATGTGAAGTGGCAGGGGCTCAAGCCCGGACTTGAGCGTACGAGGGCGTTGTTGGCGGCGCTGGGTAATCCGGAAAAGGATTTGAAATTTGTCCATATCGCCGGGACTAATGGTAAGGGCTCGACAGCGGCATGTATTGCTGCGGTGTTGCAGCAAGCAGGGTATAGAACAGGGTTGTATACATCTCCTTACATCATCCGATTCAATGAACGTATGCAGGTAAATGGTGAGCAGATATCTGATGAGGAGCTGGAGTGCCTGACTGATGAGATACGTCCATTTGCAGATGCTATGGATGAGTCTCCAACTGAATTTGAGCTGATCACAGCGCTGGCTATGAAGCACTTTAAAAATAAAGACTGCGATATTGTTGTCCTTGAGGTAGGTATGGGCGGGGCGCTTGACTCAACAAATGTAATTGATACACCGGAAGTGGCGGTGATTGCCTCTATTGGATATGATCATGTTCAGGAGTTGGGACCAACTATTGTGGATATCGCTGGTGCAAAGGCCGGGATCATCAAGAACGATTCGGATGTGGTTGTTTACAGAGGGTTGCCGGAAGTTGAGGAAGTATTTGAGCAGGTTGCGGCAAAACACAATGCTAAGCTGCGCAAGGTGGATTTTTCCAGAATCAGCAAACAGGAATTTACCCTTGATGGGATAAAGCTAAAAATTGAGCCTTATTCGGAGACATTGCTTCAACTTAACGGTGTATATCAACCGAAGAATGCGACGCTGGCTGTTTCTGCGCTTGAGATATTGCGTGAAAAAGGTTATACAATTGCTGATGACGATATAGTCAAGGGGCTTGCGAAGGCAAGTTGGCCGGGAAGATTTGAAGTGCTGGGGCGCAATCCTACATTCATACTGGATGGAGCGCACAATCCTCAAGGTGTCGAAGCAACGGCTGAGAGTCTCAAAGCAAATTTTGCAGAGCAGAAAATCATATTCGTTGTTGGCGTTATGGCAGATAAAGATGTAGATTCGATGATAAAATATATCGCGCCGCTGGCAAAAGTGTTTATTGCGGTGCGTCCAAATTATCCAAGAGCTATGGATGCCGCTTTGCTTGCGGAGAAACTATCTCATTATGCAGTTCCGGCTCAGGCTGCCGGGAGCGTGGAAGATGGTGTGGCAGAGGCACTGCACATGGCAGGGGACGATGGTGTGGTCTGTGCTTTGGGTTCGCTGTATTTTTCGGCGGACATCAGAAATGCGTATATCAGTACATCAAGTTCAAAATGATGACGCTAATGTATAGTGCAGCTATTTCTGAATTGCTACACTGGGGGGGCGGTTCGCCACCATAATGATATTTTTAAAGTCCAAGGCATTTTGATATGGTATCCGATGAGGTGATTTAGATTCTATCCATACAATTGACGCTCCTGCTGACTATTGTGTTGGGCTATGGCGTGACCAAGGGCAAGATACTTTCCGCAAAAACAAGAGGAGAGCTAACGAATTTTGTAATTTATATCGTCTTGCCTTGCAATATCTTTGCGGCATTTCTTGGGGGCGTTACACCGGAAATGTTGAGATACAGCGCAGTGATCTTATTGTGCGCATTTGGATTGCAGTTGTTGGTATTTATACTCAATAAATTCATTTACATCAAGGTGCCGCCGGAAAAGTGCATCATCTTAAAATACACAACCATAACCAACAACTCCGCATTTATGGGCTTGCCCATACTCGGAGCTGTGTTCGGGGATATTGGTGTGTTATATGGGTCGATATTTTTGATTCCTATGAGGATTCTGATGTGGACATCAGGTCTGTCGTTATTTACAAGCCTTGATGGCAAAAATCAAGTGAAAAACCTTGTGACACATCCATGTATGGTGGCTGTTTTTCTGGGTTTTGCATATGTTTTTATTCCTTTGACATTGCCGATGTTCTTATCGGACGCGCTCAGATGGGTCGGTGAAATGACACGTGTACTGCCCATGATTATTGTAGGTTCGATATTGAGTGAGGTGAAGCTAAACGCCGTATTTGACAAATATTGCTTCTATTTTTCATTTTTCAGGCTCATTGTCATCCCTGCGATTGTATTTGTGGTGCTCAATAGTCTGGCGCTTGATCCTGTGGTTATCGGCGTATCTGTACTTATGGCGGCGATGCCCTCGGCAATTGTCACTGCGATCCTGTCAGAAAAGTATGGTAAAGACTCAGCTTTTGCCTCAAAAACGGTATTTGTCTCGACCATGCTCTCAATTGCTACCCTGCCGCTTATTGCCATGGTGCTCGCTCGGCTTATTCCGATATAGCGATACGGTCTCAGCTATGCTTGACTATATGGAGTTTATGTATTACTATTACTATCAAGTTGTGCATACATATCGGGGCGGCGGATGCGTGTTCTTTCCAAGGCTTGCTCATGTCTCCATTTTTTGATGTTTTCATGATGACCGGAGCGCAAAATGTCCGGTACCGGTCTTTCATCCCAAATGTCCGGTCTGGTATATTGAGGATACTCAAGCAGACCGTCCCAATGGCTCTCATCGACAAAGCATTCTTCGTCCGGCAAAACACCCGGGATGAGTCTGCAAACTGCGTCAGCTATAGCCATTGCGGGGATTTCGCCCCCGGTCAATACAAAGTCGCCGATGGACAGCTCTTCGTCTACACATGCGTCTATAAAGCGCTCGTCAATGCCCTCATAACGCCCGCATACGATGATGAGCCTTTGGTGCTCTTTTGACAGACGCTTGGCATCTTCTTGCTTGAATAGATTACCGCAAGGGGTCACGAATATAGTATGTACGCGATAACCCGCTTCATTGCAGATATGTTTCCAGCAGTCATATAGGGGTTGTGCAAGCATCACACAGCCGCGTCCGCCTCCGTAGGGATAATCATCAACTTGCCTTTGTTTGTTTGTAGTAAAGTCTCTGATTTGGTGGCATTCTATACGAATATATCCGCGCTCTTGGGCACGCCCCAATATACTTTCGCACAGCATATCTCCAACGACGTCAGGGAATAAAGTCATAATATCTATTCTCATAGGTGCGTATCTCCCGAAAATTGGATTTTAAGTCATTAAGTCATCAGTTATATACAAGTCTCATACAAATATGTGCTATATGTGGTATACTTTCGATCATAAGGATTGAATATTTTAATTGAAAAGTAGGGTTAATAAAATGAATGGTTTTAATTGCTATGCTCCTCAAGACGTCAGGAAACGGTTGATCACATTGGCCATTTTCGTTCTTTGCGCTGTGTTTGTTGTTGCGTGTACAGCACCGAGTGCCGAAGTCGAAAATGAAGAAGAAAATGGGCAAGAAATAGTAGATAGCAACGGCGGAGCTTATACACCTGACTTGTCGGGCGAAGATTCACCTGAGGTGCTTACGGCTCAGGCAGTTACAGACGATAATATCGCCGAGTTTGTTACGCTGGGTCAATACACAGGACTTGAGTTTACCAGAGTACCGGTTTTGGATGTGACGGATGAGGATGTGCTGAATTTTATTAACAGTCACCTGAGTCAAGCGGCTGAAATGGTCAATATCACCGATAGGGCAGTAGAAAATGGTGATATAGTGGTAATCGACTTTGAGGGATTCCATGATGGCGTTGCATTTGAAGGCGGTACAGCACACGGGTTTGAGCTGACGATTGGTTCAGGTATGTTTATACCGGGTTTTGAGCCGCAAATCATCGGGCATGAGATTGGGGATGAGTTTGATATTCATGTATCTTTCCCTCCGGACTATTTTGTGCCTGAATTGGCAGGAGAGCCGGTAGTTTTCAGAATAAAGATCCACGAAATCATCTCAGAGGTTGTTCCGGAACTCACAGATGAAATGGTTCAAGAATATTTGGGTATAGATTCTGTGGAAGAGTATAAGGCGTCGGTTCGTGAGCAGATGGAAGCGGAAAGAGAACATGCTGCGGCCAGCCAAGAGCGCGGGCAAATTTGGGAGCAGATCATGGATGGTGCAACGATCCATAAGTATCCGGAAAATGAGATCAATTTTAGGCTGGATATGGCGATGCAGGAATTTGAATTATATGCGATGATGTATGGAATGGAAGTGGATGATCTTATGGAGATGTTCGTAGGCATGCCACTTGAAGAGTTCATTGAAACCAGTGTAAGACCGAGTATTTTGGTTGAAGTGGGACAGGATTTGGTTCTGCGGGCAGTGGCTGTGCAAGAGGGTCTAAGCATCACAGATGAGGAGTTCCAAGAGGGCTTGGAGCAATTTGTAGAGGATTTTGGATTTGAGAGTGAAGATGAGTTCTTAGAGATGCATGGTGCGCTGGCTATAGAGCTTTCTTTGCTGGCCAATAAAGTCATAGAGCGGATTATGGAGCATTCTGTTGTCCTATAGGTAAAAGGATAAGATGAAAATCCGAGCCCCCTTTTGGGGGCTTGCTTTTTGCACTCTGTAACTGCTTTTCACTTTTACATTCCTTCTATGAGCGTGAGTTTTATTATTCCGGATTCCATATCTATTTCTGACACAAATTCAGGTACAGCAGGAACCAATATTTCACGTTCCCCTTTGATGAGATAGACATTATTGGATGGCAGCGACATGACATCTTTTAAGATTCCAAGTGTGCTGCCGGTTTTTGCATCAATTGCTGTGAGTCCTACCAAATCAGCGATAAAATGCTGACCTTCTTCCAGCTCGACTTCATCTCTATCGATAAATACGATTCGATTCTTGAGTCTGATGGCGCTTTCGATATCTGATACGCCTTCAAGGGTTGCGATGACGCAACCCTTGTGTGCTCTTGAACTCAATATCTTCACCGGAGCATTGTCTATAAATACGTGCTCAAACCCCATCAAAAATTCCGGGGAATCAGCCCATGGCATGATTTTTACTTCGCCGCGCATACCGTGCGTATTGACTATCTTTCCGGCTTCAAGAAGATTCTTTTTCATGGCGCTCTTAGTCAAGTATATCGACACTGATGCGCTTGCCCTGTCTTTGGGCTACGCTGCGCAAAAGGATGCGTATGTCTTTAGCAATCCGGCCTTGACGACCGATAACTTTCCCCATATCTGAAGGGTTTACACGCAGTTCGTAGACTGTTTCGGAATCTGTTTCACGTTCAGTCACACTGACCTCTTCCGGATGGTCAACGAGGTTTTGTGCTATATATATGAGCAGTTCTTTCATGATGTAACCTCTAATAATCTTATCTGATTAAACAGTCAGATATTCGTTTCTATTGAGCTGCTTCTGTTGCTTGGATCGGGGTCTCGGTTGTTTGGGCTTGGTTTTGGGCTTTTTTGATGAGTGCTCTAACTGTATCGGTGGGTTGTGCGCCATTTTTAATCCAATATTCAGCCCGTTCGGTGTCCATCTTGATTAGTGATGGGGTCGCGAGTGGGTCATATGTTCCGATTTCTTCAATACATCTACCGTCACGCGGTGACTTTGAGTCTGCTACTACGATTCTGTAAAAGGGATTTTTCTTTGCGCCCATTCTGCGCAGTCTGATCTTTACCATTTTTGTGTTCCTCCGAATTTAATTTTTATATTCCAAACATGCCTTTTCGGCCGCGTCCACCGCCGCCGAACATAGCAGGAAGTTTGCCTTTTGAGATTTGCTTTGTCATCGCTTGCATTGCGTCAAATTGTTTGAGCAGCCTATTGATATCGACCACTGCGGTGCCGCTGCCTGCTGCAATACGTTTCTTGCGGCTGCTGTTGAGCACCGAGGGATTGTCGCGTTCGTGCGGGGTCATGGATAAAATGATTGCTTCTGTTTTAGCCAGTGCATCATTATCAATGGATGCGCCTGCTAATGCTTTAGTATCTACGCCTGGGAGCATACCGGCGATATCGGACATGCTGCCCATGGATTTTATATGTGTGAGTTGGTCGTAATAGTCGGCAAGGGTGAATTTGTTTTTGAGCAGCTTTTCTGTCATTTCTTTAGTCTTTTGCTCATCAAAAGCTTGCTCGGCTTTTTCAATCAGTGTAAGGACATCGCCCATTCCGAGGATGCGCGAGGCCATTCTATCCGGGTGAAATGGCTCGATTTGATCGAGTTTTTCGCCGGTGCCGACAAATTTTATGGGTTTGCCTGTAATGGCTCTGACAGATAGTGCTGCACCGCCACGGGCATCGCCGTCAAGTTTGGTAAGGATCACACCGTCAATGGACAGCGCTTCATCAAATGCGGATGCGGCGTTTACCGCGTCTTGTCCGGTCATTGAGTCGATCACCAAGAGGATTTCGGTTGGATTTACTGCGGCTTTGACCGCCTTGAGTTCGCCGATGAGGTTGTCGTCAATATGCAGTCTGCCGGCGGTGTCTAAAAACACCATGTCGTGGCCGTTTTTGTTTGCAAATTCGATGGATTTTTTTGCAATTTGTACTGGATCAGCCGTACCCATCTCGAAAACAGGAACGTCCAGTTGCTTACCCACGGTTTGCAGTTGCAAAATTGCAGCGGGACGGTAGATGTCGCAAGCGACGAGCAAGGGGTTTTTGCCATGCTTTTTCTTCATGTATGCTGCAAGCTTTGCTCCATTGGTGGTTTTACCTGCACCTTGAAGTCCGATGAGCATAACGACAGTAGGGGGTGTTGAGGAAATGGTGATCTTTGCATTTTCTCCGCCCATGAGGGTGCAGAGTTCTTCGTTGACGATTTTTATGACCATCTGAGCAGGAGTCAGGCTCTCGAGGACGTCGGCGCCGGAGCATCTTTCGCTGACTGTTTTGATGAAGTCGCGCACGACTTTGTATCCGACGTCGGCCTCAAGCAAAGCCAGACGTACCTCGCGCATTGCTTCTTTGATGTCGGCCTCTTTGAGTCGGCCTTTTCCGCGCAGCTTCTTAAATGCTGCGTTTAGTTTTTCTGATAAGCTTTCAAATGACATGATATTTCCTCCCATGTTGGGTACAGGGGTTGTTGGTTATGGGCGCTTTCTTAAAACTATTGCGAGTTATTTTGAATCTTAGTGTTTTGCGCGTATTGAATTTAATTTTATGACCAGTTCGGATGCAATTTGCTTACATGTCTGGTTGTCGTCGGATTGTTCTTGTAATTTTAAAGCCAGTGCATGGGCACTTCCGAGTTCTGCTTGGGTTTCGTTCCATCTGTGGACGATACCGGTTTTGCTTTCCAATTCGGTGAGTATGTGTTCTGCCCGGCTGATGATGTCATAGACGCCCTGCCGGGAGATGTTGGCTATTTCGGCAATTTCTGCTAGAGATAGGTCTTCGTTGTGGTACAGATCAAAGTAGTTTCGCTGCTTTTCTGTCAATAAGTCTCCGAAGAAATCAAAAAGCATAGCCATTTGAAGTGCGTTGTTGTCCATAGGCAACTCCGTAAAGTGTTATTACTTGACACTTGTGGTATGTTAACCTATTTTACTTGACATGTCAAGTGTTGATTTTGGGGAGGTGGAGTGTGGAGGTATTGCTGATGATTTTCTGTTTTGCTCGGAACGGGTCTCGTCGCTCTACACTTCGCAAAACAAAAAAACCATCAGCAACACCCTGTAAGCCTGGAATGCCGAGGTCTGCCCAATGATTTTCAACAAAAACCCTCGTCACACGTCATTCTGCACGCCAGTCGCAGAATCATGATACCGAACCTTTATGCGCAAGCAACGTCCGTAAGATGTTTTTAGATTAATATTTATAGATGGGAGTTATGATATGGGGATTTGGGGAATTGCGGGATTGTTTAATATTCTGAATATCTTGTTGCTGGTTGCCGGGCTTACGGTGACGGTGATATTGGTCATCATGCTGATTAAAGTGTTGATCAAGTTAAATAAGGTGCTTGATATTTGGTTGGAGCAAAATAGAAAAAAATAAATACCATTGCAAATATGCCCGCCACCCCATAAAGAGCACGTGCGGGCATATTATATAAACGCTTAAGTTTCCAAGTGGAAGATGTGGAAAATAATGTCCACCCGATTCTAATGCATTTCCCAACTGGATAAATATTTGTGTTGCTCCTGTGTCAATTTGTCAATATCCAGTCCGCAGGCTTTGAGTTTTTTCCAGGCCACATCGAGATCAATCTCTTCCGGAACAGGGATCACGCCCGGAGAGAGCGTTTTGTGATGAGTTGCAAGAAAATGCGCAGACATCGCTTGAATGGCAAAGCTCATATCCATGATTTCGACCGGGTGGCCATCTCCGGAAGCAAGGTTTACCAATCTACCCTCAGCGATTACAAATATCGTATTGGTATTGCTCAACTCATATCCCATGATGTTGGGCTTATGCTCACGGCTTTTTGTGTTCTTGTCGAGCCAAGCCACATCAATTTCAACATTGAAGTGACCGGCATTGCAAAGGATAGCCCCATCTTTAAGCGATCCAAAATGGCGCTCAGTGATGATGTCTGTACAACCTGTTGCTGTGATGAATAAATCTCCGTGCGCTACGGCATCATCCATAGTCATCACTGCAAAGCCATCCATCATCGCCTCAAGTGCTTTGATTGGATCGATTTCTGTTATGATTACGTTGGCACCAAAGCCTTTGGCTCTCATAGCGATACCTTTGCCGCACCAGCCGTAACCTGCAATGACAACAGTCTTCCCGGCGACGATTAAATTAGTTGTTCGATTGATGCCGTCCCATACGGACTGACCTGTGCCATATCTGTTGTCAAATAGATATTTGCAATGTGCATCATTGACGGCAATCATTGGGAATTTGAGTGATCCTTCGGCTGCCATGGAGTACAGGCGTTTTATGCCCGTGGTTGTTTCTTCACAGCCACCATAGACATTAGGGATGAGATGTTGGAGTTTGGTGTGCACTATATTGATTAGATCACCACCGTCATCAACAATGATGTTAGGGCCTGATTCAAGTGCCATGGTCAAATGGCGTTCATACTCATCCGATGATACGCCATGGACGGCATATACTGCCATGCCGCTTGCAGCAAGGGCTGCGGCAACATCGTCCTGTGTAGATAGGGGGTTGCAGCCGGTGGCATACATTTCAGCACCGCCTGCTTCCAAAGTTCTGCACAGACAAGCGGTTTTTGCTTCCATGTGGACAGAAAGTGTTACTTTCATGCCTTTAAATGGCTTTGTTTTTTCAAATTCCTCTTTTATTGCCTGTAAGAGTGGCATGTTGCGCCATGCCCATGCAATTTTAAGTTCGCCCGATGGTGCGAGCGATAAGTCTTTGACAACGCTGGGATGTCTTGTTGTTTTGTTTGCCTGTGCGCTTGTAGCGCTCATGTTATCTGATTTCATTTTGTTCCAATCCTTTCACATATCTTTGTGACTTCGCTGATGACCTTTTCGGCATCTATGGTCAGAAATTCTTTGTTTTCCATCAATATGCAGCCATTCACTATAACGGTTTCAACCTCACTTCCATTGGCTGAGTAGGCAAGTGCGGATACTGGGTTGTTGATGGGTTGCATATTAGGGTGGTCAAGGCTCAAAATGGCAAGGTCGGCAGTATTTCCGGGCGTTATCTCGCCGAGGTCGGAGCGTCCGATTGCCAAGGCTCCGTTTTTGGTTGCAATCATGAGTCCTTCGTGGGCGCTTATGGCTGTTGCGTCATGATTTACACCTTTGTGAATCAGGGTGAGCATGGCCAGTTCGCGGAACATATTAAGGGTATTATTGCTGGCGGCTCCATCGGTGCCGAGCGCTACTTTTACACCTGCTTTGAGCATCTTCGGAACCGGAGCGATGCCGTTGGCTAATTTGAGATTGCTCACCGGATTGGTTACGACGCAGATGCCTGTTCTGGCAAGTATTTTTATATCATTGTCCGTCAAGTGGACGCAGTGTGCGGCAAGTGTATTTTCGCTAAGTAGTCCGGTTTGCTCATAAAGCTCAACCGGGGTGCAGTGATACTTTTCTCGGATTGTTTCGATTTCTGCCAGACTTTCCGCTAAGTGGGTGTTTATGGCTAAGTTTTGCCGTTTTGCCTCTTGTGCGATTTCTCGCTGAAATCCTTCATCGCAAGTGTAGGGGGCATGTGGCGCAAACATAAAGCTCAGCGTATCGCGCCCTTTCCAATTGGTGATGGAATCAAGGGCTTCTTTGATTCGTGCGTCTCCTGCGGCTTTGTCTTCGCTGCTTCCGATAAGTCCTCTGGATAAGACGGCGCGTATGCCTGTTTCGCAGGTGGCCTCAGCGAGTGCATCCATGAAATAGTACATATCGACGAAGGCTGTTGTTCCGCATCGGAGCATTTCCATAACGGCGAGTTTCATGGCCCAATAGCAATCTTCGGCGGTGAGCTTTTCTTCAAGTGGCATAATTCTTCCGAATAGCCAGTCGTTAAAGAGTAAGTCGTCAGCGCAGTTGCGTAGAACGGTCATGGATGCGTGGGTGTGGGCGTTGACGAGGCCGGGTATGAGCATTTTTCCATTGCCTTCAATGGTCTTATCCGGTTTGAATCCTTCCGGTTCGGTTGTGGTTGAGGCGATTTTGTCATCGCAGATGTATACTGAACATGTTTCGACACCTTCGGGCAAAAGGGCGAGGATGTCCCTTATGAGGATATTCATGTATGTTCCTCACTTTCATTTTTGTGTGGATATAATACCAGTAAAGGTGGAATAAATCAAGGCAGTTGCGACTTTGAGTTTGCTACTGTGTAAAGTCAAACAAAGCGTTGTGGTTGACATTTGATAACAAATCTGCTAGAGTCAATACACAAAAACGCTGCGAGCAAATGGTTGGCGGGCGGTTTTAGAGTGAATTTAAAAGATGAAGGTGCGTCGGCAGATGATTGGAGAATCGCTTCAATTATTTTGAATATGCCGACGAGAATAGGGAATCAGGTTAGAATCCTGAACAGTCCTGCTGCCGTGTAGACATGTTCATTGTCTGAGTCGGAAGACCTGCCTCATTTTGGCGGCTTACGCCGTATCCGTAATACCTCTGCAGTGAATGGAGTGATTATGAGTACTTAGGGCTTTTTTGCTCAAAACGTAAGCGGCAATGCCGCTTTTTTTAATGGTATGGACATATGTCTGGATTTGAGGAATATACAGTGTCAATAAAACTTATCAGTGAGTATGCATCAAAGATAGTGCCTTTGGATATTGAAGCGATGGAGCGGGCAAGGCTTCGACAGTCTGAGCTGGTAAAGCCGCCCGGCAGCTTGGGTAAACTTGAGGAAATTTCAGTAAGGTTGGCGGGGATCAGCGGTGATGTGTTTTACAATACAGATAAGCGCTGCGTTATTATTATGTCTGCGGATAATGGTGTTTATGAAGAAGGTGTGGCGGCTACGCCTCAGTCGGTAACTTATGCTCAGACGCTAAATTTTGTGCGCGGAATCAATGGGGTGGCGACTATTGCAAAGCATTTTAACACCGATTTGATTGTTGTGGATGTTGGGATCAATGCGGATATAGGCCATCCGCAGATTATAGATCGAAAAATAAGGAAATCCACTTGGAATATTGCTAAAGGCCCTGCAATGACTTATGATGAGGCGGTTTCAGCGATTTTGATTGGTATTGAAATTGCGGTAGAGGCTGTTGAATCCGGGTATAAGTTACTGGGGGCAGGTGAGATGGGTATTGCCAATACGACGACCTCTGCGGCGGTGCTTAGTGCACTCACAGGGCTTTCGGCAGACAAGGCGGCAGGTAAGGGCGCCGGGCTTACGGATGGGGCTTATGAACATAAGATAAATGTGGTAAAGACTGCTATCGAAAATAATAAGCCAAATGTTGCCGATGCTATTGATGTGCTTGCGAAAGTTGGCGGCTTTGATTTGGCGGCTTTGGCCGGTGTATTTATTGGTGGTGCGATGATGAGGGTTCCGGTGGTGATTGATGGTTTTATATCGATCGTTGCGGCTTTGGCGGCCACGAGGATTGCTCCGCTTTCAAGGGAGTATATGATTGCCTCTCATGTTTCTTTTGAACATGGCTTTGCTTGTGCTGCGGAGGTGTTGGGTTTAGAGCCTTGTTTGCATTTGGACATGAGATTGGGTGAGGGAAGTGGTTGTCCGATTATGTTTTCTGTGATTGATGCGGCTTGTGCAGTTACGGCACATATGGGAACTTTTGCAGAGGCTGAGATAAATGATGAGTATCTTGAGGAGATTAGAGCCGGGGATAAGTTTAGTGTGTCTTAAGCTGGCGGGAGTAAAGCCCCATCGCTTACCGACAGCTCTTTATAGATGCTTTTCACTCCGTGTAACTTGCTTTGCAATATAAATTTGGGAGTATGTATGAAGGTATTCGTTTCGGGTGGGTGTAAAAATGGTAAGTCGTTTTATGCCCAGAGACTGGCAAAAGATGCGGCTCATATAGACGGAGGCATATCATTGCCGCTTTATTACATTGCCACCATGCGGCCAGTTGATTCTGAGGATGATGCGCGCATCGCACGGCATATTGATGAGCGTGACGGTTGGGGCTTTGCGACGGTCGAGCAGTATGAGCGGATTGAGGAGATTTTGTTAAAGTGCGACTGCGGTGGTTCTTTTTTGCTAGATAGTCTTACGGCACTTTTGGCAGAGGAGATGTTTCGCCCTGATGGGCGTGTGGATGAGCAGGCGGCGGTGCGGATTGTGCAAGGGCTGACTGAGATTTTGGATTCAGTTTCAAATATTGTGATTGTATCTGATTATATTTACAGTGATGCGGCTGTATTTGATCCGCTTACGGAATTGTATAGAAAGTCGTTGGCGATGATTGATCGAGTGGCCGCTGAGATGTGTGATGTGGTTCTTGAAGTTGCTTATGCGGGTGTGACTGTACATAAGGGTAAGGATGTGTTTAGGCATGAAGCGTGTGTTTAAGGGGCTAATCATGGCGTTTGGCATGTTTACGACAATCCCGATGCCTAAGGTGTGGGATGATCGCGGGGCTAAATATGTGATGACTTGGTTTCCTATCGTTGGATTGGTGATTGGGTTGATTTGGTGGGTTTCGGCGGAGTTGCTGGTATACTTACAGTGGCCGTCATTACAGAATCCTCCATTTCCTTTTTTTTCTATGCCTTCACCCATGGTGGCGGGCATTCAATTGATCATGTGTTTCATTTTTGTAGGCTTGATCCATCTTGATGGATTCATGGACACCTGCGATGCTATTTTATCACGCCGCTCTGTCGAAGATAAGCTTCGCATTCTGGGCGACTCAAATGTCGGAGCGTTTTCTGTAATCATGATTGTATTTTTATTAATTATGCAGTTTGCTGCGCTGGAATCAATCATGCGTGGAAATGTTTCCACGTTCTTCTCAATAAGTATATTTCAGCATCCATTTAATAGTATGTTAGGGCTTTTAATAGTTATTCCTATTGTGTCTCGTACTTTTTCTGCGATGGCTATGCTTTGTATCAGGCCGATGAAAGCAGATGGTTATGTGGGTGTTTTCAGGCCAATCAACGCAATGCCGCATAGAATCATTATCCCAATTCCGGCACTGATATCACTTTTTCTTGCATGGATGGGTGTCGGTTGGGTTGGTGTAGTAGTCGTACTGGCGGTGGCCATAGGGTATTGTGTTTCAATGCTTATCGCACTTAAAAGTTTTGAATTCAAGGGTGTTTCAGGTGATTTGGCCGGTTTTTCATTGGTGATCAGTGAGCTTTGTGGTCTGTTTGCCTTGGCGATAGTTTCATAGTGGAGGTAGCGATTTGATTTTAATATTTGGTGGGGCGTATCAGGGGAAACTTGATTATGCTGTGGAGCGATTTAGGTTGTCGGAAGAGGACATATACCATTGTAGTGAGGATGATGCGCAAATGCCGACAGGGAAGAAACTTATATATGAACTCGACAAGTGGATTTTGGCAATGCTTAAAGCGGATGCATGTACAGCCAGTGCGGTCAAGCGGCTCATCGAGGACAATAAGGATGTAATTATCGTCTGCAATGACGTTTCTTGCGGCATAGTTCCCATTGATCCGGTGATGAGAGCATGGCGAGAAGCTGTGGGCAGGGCGTTGGCGGCTATAGCTGGTGAGGCGTGTGCAGTGGTGCGGCTTTTTTGCGGCGTTGCGACAGTGATAAAAAGTGACGGAGGACTGATTACTGATGAATGTTAGGACGAAGCTTATGAAGCTTATGGTCGTGGCCTTAATGGTTGTGCTTGTTATAGGTGTTGTTGCATGTGGTGCGGACAATGCGCTGATTGGGTCAGAAAACGGTGGCATACAAGGGGACTTGTTGGAATCACCTGAATCAAATGGACAAGATGATGCGTTGGCATCAAGGCCGGTGATTACAGAAGATCGAGATGGGAATCCGATAACGCTTCCCGACGCTATTGATACCATCATATCTATGGGGCCTGCGAATACGGAAATCATTGTTGCACTGGGGTTTGGGGATAAGATTATTGCAATGGATGGTTTTTCTGATAATATCCCCGGAGTCAATCCGGATATTCCAAAATTTGATATGATCGCTCCTGATGGGGAGCAGATTATTAGTCTGATGCCTGATGTGATATTTGTACCCGGAATGAGTATGCAAGGCGGCACAGAAGATCCGTTTTGGCTTGTATCGCAAGCCGGTATTACGGTCATTTATATCCCATCAAGTACGGATATTAATGGAATTATAGAGGATATACGTTTTGTTGGTGCAGTTTTGGGCGCAGATGAGCGTGCCGAAGTGATTGTTTCAGAGATGCAAAGCGAAATTGATAGGATCAGGGTGATTGGTGCATCAGTGACCGATGCCAGAACCGTGTATTTTGAGGTTTCACCTGCGCCGCATATGGTGAGTTTTGGCAGTGGGACGTTTTTGAATGAGATGATTGAGATTATTGGGGCAGTAAATGTTCTGGCGGCAGATGTTTATAGTTGGGCATCTATATCTGATGAGGTGATTTTGTCCCTTGATCCGGATGTAATTCTGACCAGTACAAATTTTATTGATGATCCGATTGGTGAGATAGCGTCCAGACCCGGATGGGGCGGCATTTCGGCGGTCAGAGATGGTTCAGTGTATTTTATTGATACTGATGCGAGCAATAGGCCGAGTCACAATATTGTGCGGGCGCTTCTTGAAATGGCGTATGCGATCTATCCGGAAACGTCTTGGTAAATGCTGATTAAATCCACCGGAAGTAATTGCGAGGGAGCATGAATTAATTCAGTGCTTATCTCGTTTACTTCGGGGAAATTAAAGTTATTAATGAGTTTACTGTGCAGTAATGCGCATGGCACAGAATAAAGTGTATAGAGTGAAAAATGCAATGAAAACAAAAGTTATTATTACGGTAGTATTGGCGTTGGTTGTGATATTGTTGGGTGTGGGTCTGGGCAGTGTTTGGGTGCCTCCGGGAGAAATTTGGGCAGTTATCCGGCATCGTGTGGCAGGAGCGACATTGCCCGAATATATAAGTCAAGCAGCGGTGTCGATCGTTTGGACATTGAGACTTCCGCGCACATTGCTTGCATTTATTGTCGGGGCTGCGCTTTCGGTGAGCGGTGCGGTGATGCAATCTGTATTGCGCAATCCGTTGGCATCATCATATACTTTGGGCGTTTCGTCCGGAGCATCACTTGCTGCGGGTATTGTGATTCTTTATGGAATAACGATTCCGCTTTTGGGGGTCATGTCCTTACCGCTTATGGGATTTGTATTTGGACTGGGTACTATCGTTTTGGTTATTGCGTTTGCGTCTCGGATAGATGGACGCATGGAAAACAACACGATTATTTTGACTGGTATGGTTTTTTCGCTTTTTGTAAATGCGGTGACAACGCTGATGTCAGCAGTCCGAAGAGAGCATTTGCAGCGGCTCATTTTTTGGCAGATGGGTAGTTTTTCGATGAGGGATTGGTCTACTATACTCATTCTTGCTCCCATTGCTCTTGTGGGTATTATCTATATAATACATTTTAATCGAGAGCTTGATATGATGACTTTTGGTGAGGAACAAGCAAAGACGATGGGGGTTAATCTCAAAAGAGTTAAATGGATACTACTGGTGACAGCGGCGGCTTTGACCGGGAGTTCTATTGCGTTTGTGGGTGTAATTGGTTTTGTTGATTTGGTTGCACCGCACATTGTCCGGCGGGTGTTTGGTGTCTCACATAGATATGTTATTCCTTTATCGGCGGTTTTTGGCGGAACATTTATGGTTTTGTGTGATCTTGTGGCGAGGACTGTAGTTTCGCCGTCGGAGCTTCCGGTGGGCGCTGTTTCTGCGCTTGTGGGTGCGCCGTTTTTTGCATATATTTATTTTGGTAAGCGGGCAAGGGTTTAGGAGTTGTGGCATTATGTTAACGATTAGGGATCTTTCAACCGGATATGGTGGGGTTGATGTTGTAAAGAATATTTCTTTTCATGTGGGAGACAATGAAAATTTGTCTATAATTGGACCGAATGGTTGCGGTAAGACCACGCTGCTTCGGGCGATTGCCAATATTCTCCCATATAGAGGTGAAGTTGAAATAGATGGGAAATTGCTTGCGGATATGAAGCACAAGGATATTTCCAGAAAAATCGCTATGCTGAGTCAGATGTCGGGTGTTTACTTTCAATATAGCGTATATGACACGGTGATGATGGGCAGGTATTTGCATATTAAGGACAAGATTCTTGGGTTGCCATCGCAGGAGGATCGGGATTATGTAATGAGCTGTCTTGAGGCTGTTGACCTTATGAAGGTGCGCAATAAGGCCATAACTGAGCTTTCGGGCGGGCAGTTACAGAGGGTCTTTTTGGCGCGTACTTTAGCGCAGTCACCTGATATTATTTTGCTTGATGAGCCAACGAATCACCTTGATTTGAAGTATCAGATTGAGCTTGTGGATTATTTGAAGAGATGGGCGGTTGAAAACAAGCGTACGGTAATTGGTGTAATGCATGATATCAACCTGGCCATCAAGCTCAGTGATCATGTTTTGGTGATGAAAAATGGCGAGATTCGGGGTATAGGAAAAACCAACGAGGTGATTTCTGATGCGCTTCTTGAAGCGGTATATGAAATCGACGTCGCCGGTTATATGAGGAAGTCACTTAAACGGTGGGAAACGGTGCGGGGTTGAGATAATAGGTTACTTTGCTTTTTTTCCAAGCAAAAATGCGATGATAAACCCTACAGCGCACAAAATTGCACCGATGATGATTGCAGGAGCTGATGTTCCGCTTTGGTAGACTATTGGATTTTGGAAAAGTGTTACAAGCGAAGCGACGATGAGTCCGAGGATCACCGCATAGACTGACTTGTGATAATCACGCAAGAGTTTTTCCATAATACGTGCCATGAACAATACGCCGATGAGTGCGCCAATGCCAAAAGGCGCTAAGATGACTGCGATTTCAAATAGTAAGTCCAAATTGCGCGGGTCAACCAGATATGAGCCAATATTTGAAACAGTGGAGACGATAAGCGGGTATAATCCCATTATAAGGAGTATGAATGCACCGCTGAGGCCCGGTATAACCAAAGAGGCACCGTTGATGACACCTGCGACAAGAAGGAAGACAATTACCATAGTATTTATTGAGCCATAAGTGCCTGTAGGATTGATATCCGGTGTGGAAAAGCCGGTTGATAGAAGATATAACAAGGCCATGGCGGCAATAGCGAGGACGACCTCTCTCGGTGCGATTTTTTTGGCACCGCCTTTTGCATATGTGTATGTTAAGGGGATTATGCCTGCTAAAAGTCCTGCAAAAAATAGCATTGTGGGCAGTGAGAAGCTGTTTATGAAAAATGTGATTAATCGGCTGAATAATACTGTGCCTACAGCGATTCCGATAAGAAAGAGGATCAAATATCTGGCATTTTGGCGTTTGTTTTCTTTGAAATGGTTCATCGTGTGGAGTAGTTCGTCGTAAAATCCTAAGATGATGGCCAGTATGGTTGCACTGACACCCGGAATTACGAGTGTCATTCCGTAGACTGAGCCGTTGAAAAGATTCTTGATGTCTTTGAACATGTTGTACCTGCTTTTTATGTATTTGGTCGGGGTCTGTTGCAAATTGTCATTTGAGAAAGTGTGAAACGGTTGGGAGATCTTGCTTTTGTGCGGATATTATTTTACAAGTTTCGTTATTTCTTTGCGGTGGGGGTGGTCGGCACGCATCATCATTTCGAATAAAGCGGATTCTGCGGTTGTGATGATGGCTCCTGCTTGTTCCATTCGTCTTATGGCATATTGAAAATCTGTTTCGAAGCGTGTGCCGATGCAGTCCGCCAACACGTAGACATCGCAGTCTTCTTCAAGCAAGTCAAGAACGGTTTGTTGTACACAGATGTGCGCTTCAACGCCAAGGATAAAGACAGCATCTCTATCGTGGTTTTCGAAGTGGTTTACAAATGCCTCTGATCCCCAACAGCTAAATGACAACTTTTCAATAGGCTTAAAGTCAAATAGAGCTTGTTTTATTTCAGGGACTGTTTCACCGAGTCCTTTGGTGTACTGTTGTGTAGTTATGATCGGAACGCCAAGTAAGCGGCATCCTTCGATAAAAATTGCGGATTTTTTTATTATTTTGTCTTGGTTTTGGATCACCGGCATCATTTTTTCTTGAAAGTCGATGACTACGGCTATTGCGTTATCGGTTTGTATCATGTTGTTTCCTCCTAGGATGTATTCAGTTTTAAGCTATTTTACCACAGTGAGATGTAGGTGTCATATTTTTTATTTGACAAGTATACTTTTTGCATGTTAAAATCTCGGTGTAATTGAATAGTTGCGTCTTCGGGGCAGGGTGAAATCCCCTACCGGCGGTTATAGTCCGCGAGCGAGTATTTGCTGAATTGGTGAAATTCCAATACCGACAGTTATAGTCTGGATGGGAGAAGATGAGATATTGTGTTTGCACATTATCTATGCTTTGTACGACTGAAGGGCGCTGGCTTTTCGGTTGTATTTTATTTTGGAGGTATGAAAAATGCAAACTCTGTCTCACTCAAGGTCACAGGAACTGACGAAAAAAATCGCGGTACTCGCAATGCTCTCTGCTGTAGCGTTCATTTTCTCACTCATAAGAATTCCTACTGTTGCTTTTTTGCGGTATGAACCTAAAGATGTGATCATGGTAATTGGTGGCTTTTTGTATGGGCCGATGGCTGTGATACCGATGTCTATAGTCGTGTCGTTTGTGGAAATGTTAACGGTCAGCGATACGGGGCCTATAGGGATGATCATGAATATCATCGCAACGTGTTCATATGCATGTACGGCATCGTTTATATATAAAAGATGGAGGACATTCCAAGGTGCGGCTGTGGGTCTCATTCTTGGTATTGTTGTGAATGTTCCGGTTATGCTGTTGTGGAATTATTTTGTAACGCCTTTCCATATGGGTGTCGCACGTGAAGTGGTCGTGCAGATGCTTGTGCCTGTTTTTCTGCCGTTTAATGTGGTGAAGGGGAGTCTGACTGCTGCAATGACAATGATTCTGTATAAGCCTATCCGTAGTGCTTTGGTTAAGTCAAGGCTCATGCCTGTTTCGGCATCGTCGGTTGCGCGGTCGTCGAAGGTCAGTTTTGGGGTTGTGCTTGTTTCGGCATTTGTGATTATTACTTGTGCGGTGGTTGTGCTTTCGTGGCAGGGGGTTATATAAGGGGTTGTTCTTGCTCTTGTTTGTGATGTGAAATTTGGAAAAAGGGGACGGCCTGCGGCGTATTACTTTTCTGTTTGTGCAGAAAAGTAATCAAAAGACACACTTAGAGGACTCTGTCCTCTAAGAACTCCCGAGGACGGGGCTCACAAACTCGCTGCGGCTCGAACAAATTGTTCGCCCAGGGACGAGAGACGAAGGACGAGGGGTTTTACGCTGTAGGGTGCGATGTCCTTCATCGCACCGCCATTTTTCACCAGATCCCTCGCGAGGGATCTGTCAGCGTAGCTGACTGAGGGAGTTAAACTCTGAAGCGGTAAACGGCCTGCTGTGATACGCTCTTCTTTTTCTTAGCGCAATGTTGCATGCTTTTCATTTGATGCTTGTATTATGATATCTTCTTGTTCTTGCTGGGTGGGGATTTTTCTCGATCATTGGGGGATTTTTATATTGACATTAACACAATTGGACAGGCTTCGATGAATTGTTGAAAGTATTTCCGTTAGCTCAACCTCGCATCTATGTAAATGTTTATAGCTGACAATTTCGATGAAACTACTTGTGAAGAGCCGTGTGCGTTAGTTGCGCAAGCACGGATTCTGTGAGGGGCAGTTGCTGTGAAGTGGCTACCTACTCGACCGTTTTTTGGTGTGTTATAACACTTTTGCTTATTGGCAACGTCTTTCAGTTTTTATGGAACAACTCATGGTTGTTTGCAGATGCGGTTCCAGATGAAGAAATGGCAGTAGTCATTGCTGATACTGTTTTGATAGCAATGGGAGAAAATGGAATTTTAAGTCCAATCCCTTTATCAACTGGAAGATTTTGCACAATTGCTCGGGATGTTATAGATTTAGACCCTTCAGAAGTCACATATTTCAGCTATGTTATAGATGCAACTTTTAGTAGATTAAGGCGAGCATGGATTATTAGAGGAGAATTTCCAGACCCTCCGGAAGGTTATGCCGCTATTATGGGATGGGTTCCAGAAGTTACCATTAGAATGCGAGACGCAAGAATTATAAGCGTCAGATTCCGATGAGCATGAAGCTTTCTGAGGAATTAGAGTAATGGTTGCAGCAATGGAAACATTGACGAGAGAGCGCCATTTACTAAAAGGTGTTATGCGGATTGCGGACACGCCGAGTGGTTGGTAAAATAAAAGCCAAAGGGGTGAGACTAAATGGGAAAACGAAAAGACATGACCCAGTGCTGCAAAAAGTATAATCATGCCTATGTTTTGCTTGTGTGAACAGCGTATATCTCGACTTTGACACATGCCGAAAAAAAAAGGAGTCTGCGAATGTTGCGTTGCAACGAATTGCGGACTTTTCGAGTTGAATAAAAGTTGTAGTAATATTTAAGCATTTTTGACAGCGGCAA
>Ga0123355_10000755_pt1 | contig 44235 bp, 37 predicted proteins | sample TergutEmb28metaG_3_FD_89872 | JGI IMG/M metagenome (GOLD analysis project Ga0123355, IMG submission 89872) | Embiratermes neotenicus P1 segment gut microbial communities from Petit-Saut dam, French Guiana - Emb289 P1 | ecosystem: Host-associated > Arthropoda: Insects > Digestive system > Gut ...
GCGCACTTCCTCTTCGGCATACTGTTCTACATCGTAGGCAGCAAGACCAAGAGGAGTTTCTTTATACCCTTTTTCTCCAAAATAGATACCTCCGGTTAACTCGCGTACGACGAAAATATCAATTCCATCTCCAATGATCTCAGGTCTGAGAGGACAAGCGTCGACAAGCTCTTCGAATAATGTAGCGGGTCGCAGGTTTGCAAAGAGGTTGAGTTCTTTCCGAAGTCCGAGTAATGCTTGTTCGGGGCGTTCATTGCCGGGGAGTGTATCCCACTTCCATCCACCAATAGCACCTAAGAGCACAGCATCAGATGCTTTACAGGTTGCTATTGTCTCAGATGGCAAGCACTCACCAACTTGGTCAATTGCACAGCCTCCTGCAAGTGCAGCCTCATACTGAAAGCAATGACCAAAACGCTCCCCGACTTTATCTAAGCAGAGCAAGGCTTGCTCCATTACCTCAGGACCAATGCCATCTCCGGGAATTACTGCAATTGTGTAGTTCACGCTGAATCCCTCCCTTGTCTTAGCTTGATAGATGCCAGAAGTCCTCCTGCTTGTATGATTTCCTTGATAAACTCTGGAAACGGTTCAGCAGTATAGCTCTCGCCTTTAGTTAAATTCGTGATTATTCCGGTGTCAAAATCTATCTTAACATTATCGCCCGCATCAATTTTTTCGCAAGCTTCTTGGCATTCTAAAATTGGAAGACCAATGTTTATTGAGTTGCGATAAAAAATATGTGCAAAACTTCCTGCAATGACACAGGAAATGCCGGACTCTAAAATCACCATGGGTGCGTGTTCACGAGAAGAACCACAACCGAAATTTTGACCACCAACCATTATATCACCAGGTTTCACAGTTTTAACAAAGGTGGGATCTATATCCTCCATACAGTGAGCAGCCAGCTCTTTCTTGTCGGCGATGTTCAAGTAACGAGCCGGGATAATGACATCTGTATCTACATTGTTGCCGTACTTATGTACAGAACCTTTTACTTCCATGTGCATGATCATTCCTCCTTACCCTTTCTTCCTCGGATCGCTGATTTTACCTTTGATAGCAGAGGCTGCCGCGACTTGCGCACTAGCTAGATAAACCTCTGAGTCAACATGTCCCATACGGCCGACGAAGTTGCGATTGGTTGTGGCAACACATCTCTCACCTGCAGCCAAAACACCCATGTGACCACCGAGACAGGGACCGCAAGTCGGTGTAGAAACAGCGCAACCGGCTTGGATGAAAGTTTTCATATAACCCAGCTCAATGCAATCCAAATAAATTTGTTGAGTACCGGGGAAAATAATGCAACGCACGTCAGGGTGAACCTTTTGACCTGCAAATATTTCTGCTGCTGCCTTCATATCGCTAAGCCATCCATTGGTGCAAGATCCGATTATTACTTGGTTGATCGGGATTTCGCCTACCTCGTCAATTGTTTTTGTATTCTCTGGCAGATGAGGGAAAGAAACTGTTGGCTTTAGCGCAGAAAGGTCAATTTCAATAGTTCGGCTATAGTGTGCATCCGCATCTGCTTCGTAGATGGTATATGGACGGTTTACACGCCCTTGCATATAGGATTCGGTCACAGCATCTACAGGGAAGATTCCATTTTTTGCTCCGCACTCAATGCTCATATTGGCAATACAGAGGCGATCATCCATTGTGAGATTTGCAACACCATCTCCGGTATATTCCAGGCTTTGATATAAGGCTCCGTCAACACCAATCATGCCGATGAGGTGGATGATAACATCCTTTCCACTGACCATTGGTTGGAGCGACCCTGTAAGCTTCACTTGGATAGCATCCGGCACCCTAAACCATGCTTCGCCGGTGACCATTCCTGCAGCCATATCTGTAGAGCCAACGCCTGTGGAAAAAGCACCTAAAGCACCATAGGTGCAAGTATGAGAGTCGGCACCAATGATACATTCACCTGCAGCAACAATACCTTGCTCTGGTAAAAGTGCATGCTCAATACCCATCACCCCAACATCGTAAAAGTGAGTGAGATTATGTTTTTTTGCAAATTCGCGACAAGTCACACATTGCTCAGCAGCTTTAATGTCTTTATTCGGAGCAAAGTGATCCATAACCAAGGCGATTTTATCAGGGTCAAATACTTTATCAAATCCTGCGCCGTAAAACTCTCTAATAGCGACAGGACCTGTAATGTCATTACCCAAGACCAAGTCAAGCTTAGTTGAAATAAGCTGTCCGGGATGTATTTCCGGCAATCCGGCATGGGCGGCTAAAATTTTTTGAGTCATTGTCATTGGCATAACTAGATTCTCCTTTTCATTATTTTGACGTATCAGCTGAGACTTCTTGATTTACTGCTGAAACCAGAGCCAGGGCTGAGGCTGTTGCGATATCATTGTGAACTCCAATGCCCCAGTATGATTGGTTATTTCCATTGGAAAGTTTAACATAGGCTGCAGCACGCGCATCAGATTTATGCTCAATTGCATGTTGCATGTAGTCAGTCAGGTTAAGGCTAAGCTCAGGATACAATTTTTTCAGTGCATCACTTACAGCATCGAGAGAACCGTTACCCTTTCCTACGAAGTGATGTGTTTTACTGTTAACTATTAGTTGTACATCGGCAATAGTGTGTTCACCTTCTCGTCTCCAGTCCACTTGCTCTAGAGTAATTGGAGTGCTGACGTTAATATAGCGAGATTGGAAAGCTTGATGAACTTCTTGTGGTGTGAGCTCTTTTTGGCTACGGTCGGAGATTGATTTAATATAACCACCAACTTCACGGCGAAGCTCTTTTGGTAGCTGATAGCCAAAGTTTTGCTCTAAGACATAGGCAACACCTCCGCCACCAGATTGACTGTTAATACGGATGACATCAGTTTCATACTCTCTGCTCACATCGCCGGGATCAAGTGGAAGATATGGAACTGTCCAAAATGGGGTATCGTTAGTTTTGCGATACTCAAGACCTTTTGCAATCGCATCCTGATGAGAACCTGAGAAAGCAGCAAATACCAATTGTCCGGCATAGGGGTGTCTGGGACTAATGGGTAAATCTGTTGCCTCTTCGAATGTTCTGGTAAGATAAGGCATATCGCTCAAATCAAGTCCGGGAGATACGCCATGTGTGTACAGATTTAATGCCAAAGTTACGATATCGACATTTCCAGTTCTTTCACCATTACCAAAAAGAGTTCCCTCAACTCGATCAGCACCGGCTAAAAGAGCCATTTCTGCTGCGGCAACGCCTGTTCCTCTGTCATTATGAGGATGAATGGAGAGAATGACATGTTCTCGATTGTGGAGATTTTGATTCATGTAAGCGACCTGTTGAGCATAAACATGAGGCATGGAAGTCTCCACTGTTGCAGGCAGGTTAATAATGACTTTACGCTCGGAGTTAGGCTGCCAGACATCGATGACAGCATTACAAATCCGAAGTGCAAATTCCGGTTCAGTGCCTGTGAAACTTTCCGGTGAATATTCAAAGGTGAATTTGGTTTCCGGCATTTTATCAGCATATTGGTTGAATAATTGTGCGCCCTCTTTGGCGATAGCAATGATTTCATCTTGTTCCATTCGAAATACCTGCTGTCGCTGCGCTTGTGAAGTAGAGTTGTAGAGGTGGACAACAACCTGCTTCGCGCCTTGAATTGACTTGAAAGTTTGTTCGATAATATGTGCTCTGGACTGCGTCAAAACTTGGATTGTGACATCATCAGGGATTAAGTTATCCTCAATCAATGTGCGCAAAAAGGCATACTCAGTTTCTGATGCAGCGGGGAAACCTACCTCAATTTCTTTGAAACCAACATTGAGCAAAAAGTCGAAATATGCGAGTTTCTCATCAAGGCTCATTGGTGTTATGAGTGCCTGATTGCCGTCGCGGAGATCTACGCTACACCAAATAGGGGCTTTAGTTAGCCTGTCTTGATTCACCCAGTCGGTGTGACCTTGAGGTGGCATGTAATAAAGGGGTTGGTACTTGTTTGAGTTTTTCAAATTAATAATCATTCCTTTCTTCGGCCTCGTCATTCTGCGCGAAGTCGCAGAATCTAGTAAGTACAGAAATCTTGGATTCTGCGACTTCGCGCAGAATGACGTTAGTTTTCATGGACTATTTGACATTACTCGGAAACGAATTTTGGAAACAAAAAATCGCCTCCTATAAAATCAAGAGACGAAAGCATAAAAGCATCCGCGGTACCACTCTTGTTGGCGTCAAGCAACGCCCACTCGTTTGGATTGCACTCCGGGGTGAGACGCTGACTCTTCCATACGGTCTCGCACCAAATGACCGCTCTCTGAAATGGAGGTGATGCAGCATATTCCCTTCAATGTGCACTTTATTGAATTATTTTGCCACGGGTTATGATTCATACAATACTGCATTTAGAACGGCTTGTCAATAGGAACTTTGTCGTTTGTTAACTCATCGCGCTAAAACTGATAAAATGGTAGATTATGAAATGCGTCAAGGTCAAGCTTGCTAGTTAATTTCAAACGGTCGCTTGTTTCAAAACTTTTTAGAGGCTATTGCATCGTTTTGCAACAGCCCCTAAATTTGGGTCCAGCAGAATTTCAGCTGCGTTCCATGAGTCATTTTCCTAATCTTGCTGCTCCATCCATTTTGCCAGTTGGCTTGCCAGTGCGGAGTTGCCTTTTTCACTATTTTGCTTGTTTTGATTTCGCAAGTAATTTTCCGTATCTCGTTTTGACGCACCTGATTCACTGCGGCGTTTCTCAAAGTCTGAGAGTCTCTCCCTATATCCGCAGACGCACACGAAAAGACGCTTCTCTCCATCGCCACGCATCGCCAGCCTCTTGTGACAGTTAGGGCATCTTGCATTGGTTTGCATCGATAGATTTTTGCGATAGCCGCACTCTCTATCCGGACAAACGCGCATGGTTCCCTTTTTACCTTTTACTTCCAATAAAAACTTCTCACAGTCAGGACACTTGTCTCGTGTCATGTTATCATGGACATAGTTTGCATCGCTTGAGGCAACGGCGCTGACTAACGCTGAGGCATACTTTCGCATTTGCTCAATAAATGCATTTTTTTGTGCCGCTCCACGACTTATAAGTGCCAGTTCTTGCTCCCACTTCGCGGTTAACTCGGCGGAGCGGAGATCTTCCGGAACCAGGCCCACAAGTTGGATTCCTTTTGAGGTCGGCACAATCTCCTTGCCACGCCGCTCAATACAAAAAGACGAAAGTAGCTTTTCAATAATGTCCGCCCGGGTAGCCGGTGTGCCCAGCCCGCTTGTCGTTTTAAGGATAGCGCGCATGTCGGCGCTCATTTCCTTGCCACTCGGATTCTCCATTGCTGTGAGTAGCGTCGCTTCGTTATATCGTGCAGGGGGCTTTGTTTTGCCGGTTACGATGTCACAGGATTTTATATCCAACTTATTGCCTTGTTGGATCTGCGGCAAGGTTTGCTCTTTTACATCTGAGTCATCTTCTTCCTCATCGTCGCTAAAGGCTTGTCCATAGGCGACCTTCCAGCCAGGTGCGCGTATTATCTTGCCTTTTGCGGCAAAGCGTTCCTTGCCGACTGTTATGGTCAATTTGGTCTCCTCATACTCAAATGCAGGACTGAGCACCGCCAGAAAACGGCGCACAACCAGGTCATATATATTGCGCTCCTTCGGGTTCAGGTATGATAAATCAACCGGCTCGTCCGTAGGGATGATTGCATGATGGTCGCTGACTTTGCTGTTGTCCACAATGTATTGTGTTTTTAGCGGTCGTATCTTCGCCAGAGACAGAGCAAGCTCCCGATAAGGACCAACCGCAACGCTCCGCAGCCGATCAGGAAGCGTTGAGATAATGTCGTCTGTGATGTAACGTGAGTCGGTACGAGGGTAGGTGAGTAGTTTGTGATATTCGTAAAGCGACTGCATAATCGATAGCGTCTCCTTGGCAGAGTACGCAAACTTGCGATTTGCGTCGCGCTGTAGTTCGGTTAAATCATAGGCAGCGGGCGGTGTTTTGTATTTGTACTGTTTTTTTATATCAGACACGATACCCTGCTTACCCGAAACTTTCTGCAAAACCGCCTCCGCGTCCGCTTTGCTTGATAGGCGAGACTGTTTGCTAGCAGATAGCCATGTCGCTGAAAATCCGACGAATTGTGCTTTTATGGTGTGGTAATCTTTTGGCACAAAGCTCTTTATTTCTTGCTCTCTATCCACGATCATGGCAAGCGTAGGTGTCTGCACACGTCCGGCAGAAAGGCTGGCACCGTACCTACATGTGAGCGCTCGCGTGGTATTTAAGCCGACGAGCCAGTCAGCTTCGGAGCGAGCTTCCGCCGACAAGAACAGATTATAATAATCCTTGGCGGGTTTGAGGTTTTGAAATCCGTCGCGGATTGCCTTATCCGTTTGTGATGAGATCCACAGTCGTTTTGCAGGTTTCTTACAAGCTGCTTTGAGCAGAATCCAGCGGGCGACAAGCTCACCCTCACGCCCTGCGTCTGTAGCTATAATAATGTCGGAAACATCCGCGCGTCTAAGTAGTTTTTGCACAATACCGAACTGTTTGGAACTCTCCTTTATGACCACAAGCTGCATCTTGGGCGGGAGCATTGGCAGAGTTTCCAAACTCCATGTTTTGTAGTCCTTGCTATAGATTTCAGGATCGGCCAGCGTTACAAGATGCCCTAGAGCCCAGGTAACAATGTAGCGGTCTCCGATCATGCATCCTTCACCCTTCTGTCGGCATCCCAATACTCTGGCAAAGTCTTTGGCCACCGATGGCTTTTCAGCCAATACTAACGATTTTCCCACAACTCATGCTCCTGTCTTTTAGTGTCACAAGGCTATTAATGCAAGCCCTGTCGAGTTTTTGTAGATTTAATAATTATATGACAGTATCCCAACCTTGCTCCATTATATACCATATCTTGACGAAAAACACTATTAATACTAATCTTTGTTCCAAAACTTGTAAATTTTCATTGTGTAAAACAACCAACAGAATTCGGCAATACAGAGAATTTTCAAAAGCTGTTGACAAGATAAATAATGCTGTGATATCTTGTCTGCAACACTTATTCCGAAGCTCGTATAAAGTGTTGGTAAAAAGGAATAAATTATATGTTGGAACAACTTAAATATAAGAATACGGCTGACATTCTTCTCTATTTATTTGCCAACGGAGCTGTGACGAAACCAGAAATAGTTAGGAGCATGTTGCTGGGAAACTCGACAGTATCTGACGCGATTAACGAATTGATTGATATTAAACTGGTACACGCTATTGGTAAGGAGGATTCAATTGGTGGCAGGAGAGCCATTATATATGACTTGAATCGTGATCATGGAAGTTTTGTCGGAGTTGTTTGTAGCGAAGACTGTATTGACTTTGTCATAAGTGATTGTCATAGTCGCATTGTGAAATCATGGATCACTCAAATTGATTGTAAAATGTCTGCATTTTCTATTTTGCTAAATGAACTACGAATGATTATTGGCAGTGAAAAAAACATCTTGGGTATTGGCATTGGATTACACGGACAAATCGATTACGAATCTCAAGTCGTGATATCTTGTGATAGCTACGACTGGTATCATGTACATCTGAAGGAAATAGTTGAGCGAGAATTTCGCATATTTACAGTGGTTGACCACTGCTCAAATGGAGCGGCTCTGAGAGAAAAATGGCTAGGCGCAGCTAAGCGTGTCCAAAATTATATATACTATATAGATACTTCACCGAAAAAAGCAGCGATTATCCTTGATGACAGGGTATGTAGAGGGAAAGACAATCTGGCGGGTAGTATGACTGAACCGCATACAGAATGTTATCAACGCATAATTGAATTGCAGAAAATACTAAATATTGAAAAAGTAGTAATTGCAACTAATGATTCAATAGTAAGAACACAAGTACAACACGAAAAGAATATCATTCTGTTGGATGTATGCCGCTATGATTTGGCAAGAGGAATGGCAACATTAGTGCAGACAATTTGGTTTAATTACGTGCTGATACGGAAAGGGGGTTGAGGGCTTTATACGTGGTCGATAAAATAGCCATAAACACACAGTGCTGCTAGAAAGGAGCGATGCCGGGAGAGCTGAGCTAATCAAAATTGAAATATATTATACCTATTTATCACATTAACTTATAAGAAGGGATTATTAAAATATGATAACTGCATTAATTATTGTTATTTTTCTCGTAATGTGTGCATTGATGTACACTAAGAAACTCTCTGCATTGTTTGTGTTGCCGATTATGGCATTCCTGATTGCACTAGTATCGGGTATACCATTTGGTGACGTTGCAACAGATGAGGGTACAAGTGCGGGTATTTGGACACTGCTATTCGTAGATGGTCCGGTAAGATTAGCAGGAACCATTATGATGCTTATTTTTGGTGCGATTTTGTCACAATTAATTTACGTTACAGGTATAGCAGGAACCATTGTTAGAAAAATCTCAGAACTTGCAGGTGACAGACCCTTAGTTTTAGGGGTACTGCTTTTCCTTGCACTTAGTGCTCTATTTACAACACTAGGCGGTTTAGGAGCTGTAATTATGGTCGGTACAATTGTACTTCCAATCATGGCTTCTGTCGGGATTAAGCCTATAACATCAGCATGTATTTTATTGTTTGGTTTGAGTACAGGTGGTATTTTCAACTTGACAAACTGGGGATTATACATAGATGTACTCGGGCTTGAAGTGGCAACTATCAGAACTTTTGCATTCCCACTTGGTGGAATATTCGCTTTAATGGGAATTTTGTTCATCATCGTAGCAGAAAAATTTGGCGGAAAGATATTTAAAGGTAAAGGCAAAAAAATTGCATGGCCGAAACCATCTGTACCAGATGAGCAAGCTGAACCACAGAAAAATGCGAGATTCTTCACTTTAATAACACCAATTATTCCTTTGGTATTAGTGTTGGTTCTTGATACACACATCATTACTGCTCTCACAGCAGCAATTGTTTACTGTGTAATTACAACAATCAGCAGAGATACGGCGAAGAATCTCACAAAAGCTGTAGTTGAAGGAATATCGAATGCAGCAGGCGCAATCTTCTTGTTGATTGGAATCGGCATGCTGTTGGTAGTCGTAATGGATGCAAGAGTAACCGAAAACATTGGTCCGGTTATCGCAAACATTCTTCCTCAAAATCCATTCCTCTATGTAATATTCTTCGCGGCATTGGCTCCACTTGCACTTTACCGAGGTCCGTTAAACATCTGGGGATTGGGGCTTGGTCTCGGTGCAATTATGTTTGGAACAGGTGTACTTCCTGCATTTGCGATTATGGCAGCACTAATGTCAACAGGGCAACTGCAAGGAATTTGTGATCCGACAAACACTCATAATGTATGGACAGCGTCTGCTACAGGTGTCGATGTAAACGACATTTTGAGAAGAACATTGCCATTTGTATGGCTCGGAGCCATCATAGGGCTGATCATTGCAGGATTTATGGCATTTTAGTTAGTGAAAACTTTTTTCACAGCCACACTACGTAATACTAATCATAGGAGTATCAAGATGATGAATCAAGCAATACGAATCGGCATTGATGTGGGAGGAACTTTTACTCATGCTGTAGCTGTTGACTACATGACGAGCAAGGTAATAGCACATGCTGTAACGCCGACAACGCACTCATCAAAAAACTCTGTATCTGAAGGGATAGTAAAGGTTTTTAGTGATGTAATTTCAAAAGTTGGAACAGAGAAAAATGAAGTTGTTTTTGTTGCTCACAGTACAACCCAGGCAACCAATGCATTGCTGGAGGGTGATGTTTCCAAAGTTGGAATCATTGGTATGGGTAAAGGCGCAGAAGGATTGAGAGCGAGTAGCGATACAAACATAAAAAAACTTGAATTAAGTCAAGGGAAAATCTTAGAGACTGAGCATAGTTACATTGACACAAACGGCAAAGACTTTAACGACGACAACATCGCACGTATCGTTAATGATATGAATGAACGCAAATGTCGTGTCATCGTAGCAAGCGAAGCTTTTGGTGTTGATGATGTGCAAAACGAGGAAAGAATCGTAAAAATAGCGTTTGAGAATTCTCTTGCAAGTACAGCGGGGCACGAGATATCGCAGCTATACGGTTTGAAGGTACGTACACGCACAGCGGTTATAAATGCGAGTATATTGCCAAAAATGACAGAAACAGCAAATTTGACGGAAGATAGTATTAAAAAAAGTGGTATCTCCGCACCTCTGATGATAATGCGTAGTGATGGCGGTGTCATGGATCTGGAGCAGATGCGCAAGCGACCGATATTGACTCTACTTTCAGGTCCTGCGGCAGGCATAGCGGCAGCATTGATGTTTGCAAAAATCTCCGACGGTATTTTTCTTGAAGTAGGTGGAACGAGTACAGATATTTCAGCTATCAAAAATGGTAAGGCGATGATTAAAAGCGCCTCTGTGGGTGGTCACTCTACCTATCTAAAAACCCTCGACTCCAGAACTGTAGGTATTGGCGGAGGCTCTATGTCGCGTGTCAAAGGAAATGATATTCTAGAAGTAGGACCAAGAAGTGCTCATATAGCTGGGTTGGGATATATTGCCTTTAGCAATCCCGATGAATTAGTAGGCTTGAAACCTATATTGTTCTCACCTATGCCTTCCGACCCGGCTGACTACTTAGGTGTAATAAATGAACAAGGCAAGAAATTCGCAATTACGCTCACGGATGCCTCCATTTTATTGGGAATGTCGAAAGAGGGCGATTATGCATATAATAATTTCGACATCGTGAAGCAAGTGTTTGACATAGTTGGTGCTCATTTTAACAAGAGTGGCGAGCAAATAGCAGAAGAAATTCTTGATGGAGCAATAAAGAAGGTTAGACCTGTAGTTGTAGAACTGTTGAATGAATATGAAATGGATTACGAGCTAGTTTCTCTCGTAGGCGGTGGTGGTGGTGCGACGACAGTAGTGCCGTGGCTAAGTAAGAAAATTGGAATGTCATATATAGTTGCTGAAAAAGCCGAAGTTATCTCTGCAATTGGAGCGGCTCTGGCGATGCTTCGAGATTCAATAGAGAGAACGGTTTTAGATCCGAATGAAGAAGATATTCTGTCTATCAGAAAAGATGCATATAATAGCCTAGCTTCGATGGGTGCAGACGCAAACACAATCGACGTGCAAATTGAAGTAGATCAGGCAAAAAACATTCTTAGAGCTATAGCGACAGGCTCATTTGAGATGGATCAAGATTACCACACTATGCAAAAATTGGATGAAGCGGAAATTCGTTTGAGTGCCATAAAATCGTTTAAGACCGACACTCCAGAAAACATTATGCTAGCTGCAGAAACCAATGGTCTTTACGTTTATGAAGAAACTGAAACAAAGAAAAGATTGCTGGGCATTTTAAAAACAAGCAAGAAGAAATACAGGGTTTTGGATTCTTTTGGTATTGTCAAATATCAAACAAATAACGGATCATGTTTTGTTCGGAAAAAGAAGGATTTCTTTACCTCAGTAAACCAGTTTATTGAATCGGCATCTGAGTATTCCGATGCAGGCATCACCCTTGCGCAGTTTTTGCTTGTGTATAAGAATAGGATTGCAGACTTCTCATCTGTCCTCGAACTGAAGCAACTTTTAAGTCTCGTAAATATTGAGCTACAAGGTTTAGATGACAATGAAACTGTCGTTATGCTATCGAGCAAACGCTAAGAAAATGGAGAACGTTATGACTGATTTTAAGAATTTATTACTAAATAACAAACATACACTCATAGTCAGCTTACCGGCAAATGACCCGGAACTTGCCAGAATATCGTGGCAAGAGGGTGCAGATGCGGTAAAATTACACATAAATGTGGCTCACAGAGCAAGTGGGAGTTCTTTTGGCAGCTTCCAAGAAGAGCAAGATGTTTTGAAGCAAGTTATTGCCGAAGCTAAAGGACCTTGCGGCATTGTGCCCGGTACAGATGTTGGAGTCATAGATGTAGACTACAAGCATGTCATTGATGCCGGTTTCAGTTTTCTTTCCATGTACGCTCATCACATGCCGGTATCATTGGTGAATGAAGGCTCTGTAAATACAATGGCGGCACTTGATAATACATATGACTTAGCTTATTTAAAGTATCTTGAAAATATAGGCATTGACATATGTGAGGCTTCCATAGCATGCCCCGAAACGTATGGAGATAGATTAAGTGCTGCAGAACTGATGATTTATAACCGAATTTGCCAAAACACGAACTTACCGGTTGTGGTGCCTACTCAACGTAACATATTGCCGTGTGAAGTGGCAAATCTTGCAGCATGTGGTGTAAATGCAACCATGATAGGTGCCATTGTCACAGGCAAAACTCCTGATAGTATTAGACGTGCTGTTGCGGAGTTCAAAAATGCCATAGAGAAAATTTGATTTAATATCAAAATTTCTTAAAATGTGCCAGCTTGCGATCTTTCTATTCATGGCTGTTTTGTGACTGAGCACGATGAAAGGAATGGTCATAATTATGATGAAAACATGCGTATTGCCAATAGATTCAAGACCGTGTAGCTATGACTTCGTCAAGGATCTTGCAGATATAAATGGAGCGGAGTGTATTCTTCCTCCACTTAGGATTATGGATGACTTTCGTCAACCTTCGGATTTTTCGACAATATCAAAATGGCTTGATACAGTGAGTTGTGACACCTTAATTCTTTCTATAGATCAATTATTGTATGGTGGCTTGCTTGCTTCACGACAAAGTGGAATCTCTTTACAAGCTGCTCTTGAGCGACTAAACATATTAAAGAAACTAAAACAGAAAAACCCGAATCTCCGTGTTTTTGCGTCGAGTGTCCTAATGCGCACAACAGTGAGCACACTTAGCCTTGAATCAAAAGTATGGTGGGAAGATGTAAGTCAATATGCAAAAGCCTCATATTTTGTGAGCATAGACGAAACGGATCAAGTGAATAAAGAGCGTCTTTTGGAACTTGAAAAGAAAATACCGGAAAGTGTGCTAAGTGAATTTCTATCAGTGCGCAAACGTAATCATGAAGTCAACAAAAAATGTATTGAACTCGTAAATTATGGGTTAATTGACTTCTTGCTAATCTTACAAGAAGATTGCAGTGAATATGGAATGCATAGAGCTGAACAGAAGAAGTTGCTGGAGATTATTGACAAATATGAACTTCAAAATCGAGTGCTTCTGCACAATGGAACTGATGAATCAACGACAGAGCTATTAGCTCGGGCTGCTTCGACTAAGCCAAAGCATATTCAAGTAAAGTGGTTGGGCGAAAACTCAGATTTTATAGCACTTTTCGAAGACAGACCTTTTATCGACAACCTAAAAAGCCATCTCAACATCATGAACATACATGAAGACGAAGAATCGGATACAATACTCTTCATATATTTGCCAAAAAATGGACAAAAAGACTTTTGTGCCGATTGGGAAAAACAACCTGATTCGGGATATGACCCAGGAGAACTTGAATCGTTTGCTCAGAGCATTGCTGATGCTATAAATCAGGGCAAAGATTGTTATCTTCTGGATGTTGCCTTTGCAAATGGTGGAGATCCGGAGCTGTTACAAAGTTTGGCAAAGCAAGTCGAGGTAAGCAAGTTGTGTGGTTATTCGGCGTGGAACACAGCAAGCAATGCATTAGGCACAATCTTGTCACAGATTGTTTTATCAAAAGGTGAAAACAGCGAGGCAAATAAGCGTTTTACTACAAGTCGTATTATGGATGATGTGATTTATCAAGCCGTTATAAGAAAGCGGCTGGAGAAAGATCTTAGGGAAAGAGGACTTGATCCATTTAGTATCGCCAATGTTGACTTGGCAGAAGCACTACTGCAAGTGAGATATGAAGAGGTTAAGCCTCTCATTGAAGAAATTATTCCGAACGCATTAACCAGCCTTGGGTTCACCCTGCGATGGTACAGAACATTTGAAATTGAGATTTGTAACAGAAGTAAATCGAAGGGAGTAGTATTTTGAAAGACACTTTTGATGTAGTCATTTGCGGAGGCGGAACAAGTGGAATCCCCGCAGCACTGGCAGCGGCAAGAAATGGGATGCGCGTTGCCATTATTGAGAAAAATTCGTGTTTTGGTGGAGCAAATACTGTTGCCATGGTTTCGCCACTAATGACGTTTCACGATGGAGATAAGCAAGTTGTAAAAGGCATTGCACAAGAGATCGTTGATAGACTGATGGAGCGAAATGCTTCACTTGGGCATGTCAAGGATTCAATAGGAATGGTGGCGACGATTACACCAATTGACTCTCAGGCACTTAAACTACTTTACTTTGAAATGCTGGCGGAGGAACCTAATATATCAGTGTTATTAAATAGCACGATTTCTGGAATTACTGTTGAGTCAAACTTAATTAAAGCGGTAAAGATATCCGGGAAATACGGCAAAATGACAGTTTCGGGTAAGACATTTATCGATGCTACCGGTGATGGAGACATTGTAAGTCTTGCAAAAGAAGGTTTTGTAATCGGACGCAATCCGGACGGACTGCCTCAACCTATGAGCTTAATGTTCAAAGTCGGCGGAATAGACATGGAGAAAGTACGGAACTACATAAGACAAAATCCGGAGCAGTTTATTTGGAATAGAGATTGTGATGTCGATGATTATCTGGCGGTTTCCGGCTTCTTCGGTCTTGTTAAAGAAGCACAAAAAAATGGAGACTTGAGCATTCCGAGAGACCGTGTCCTTTTCTTTGAAGGTATGATTGAAGGAGAGGTGCTTGTTAATATGACAAGAGTAATTAAACTCTTTGGAATTGATGCACATGACCTGACAAAAGCTGAGTTTGAAGCTCATAAACAAGTAAATGAGATTGTTAAATTTTTCAAAGATTACATCCCCGGATTCGAAAACTGTTACTTGAGCTCAGTTGCAAGTGAGATCGGAATAAGAGAAAGTCGTCGCCTCAATGGCGTATACACTTTGACTGCAAACGACGTGATTGACAATCGTGAGTTTGATGACAGTGTTGCAGTTTGCGCATTCCCAATCGATATACATAGTCCGATTGGCAAAGAGTTAAACTGGACTCAAAAGGAGAGGTTTGGCTGTTTTGATGTGTCGTACAGGACAATGTTGCCTAAAAAAATAAAAAATTTATTAGTTGTCGGCAGATGCATTTCAGCCACTCATGAAGCACTTGCAGCAGCGAGGATTTCAGCCACTGCTATGGCTCTTGGGCAAGCAGCAGGTGTAGCATCAGCCATGAGTCTTAAAGAAAAAGTCGCGTTACATGATTTGGACACATGTGAGCTACAGGAAAATTTAGCAAATCAAGGCGCTATCCCTGGGAAAAAATGGGTATGATATGTCCCATGCAAACATGTTGACGGATGCAGAAGTCCGTGAAATAGATGAGCTGTTGTGGCTTTCATTACCGGGATTTGCCAAAAATGTGGAAAAGCGTAAAGTGTTACATATAGAGGCGACACGTATTGGCAAAGAAACAGCAAAAGACTATCCGGTAAATATGGACAACATTGTCTTGTCATTGGAGAACATAAACGTAAATGGGCTAGAGTTCTTTTCAAAAGAAGACAGCGATCGTGCATACTATATGGTTGATGAAAGAAAAATTTATGTAAACGAACTGTTTATTATTGAAATGGCAGATTACTTTAAAAGTCAAGCTATGCCATATTACACTTTTGAAACGATAAAAAATGCGTTGGTTTTGCATGAAGCATATCACCATATAGAGGAAACGATTACAAAACCAACAGATGAGTTGTTAGAAAGTAAATTCAACACATTTGTGCCGCAAATCTACAGAGATATCGCTGCATTCTCTTATGCAAATTCAATCATGGGTACAACAATATGTCAAATGATAGACATTTTCTGGCTGAAAAAACATCACCCAAGGCAATTTAAAGCTTTCTACCAGTGATCAGTATTAGTATAACTAAGAATGTAATAAATTAATGGAGGAACTACAATATGTCGAAATCGAAAAAACTTTTATCAATCCTATTGGTGGTACTTTTAGTAATGGCAACTCTTTCTCAAACAGCACTGGCCCGAAATAACTATGTAAATGCGGACATTCCGGAAGAAGTGTATGAGGAAAACTTCCATGCGACATACGAATTGCAATTTACAGTCGAAATTGAAAATGTTTTAAATGGAGTTATCCGAGCCGTTTACCCAGATGGAACAGCTGTAGAACTCGGTTTGGTACGTCGCCCTGCAACAACAGTTGGTTTTTCCGCTGCAGGCTTTTGGGCAGCATATTACACAAAAGCTCAAGATGGCACATTCTCTAATGTTATTGCATCCGCGGTAAACAATTTCCACATGAAATTTGGTCCGCAAGAAGCTTACGATCCATTAGCATTTCAAGACTGGAGCAACGTGCCAGCAGGTCAACCTCGCCCATGGATTCCAAGACAGGTAACCGTGGCACCGCATTCGGAATGGCAGAGAATTTTGGCATGGGCAGTTCCACAAAACAATATTATCTACACAGATATTCATGGTGGAGATTCAATTTTCGGTGGAGCGTACTCGCCTTTCGTTGGTAGCCCAATTGAACATTTAAATTCAGAAGGAGAGTGGGAAAGCCTGGATATTCTGTACTATGATGGAGATTTTGATGGAATAGGAGCTCCGGAGAAACTGCGCATTAGAGTATATGAGGCTTCAACTTCCAGAGGGCGTCCGATTTACTTCGAGTTTGAAAACTGGGCCGCCGGCGATACAGTTGCAAATGTTAAACAAGAAAATAACGGTCGAGTGATGATGAGCACCGAAGACGGCGTAACGAGACACATTGCGGACATAATTCAAAGAGTACAAGGGACAGGGCGATTTGGTGGTATTGAATATGCGCACCATGGAGCGGTCAGAGCTTCTCATCCCGGTGTAATTTGTCTTTCAACAACCCCGCGTGTTGGGCGAACATATGACGCTGAACTGCGTGGTGGATTCCAATTTGTGCCTGCAAATCATGCAAAATTCCTTAACTACAATTTAAATCAAAACAGTTTTATCGATAGAGATCAATGGGGCATAATTGCACATGTTGGAGCAACAAGTGAAGCTCTATTTGATTCAAGATACGTTATTGATGGAGAAATTTCATACAATCCTATATGGGAAGGTGTTGCGCCCTTATTTTCCGGCTTCTTGAACTCAAGGTTTGTTGAGGATGAGCGTGAAAATTCAACATTCTTTATGGTGTCCACGAATTTTGGTGCAACATGGGAAGAGCCTCCGGTTATCTGGGCAACGACCGGATTAACCTCTGCAGGAAACCTTCCGTCACCTGTATCAGATTGGACAAATATTCGAATTTATGTAAATTATGTTGAGAAATCTGCAGAAGTATTTACTGGATCAAACCCGAATACGCTAAGAAATATGTTAAACGAAGGGGATGTAATACTTTCAACTCGGGGCAACTTGGGTATCTTTGAACATCACACTCCATTTGTGATACCGGAAGGCAGAACGCTAACCGTAACAACTTCACTAAATATACAACGCAATTCGACGCTACTGGTTGAGGGTACGCTTATCGTGGCCGAAGGTGGCAGAATTAATAATCAAGGTGGAACTGACCCACTTCGTGGAGGCGGCACAATAGTGGTAGCGCCTACCGGAAGACTTTTAAATAACGGGCATGTTGAAAATGTATCAAACTCATCTGTGTACAATTATGGTATCATTATCAACAATCAAAGATTTGAAGTTCGTGCCGATACAAATTTGACAAATGAAGCGGGCAGTGCAATTATTGGTTCAGCGCCACTGAATACGCACCGTGATGCAAATGTCAATTAATTAGGTGGCAAGCTATACGTCAAAATATTTTCTGCGTCCGGAATTGATTCAAAAGCAACTATACCACTGAAAAGTAAGGCTTTGAGATAAAGAAAAGGGTTTCAATTTTCGTACAGTCTAACAAAACTGCTCCAAAATTGAAACCCGGATCAGGCGATATAGGACTTAAATAAATCCTGTAATATCAATTGTGTATAGACTTTCAAGTGAGTAGAATCTATAAAAACGTTAGACCAGCCTGCGCCATTACTCTTGATTTTCTTGTTCGTGCCAATCTTTTAAGACCGCTTCAACCTGTGTAATCAACTCATTCTTATTTGGAATGTAGTACACATACCGTGATGCAAAGATGTTATTTGACAACCCACCTAACGCATATTCAGCATCAATGCTATCTTTATCAGTGCAAAGAATAATGCCAATCGGTGGATTATCAGTTTCATCATTTACCTCTGCACTGTAGTAGTTCAAGTAAGCATTTAACTGACCTACCGCTTCCGGCATAAACTTCACAGTTTTTAACTCTATCAGGATGTAAGCTCGCAGTATTTTATTATAAAATACCATATCAACGTATCTATGAGTATTATTAAGCGTTACACGCTGTTCTGTTCCCACGAAATGAAAACCCCTACCAAGCTCTAGCAGGAATTTTTCTATATGGAGTACAAGAGTTTTTCGCAAATCGTCTTCCTTCATAGGTTTATTTTCGGGAATATTCAAAAACTCGAAAACATAGGGGTCTTTTATTATATCGGTTGGATTCGAGATTTCTATACCTTCTTGTGCGAGCGATAAAACTGTTTCCTTATTTGATTCACCATCAGATAAAAGCAAACGTTCGTATAAAGATGTGCTGATTTGCCGTTTTAGCTCTCTGACTGACCATTTGGAGTTTTGTGTTTCTTTTTCGTAAAAGCTACGTTTATTCTTGTCAGAGATGGAAAGAAGCTCGCAATAATGAGACCAACTTAGCTGTCCAGACAGTGTCTGGACATCAGGAAAGTTTAGATAAAAGCTCCTCATATTGAACAAATTTGATCGTGAAAACCCTTTGCCAAGCTCTGTTGTTAAATCCTTAGAAAGCTCAAGGATAAAGCTACGTGCGGATATGTCATCTACCCCGGTTGACCTTTCACTGTCGGCAATCAGTTTTCCAATTTGCCAATACGAATATAGAAGTTCACGATTGATTGCAAGTGATACGTTTTGTCTCGCCTGCTCGATAATGTTTTTTATTTGGTTGATTATAGCCTGATTTGTTTTAGCAATATCCATAATTATCTCCAACTTAATAAGTCTATACTATAGCTCACATTGTAACATAAATCTCAGCAAAATTATACACCAAGCGAATCCCATCAGCAAGTGATTGAGCGCGGATGGCGATATAGGAATTGCCGCTCACAAACCATTGCAAATACAAAGAACAATCCCCTCGAAACCCAAATCTTGAGCTCAAGGGGATGGTGCGGATGAAGGGACTTGAACCCCCACGCCTCTCAGCACGAGAACCTAAATCTCGCATGTCTGCCAATTCCATCACATCCGCGGATATTAACCTAATTTTAAGCGCGAGCAACATAATACCACAAATAATAACGTCGTGCAAGGCTTTCTAAAAATAAACATATAATTCTTACAAAAGGTTTTGAAAAACTTTGATGACTACATACTGCTCTTGAACTTTTTGGCAGCGGCTAGATTTTCTTCTGCACTTGATAGAGCTGTTGCTGTTATATTTTCGCCACTACTTAATCGAGCAAGTTCATTTTTGCGACCTTCAATATCTAATTCTGTAACTTGAGTATATGTTCTGCCATCACTTACACTTTTACTTATAACAAAATGCGTATCTGCCATGACCGCTATTTGTGGGAGATGTGTAACGCAAAGCACTTGTCTGGCTTTGGCGAGCTCTGCAAGCTTTTCTCCCACGCGTTGTGCTGCAATGCCTGACACACCTGTGTCTACTTCGTCAAATACCATAGAGGCAGTATCGAATTTGCTACTTAGGACATTCTTTAAAGCAAGCATAATTCTCGCAAGCTCACCACCGGAAGCAATTTTGTTAATTCGTCCCGGCGCTTCACCTGCATTTGCTGACATGAGATACCAAACATTGTCACCGCCGGTTGCATTCAAACCATCATCACCATCAACTACGCCAAATTCGACCTTGAACTGCACGCCTTTCATATTCAACTGCGCAAGTTCATCTTCAACTTGCTTTTGCAGTTTTTTTGCGGCACTTTCTCTACTTTTTGTCAAAGCAGTACTTAGCTTTTTGGCTTCATCAAAAAATTTCATTAACTCTTTTTCGTATTTTGCAAGTCTACCGGAGGAGTCTTCGATTTCGGATAGCTCATCTTTTGCGACTTCTAAATATTCAATGGCTTCTTCTTCGCTTCCATATTTGCGCGTTATACGTTTTAGAACATCGAGTCTGGCTTCAAGCTCTTCAAGTTCGCCGGGAGAAAAATCCAGTTGCGCTTTGAAATCACGCAATTCGTCTGCGATGTCTTGTGCGGTATATCCCATATCGTTCAGACGTTCGCTTAGTAAACGCAAATCTTCAGAATAAGTGGCAGCTCGGTCGAGCTGCGTTTGTGCATCACTAATAAGTGCGACAACACCTGTGCTATCATCGCCACCATACAATGCTTCAAATGCTATTTCCAGTGATTCTGTCAGTTTCGATGAATTAAGCAGAAGCTCACGTCTTGAAGATATGTCTTCTTGCTCGCCAAGGTTCAAATTAGCTTGCTCAATTTCACTAATTGATTGCTTTAGACGCTCAATACGAAACTCTTTTTCCTCCTCGTCCATAGTGAGCTTCTTTATTTCAGTTTTTTTGTTTTTTAACTTTGTATATGCTTCTTTGTATTGTGCAATCTCGCTGTCATGACCACCGAAGATATCGAGGTATGTGAGATGTGCGCCTTCGTCAAGAAGCTTGCGCCCATCATTTTGCCCGTGTATATCAAGCAAAGTTGCACCAAGTTCGCGTAGAACACCTGCCGGAACAGGGGTGCCATTGATTCTGCAAACACTTTTGCCATCAGATGATATTCGACGTGCTAAGAAAACCTCACCGCTATCATCGGACTCGATTCCATTTTCTTCAAGCCATGTATTCAGAGCTATATTGCTTGAATCGGTTGTGTTATCAGAATTACCTGAAAAGACAGCTGTAACAGAGGCAAAATCTGCCCCTGTTCTTATAATTTCCTTTGATGTTCTGTTACCAGTAGCAGCAGACAATGAATCTATAACAATTGATTTACCGGCACCTGTTTCACCTGTCAGAACATTTAGTCCCTCGGAAAATGTGATATCCGCTTCTTCAATAACGGCCACATTTTCTATGTGAAGTAGTTTAATCATGATAAGTCCTTCTTCGGTTTGTATGGATTATACTAATCTTTCCTCTATCTCCTTGCGGAACTTTTCTGCAGTAGCAGAGTCGGTCATTGCTAAAAAAGCTGTGTCATCACCAGCAAGTGTACCGACAATGCTTTTTACGCCCATATCATCAATTGCACTGCATGCTGCCGGAGCAAGACCTGGAAGTGTTTTAATTACAACGATATTTTGTGCACAAGCTGATGACATAATACTCTCTCTTAGAATGTTTTTTAGTCGTACAGAATTATTCTGTATCTCAGGTCTTTCACTAACAGCATACCTATATGTGCCGCGTGATGTGAGTTCTTTGATGAGGTGTAACTCCTTGATATCTCTGGAAACTGTCGCTTGTGTGCTTTCTATTCCGATTTTTGCAAGTTCCTCAATCAAGTGATTTTGAGTTTCTACCTCTGTTGATGTAATGATATTCAATACTGCTCTTTGTCGTTCTCTTTTCATTATCGTTCTCCCAACTTTTCGCTTACTTTTCTATAAAAACTCTTATCTGATAGGCGCACTAACTGTGTGTTTCTTTCTGATTTAAGAACTCTCACAACGTCACCGCTTTGAATATTTGTGTGCTTGCCACCATCTACAGAGATATATGCAGGATTGGCCTTTTTGTAGCCGATATCGACTGTGACAATTCTCCCCGACAGAAGCACGAATGATCTGGCTTCAAGAACATGTGCACATATCGGAGTTATAATGATGTTTTTTGCAGCAGGATCAACAATAGGTCCACCAGCGGACATAGAGTACGCTGTAGAGCCAGTCGGAGTGGCAATAACAACACCATCCCCGGTAAAGTGAGTTATTTTTTGATTATCGCCAAAAATAGTCATGTCAATGACTTTGTTGTCACCTTTAATTACAATGTCATTCAACGCATAATCATGCCAAATGACCTCGCCATCCCGGAGTAAATGCACGTCAATCATAAGACGGTTTTCTATATTATATTCACTATTTATAGCTGCATCTAGTTGATGAATATCATCAACTTCAAGTTCAGCCATGAAGCCCTTGCCACCTAAGTTGATCCCGAGAATGGGCACACTCAAATCCGCTGCTGCACGCGCAGCTTTCAATATTGTACCGTCTCCACCTAGTGTTACTATCATCTCTGCATTGTGAAGCTCATCATCAATATATGAGTATATATAGCCGGACGGTGGGGGAACAGTCGTAGTTTCATCAAAGATTGCCGGGCATAGCACTATTTGCCACCCGTTGCTTTTGAGTATGTTTGCGACCTGCTTTGTTACACCAAAATTGACATCACTTTCAACATTCGCATAGAGTATGATTTTTCTTTGACTCATAAACATTCCTTATAATATAGTGTGCTTATCTTGCTAATTCAATTCACCATGGGATTCAGTTACGATTTTTTTTGTATCTATCTCGGCGCTTGCTCCGTAACTACTTAGCAGTCCGAGATATTCGATATTTCCCTTTGGTCCTTTTACCGGAGAGTGGGTTATACTCTCAACTATAAAGCCGGAATTTTCAGCATTAACAATAAATGCATCGAGTACTTCTTTATGTACTTCGGGATCACGCACTATGCCTTTTTTGCCAACCTTGCCTTTTCCTGCTTCAAATTGTGGCTTTATTAGGCATACGGTCTGGCAATTTTCAGTCATTAACTTTCTTACAACAGGCAAAACGAGTGCAAGAGAAATGAATGAAACATCAATTACAGCAAGTTCGGGAGCTTTATCAATCATATCCGGTGTCACGTAGCGTATATTTGTACGTTCCATGACTACAACACGTTCATCGGTACGAAGACTCCACGCAAGTTGTCCGTATCCAACATCTACTGCATATACGAGTTGTGCACCTCGTTTCAACAGGCAATCTGTAAAACCGCCGGTTGAAGCACCACAATCGATACACACCTTGTCTTTTGGTGAAATATCGAAAAAATTAAGAGCTTTTTCTAGTTTTTGTCCTCCTCGACTTACATATTCAAGTTCGCTAAAGAGGTCAAGGTCATTATTTGCCATTGTTTTGATTACTCGTTTCGGTTTTTTGGATTAAAGTTACTAATTTATTTTTGTCCGTTCTGTTTATCGGACTTATTTGACTTGTCAGATTTATCTCGTTTCTCAGGCTTTGCAAAAGGCATTATACGAAAAAACTTACATATTTTGCCGACACCCAGTATAATTGCGGTGCTCTTATTAAAAGCAAGTGTTTTGCCGACAGCTTTACCACCGACAGTCACCCCGGTTACGACAGCCGAAATAATTACGGGGAACATAATGCTTTCCGTATTAAAGCCTTCCATAAGTCGTGCGGCTATCAACGCGGCAGTTGTTCCGCTGATAATTCCCGTAACATCGCCGATTACATCATTGCAGTAACATGTAACTCGGTTTGCGTTTTTGACCAGTCGCAGAGCCTCTGCTGCACCCTTTTGACGACGTGTTGCCATTGAGTTAAATGGTGCTTCATCAGCTGCCGTTACAGCAATGCCAACAACATCAAAGACGATACCAACAATTATGAACACAGCAAGTACAGCAAATGACATGATGTAACCTGCATTACCCAAAATTTCTGTGGACGCAAGTGTAAACACAACAGATGCCACAAGACTGATTACAATTATTTTAATGAGCCATTTTATATCTGTTTTTTTATTCATAGTCTTTTCAAAACGTTTCCCTCATCTCAACTCGATACGCAGTATCGAAAAGGACGAGCAACGAAGCGAGTATGCATTCGACTTTAGTCGGATGCGAACTTAGCGTAGTTTGCAAGGATGCGCGGCAGCGGGTGAAGTAAATCTTACGGCTTAGGTCGGGCTGGATTTCCCCCGTGGATATCTTCCGTTGCCGTGAAGACGGTTTCCCATTAAACCCACGTCCGGAGTGTCGCCATTGTCAAGTAACCTTAACAATTGGAACTGTGTACTGAAACAGTAAAAGTTCCTCTCCGCTGCCCGATTGCCACTTAGTCCGTACTGTAATCCTCCGCCCGCCTCGTGAATGATGAATATCACTCAATGAGCAGCCTAGGTGTTTTCCACCACAGTCAAACCGTCTCTTAGCCTCTTTTGCAGTAAATATTTCAAAGGCAGACTTGTTTTTTGTTATGGCCACAACGCAAACAAGTGATCCCCTTATCCGCATTTACCACTCAAGGCAGGCTACGCTGCACACAGCACAGGGAGAGTATAAGATATTTCACTTACACCTACTCCACAAGCTTTCGCTCAAGCCGAAAAGAAGGCTTTACGCACCGCAATACAGGTTCACGCCTGATTCGTACGGGATCTGCATAGAGTCTGCAAAGAGAGTTCTCTTTAAGAGAATAAGCTCCTAGCATATCTCCGAACTGTCCCGCACAAGATCAGGTCTCCACGCAAGCAGGGTCGGGTTCTCCATGCCATTGGAGATCGCCCTGAGAGCGCAAGTGTGCAAGCAGTCTTGCGCACTTCCCCCCAGCACCCACCCCGAACTGGGCGTTCGAAGCAAGCACAAGGGGTTTCAACGATATGCCCTTTAAAGGATTTTTAGGCCCTTCCTGGTAGACGGTAGATCTGACTAGGATACTGCGCCGCTAGATTGGTACAGTTATTTAAAAACCGGTACACTATCAAAGTAGTTAACAAAGACACCGTACATACCGATATCTTTTCGGTACTTTCGATGTCATTTCATTATACCAAATTTAAAGTGAATATTCAACATATTTTTTGAATATTCAAAAAATATGCAGGGGATTTGTTACTATCACACTACGCATACCATCCGCCTCCATCAAGCAATATGTCACGAATTTTTCGCTAGAACGGGTCTCATCGCCCTACATACGCGAAAAATCCGAGACATACCGCTTGATAGAGGCTAATCTGTGACTAGTTACGGGGATTTAGTTCTTTCTTTCAGCCAATGCGTTTGCGATCCATATGAGAAATTCTATGTTTTCAAACTTGTCTTTGATTGCGTTTATGGCAGTTTCGGTTTCTCTGTTAACTATTTGTTCACTTGCTTCAACACCTAATAGTGAAGCAAATGTGGATTTTTCGTTATCGACATCTGAGCCAATTGGTTTCCCAAGTTCTTCTGCGGTCGCTGTACAATCGAGGATATCGTCACGCACTTGAAACGCAAGTCCAATCGCTTGTGCATATGCATCGGATGCATCCACTTGCTCTTGTGTTCCTCCACCTGCGATAACTCCCAATCTTGTTGCTGCAGATATAAGTGCGGATGTTTTTAGTGAGTATAGCTCTTTTAATTCGTCTATGGTGTGCTGCGTTCCTTCGCCAGATAAGTCAAGATATTGTCCTCCACATACTCCATGCGGTCCTGCGATTTGTGCGAGTACTTGCACCATTTTGACAATTGAATCTGTCGGCAAATCTGATTTAGAGAGCGATTCAAATGCTGCCGCTTGCAGAGCGTCACCTGCTAATATAGCGGTAAACTCACCATATGCAATATGGTTTGATGGTTTACCACGTCTCGTATCGTCTCCGTCCATACTGGGCAGGTCATCGTGAATTAGTGTATACGCATGTAACATCTCTATCGCACATGCGGCATCGAGCGCATCTTCAAGCTCTCCTCCGGTTGCTTCGCAAAATTTCATGCATAGTACAGCTCTCGCACGCTTACCACCGGAAAGCAGGCTATAACGCATAGACTCAATTAGTGTCGCATATCTTGAGTTGGTTTCGGTAAGAAGTTCATTCAGCCTGATTTCAATCATGTCGCGACATAAATCCATTTCGCTCTGCATGTTTGTACCCTTATTGCTAATCATCGAAGAGATACTCCTTAATATTTGTTTCATTGCTTGCAGGTTCATCGTCACTTGCTGGATCATTATTGATTGTGTTTTTCAGACGCACAACGGTTTGCTCAGCGGTTTCTAGCATTGTTGTGCAAGATTTAATCAGCTCAACACCCTCTTCAAATAATGCTAATGATTTATCAAGGGGTGCGTCTCCGGTTTCAAGTGATGTAACAATCTCATCAATTCTAGAAACAGCTTGTTCAAATGTTTGCTTCTCTTTAGATTTATTAGCCATATCAATTCCTCACTAATTTGTATATTGTTTCTGTTTTTATATACGAACTTATAGATATTATTGTGTTGAGAATGACAAGAGGTAGTGATATTAACCCTTAAACCCTAGCCCCTAACCCCTAAAAATCAGTCAACTGTACATGAAATTTCGTCCTGTTTCAATCTGATTTTTAATTGGTCTCCTCGACTTACATCTGACGCATTTTTAACAATTGTTCCATCATCGAGCTGCGCGATTGCGTATCCGCGACCCAGAACTTTTAGCGGACTCATTGCATCGAGTGATGCCGAAAGGCGAGTATAGCGTTCTCGTTTTTTATATATTGAACCTTGCATTGACGAGAGGAGTCTTTCAGCGCTTCGGTCTACTTGAATTCTTCTGTCATCAATATAATATTTTGGGTTTTGTAAAACACGCTTGTTAGCAACATCTTGTAAACGTTGCTTGCGATGCTTAATATCACGGCTTATGGCTTGCTGTAGTCGCCCATCTGTAGTTTTAATCCAATTATAGACATCAATTATATCAGGAACAGCAATCTCTGCTGAGTTTGAGGGTGTGGCTGCTCTTACGTCAGCAACATAGTCGGCAATGGTTACGTCCGGCTCGTGACCAACGGCTGAAATTACAGGTATTTCTGATGCGAAAATTGCTCTTGCCACTCGTTCATCATTGAATGCCCATAAATCCTCTATAGAGCCACCGCCTCGTCCTGTGATGATGATATCTGCAAGTTTTTCTCTATTTGCATATTCAATCGCATTCACAATCTCGGGTGGTGCTTCAACACCTTGCACACGGACGGGTACAACGACTACTTTTGTCAATGGCCAACGACTTCCCAAAACTCTGATTATATCTTCCACTGCAGCTCCCACCGGAGACGTTATTACTGCAATGGTTTTTGGAAAACGTGGCAGGGATTTTTTATGTATTTGATCAAAAAGACCTTCTTTAAAAAGCTTTTCTTTAAGTTGCTCAAAGGCAACATATAAATCGCCAACGCCATCCGGGGTCATTTCGTTAACATATAATTGATACGCGCCGTCTCTGGGATAAACGGCGATTCTGCCAAATGCAACGACGCTCATTCCATTTTCGGGTTTGAAGCGTAATTTTGCAGCACTACCCTTGAACATCACACAAGACAACCTGCCTTCAACATCCTTCATGGTAAAGTAATGATGACCTGACGGGTAGGTTTTATAGTTCGACAACTCTCCTTTGACATATACCCTAGCCAGGGTGCTATCAGAGTCGAGTAGCCGCTTTATGTAATTATTTAGTTCACTTATAGTGAAAATCTTATCGGACATGCCTATGTGCTCATTTCCCTGATTTATACTAACCTCTGTTAGAAATCGTAGTATCTTTATGGTCTGTTTTCCCTTTGCCTACGTTAAAAATCCTTGAAAGGCCACAGGCATTTTTGCGTATTTTTGCCTTGCCAAATGAAAAATAGTCGCATAAAGCTATCAACGATTTTTAACAGGGATTAGTATGAGTTATCAACTTCTTTGCGTGTAAAGCTACCTAAAATACCGTTTATAAAAGAAACCGTTTCCGGTGGCTCATATTGTTTTGCTAGTTCAACAGCATCGTTAATTGACGCACCATTAGGAATATCAGGCATATACAATATCTCATACATGGCAAGCTTCATTATTGCAACTGCAGTTCTCGATATTCTGCCAAATTTCCATCCGACGGCATATTTTTCGATATAGCCATCGAGTTCGACCGAATGTTCTGATATTCCTGTAATCAAACGTGTTATATAGTCGAGCTGCTTTTTGTTCGGCTTGCTCACATATAACTCATCTTCTTCTTTCAAGGAGTTATAGTATTGTTCGTCAAAGGTTCTAGATAATAGCTCTTTTGGGTCAGAGGGGTTTTCAGAAATAGCAAAACACAGTCTGACAGCTATTTCCCTTGCCACGCTTCTTTTCATAGTGTATTACTTCGCTTTTTCAGTTTGCTCAGGTGCTTCTTGCGGTCTGGCTTTTTTTAGTGATATACCGCAAATATTTACGTTTACAGCACTAACATTGACACCGACAGCTTCTTCAATTGCAGCCTTTACAGCTTTTTGCACTTCTTCGCCAACTTCGTTGACAGCAAGTCCGAGCTTTGCAATAAAGTGTACATCTACAACAATGCTACCATCTTCGTTAGAATGAATTTTAATACCTTTTGACAATCCTTTTTTGCTGCTTACTTTAGTTAGTTCACGGCTTGCCGATTGATATAGTCCATATACTCCATCAACCTCTACTGTAGCTGTTGCTGCAATAACAGAGACAACACTTCTAGATATATTGACGCTGCCTCTCTCGTCTGCTGATCTAATATAACCTTTATGTTCTGCCATTTTTATGACCATTCCTTTCATGTTTCATCTTATGTTTCGTAAGTTTTTTTGATTGTACCATATTTATGATTCAATTAAAAGTGCTTATTGATGGGATTGCTACTCGGAGGTTGCAATGGCGACAGGTGTGAGCTTGGCAGTAAAGTGTTGTTTGAATGACTACTTTGTTAACGCCAGCACGTCAGGCTCATCCGGAACGCTTAATATTCCGCCGAATTTTTCCGTGGAAAGACTTGCCGCTGTTGTAGCAAATTTTGCGATGCCTTCAAGGTCTCTATCACATAAGTCTTCTGGATTCTTGCCAATCTTAAGAAATCTGCTTATTGCACTACCACCGAATATATCCCCGGCTCCTGTTGTGTCAACTTGCTTCACTTGAGGACATTTGGCAAATGCTGATGTTTTCGTCGTTTGCAAGAGAGCACCCTTTGCACCACATGTAACCATTGCGAGCTTGACATTGTACTCATTGAGCAATTTCTCTGCTCCGATATGTTCATCACAACCCCATAAAAATTTAACTTCATCATCGCTGATTTTGACAATATCTGCGTGCTCAAGTCCCCAAAGGATTTGAGCTTTTGCGTTTTCCAGACAATCCCAAAGAGATTCTCTCAAATTTGGGTCGAAAGTGATGAGTTTACCTGCGTTTTTCGCATACTCAACGGCTTTGATAGTTGCGCTTTTCGCAGGCTCATTTGTTAAACTTAGTGTGCCGAAGTGAAATATTTCTGTATTGTCAATTAAAGACAAGTCAAGTTCCTCATATTTTATACATATGTCAGCGCCGGGTTTTCTTGCAAAACTAAATGAGCGCTCACCAAACTCATCCAATGTTACAAAGGCAAGTGTTGTAAACACGGTGTCGTCTCTAGCAATTCCGGAAGTTTCAATACCAACATCAGCAGTTGTTTTTATGAGCAGCTTTCCAAATGCATCGTTTCCAACCTTACTGAGAAGGGCTGTTTTTGCGCCGTACTTTGTGAGTGCTGCAAGAAAATTTGTTGGTGCGCCACCGGGTTTAGCAGCCAATGTTGGATAGCCGTTTTCATCAGTACTTACTGGAGCAAAGTCAATTAATAACTCGCCAAGTGCTACTACATTGTACATTTCATCACGCTCATTTCTTTTTAATGTTTAGAATATCATCGAGGATATTTTGTATATCATCAACTGTTATAGGCTTCTGAGGTGTTGTGCGTGAAAATAGATCCGCTATCAACTCGTCATTTTCACAGGCCTCTTTGAATCCAATAGCGAAGCACCTGAATGCATCTAGCTCAAATGAGTATGCGCAAAACATCATATGCTCTGAATCAAATTCAATTGCACTTTGTGAATCAGGAAAATACTCTTGAATATAGACTTCTGCCAACGATTCCCAGTCATATCCACTTCCTTCAAAGCCCTCATTTTCACGCGTTTTAAATAGCTCTGTTTTATAATTGTCGCTTGTATACAAAACAACTGCAGCACCCCCATTTTCATGTTCAATCCATGAAAATGGAGTTATTTGAGTTGTAAAATCCATAATGCGCCTCAACTTTCTTTTAAGTTATTTTGAAGCAGGGTACTCATTACACAGTAGCCTATAAGGTGGTTCGTCCTCTTCTATTGCGGGGAAGCGGCCTATGCTTTCGTAGAAACGGTTGTCTATGTTATCATCGTTGCACTCGCTGACTTCGCCGAGTAGTACCGGACCTGTGCCTTTTTCTACGGCAAAATCGTGGTATAAGTATGGTTGAATTGAAATACTTTCTCCGGGAGTAAGGCGCACTTTTGTGCCTGCAGGAACAACGACTTCACGTCCATCGAGATATACTTTAACATCAGATACCTTGTCGAGATCTTCGTCTTTGGTGGAGTTATAAACAGTAATGAATATGTTACCACCACCACGATTAATAATATCTTCCATCTTTGCCCAATGGAAGTGGAGCGGTGCGTATTGCTCTTCACGCAAATAGAGCAGCTTTTCTGCATATGTTTTAGTATATTTCTCCTTCATAGCAAGATTCCCATTGCGAATAGTTATCAACGAAAATCCAACATTATCAAAATCACCTAAACCATAGTCAGTTATATCCCAACCGAGCATGTTGTCGCGAATCTCATCATAGTCATGCCCTTTGCTTTTCCATTCATCGGGAGTGAAGTGACAGAATGGAGGGAGTGCAAATCTGTAATCATTAATGAATGCTTCCATTTCTTTAAGAGCTTTGTTAATCTCGCTTCGTTTCATAGTATTAGTCCCGCCTTTATAATTTTTTTTACATGATAACACAAAAGTAAGACGCAGTACAGACCCGAGCCCACTTATGGAGGACAATTTCTTTCGATTTATTACTATTCACGGTTAACTCGAAACAGTATAAAAACTTCGTCATTCCGTGCTTGACACGGAATCAATTTGATAAAATGCGCATTATTCAGGGGATTGCGGCTCGGAGGCGAGGTCGCTGACAAAGTGCATATTTTTACCTATCGTCATTGCGGCCTCCGAGCCGCAATCTGATAGAATCAAGCTTTGTAATAGATCCCGGGTCAAGCCCGGGATGACAAATGGGACCTTTTCAGCAGCCTCCTCGGAGGTCGCAATGACGGGTAGGGCATGAGCTGTAACTTCGATTTTTGTCGTTCTAACATGCGAAGCAACCTGTTAATGTGGTAAAATAAAAACAAACACGACAGAGTGTTGTCGTGTTGCGTGTGGTATACTATGATGACGAAATACACGGAGGCAGACTATGAAGCTAGATCGATTAATAGGCATACTCACCGTTTTATTACAAAATGAGCGGGTGACTGCTCCGTATTTGGCTGAGAAGTTTGAAGTGAACCGTCGCACTATCGGTAGAGATATTGATGCCTTATGTCAGGCGGGTATTCCTATTGTTACTCATCAAGGTACAGGCGGTGGCATCTCAATTGCTGAGGGATTCAAGCTGGATAAGAGCGTTCTGACAACAGGCGAACTGTCGGGTATTATTGCGGCACTCAAAGGTCTTGGTAGTGTAACAAAACAAACGCATATAGAGCGAACATTAGATAAATTAGGTGCTAATTCGGATTCAGTAGTATCTCTATCTGAACCTATTGTCATTGACCTTGCCTCCCATTACAAAGGATATTTAACATCCAAGATTGAGACAATTAAGCAAGCCATACTTGAAGGAAAGTTGGTTCAATTTGACTATTTCTACAGTAAGGGTGAAAGCCATAGACGAATTGAGCCATATGTTGTTATTTTCCAATGGACATCGTGGTATGTGCTTGGATTTTGTATGGAGCGGATGGACTGGCGAATGTTTAAACTACATCGTCTTTGGAATCTCAAAGTATGCGAAGAAAAATTCGTAGTGAGAGATATACCACCGGATAAGCGAGACTTCAACAGCTATCTATCTGACGATGTAAAATTGGTAGCCTTGTTTGATGAGTCAGTAAAATACATGCTAATTGAAGCATATGGTCTTGATTGCTACCATGAAACTTCTGAAGGACTGCACTTTGAGGTGGGTTTTACCAATCGGGGTTATATGCTGAGCTGGATATTGGGGTTTGGTGATAAGGTCAAAGTACTAGAGCCGCCTGACCTTGTTGCGGAGATCCAGACAAATGCAAGAAATGTTTTGAATAGTTATATGTAGTTAAATATTGAACCATAGATGTTTTGTAGGGGCGGCAACCTGTCGCACCTACAGAAAATCAATAGACAAGCAAATAAAAAATGTATGAGCAGGGAAATTTTAGTTTTACAATCGATTAATATTGAATGTAGGAGGAAATATGATACATTGTTATGATGATTTTGTAGAAACACTACTGAATGCTGGCTTTTCAATGGCATACGGAGGCTCACAGGGGATTTATTCCATAATTAATTGGAGTTGGGATGATCCACCACCCTATGAAACAAAAATCGCATTTCATACCGGCAACCCGGAAACTGACCCGTGGGAATGGCGTATGCGTGTCTTGGATGAACGAGATGACATTGCCTACGCTAAATTGTTCTTCAAGAAAAGCGGTTTTATAACTAATGAGTGGTATCCATTCTTCTTATCTGCTCGTCGAGGAGGTTTGACTTTCGATGAAGCTTATGATGATGGAACAATCAGCCATTATGCAAAACGAATTTACGATGCTGTTGTCGAAAATGAGGCATTGGCTACACATACAATCAAACAGGTGGCGGGATTCAGTAGAGATGAGAAAAGTAGTTTCGATAAGGCATTGATTGAACTTCAAATGAAGATGTACTTGACAGTGTGTGGCAAACAGTACAGGTCAATAAAAGCTGAGATTAACAATTGCTGGGCATCAACGGTAATGACGACAACGGAAAATTTCTTTGGAGAAGATGTATTTGAAAAAGCAGATTCTATACCGCAAGAAATGGCTGTGGAGAAAATAAGGGAACAAATTTTGAAACTTAATCCATCGGCTGATGATAAGAAAATCAGTAAATTCATATTTTAATAGAAAATAATCAAAAAACTTGAGATTTTGCACTCATTAAGTTATTATTAGTAATGGCTCAACGAGTGCAATTTTTCGCGGTCTTTTTGTGTAAATGATACTTTATTAGTAATTAGTGTGAAGCATCTTAGGGTAACGTCAAACAGTCTATGAAAAGCTAACGTCATTCTGCGGGTCGTCGCAGAATCTAGTAAATATAGAAATCCTTGATTCTGCGGCGACCCGCAGACAATATGACGAAACGAGAGGAACAGACATTTTATGAATACGAAAATGCACCTTGCGATTGATATTGGAGCGTCAGGTGGACGTCATATTTTAGGTTGGTTGGAAGAAGGCAAGATATATACAGAAGAAGTCCATAGATTTCAAAATGGAATGAAGCAGATGGGCGAGCATTTATGTTGGGACATAGATGCTCTGGTCAACGAAGTGGTTACTGGGCTGAAAAGATGTGCCACATTAGGCAAAATCCCTGCAACTGTGGGAATAGACACATGGGGTGTGGATTTTGTCCTCTTGGATAAAAAAGGAAATATTGTTGGTCCGACGATTGCGTATCGTGATAGCCGTACCGATGCTATGGATATTGAGGTCAGTAAATGCATTTCTGAATCTGAGTTGTATTCTTATGTTGGTTTACAGAAAATGTTAATAAATACGATTTATCAGCTCATGGCGATAAAAGTTCAAACACCACAATATCTAAATGAAGCAGCGCATCTATTGATGATGCCTGATTATTTGCATTATCGTCTTTGTGGTGTGATGAAAAATGAGTATACTATTGCATCTACGAGTGCTCTTTTGAACGCAGAATCCAAAACTTGGGATTATGAGATTCTAAAACGCTGTGGTTTTCCACAAGAGATATTTTGTGATATAGCACCACCCGGAACAGCTCTCGGTGGATTTACTGATGAGATTAAGGAAATTGTTGGGTTTGACTGCACAGTAATAATGCCACCATCACATGATACGGCAAGCGCATTTCTGGCTGTTCCGGCTAAGTCAGAAAACTCAGTGTATATTTCGAGTGGCACGTGGAGTCTTATGGGTGTCGAATTGACGAAACCAATTACAACAGAAGCTTCTCGTGTTGCCAACTTCACAAACGAAGGCGGTTATGATTATCGGTATCGCTATTTAAAGAACATCGCAGGATTGTGGTTGCTTCAATCGATACATAAGGAGATTGGAAATAACATGGGGTACGCAGAGCTGGTTAAGTTGGCACAAGCTTCAAGTTGCAACTGTATTTTTGAAGTAAATGACGAACGCTTTGCCGCACCTGATAGAATGGTAGATGCCATTCGTGATGCTTGTCTGGAGCAATGTACTGAAAGCACATGTACAGTGCCTGCCCCACAAAGTGTAGGCGACTTTGCGCGTAGTATCTTTTTGAGCTTGGCGAAATCATATGCTGATACAATGAATGATTTGCAAGAGCTGACCGGCACTAAATTTGACAGCATAAATATTATTGGCGGCGGCAGTCAAAATGCATACTTGAATCAACTAACAGCCAATGTTTGTAAATTGCCTGTATACGCAGGTCCAACTGAGGGTACAGCACTTGGCAATATTGTGTCGCAAATGATTGCATCAGGTGTATTGTCTGACTACAAAGCTGCAAGACATGCAATAAGCCAAAGTTTTGATATAAAATTATTTGAGCCTGAGCTTGATTTAGATTGCGGATCAAGTCGAGGCTGCTGAAAAAGTCCCATTTGTCATCCCGGGCTTGACCCGGGATCTATTACAAAGCTTGATTCTATCAGATTGCGGCTTCCTGAATCAAGTTCAGGACAGGCTCCGGCCAGCAATGACGATAGGTAAAAATATGCACTTTGTCAGCGACCTCGATCAAGTCCGCAATGACGGTGACGATAATGGTTAGATTATAATATTTTGGAGGGTATCAATATGAATAATAATGAACTTAACTTCGACATGGAACTTGCGTGTTCAATTGCTCCTGCTATTAGAATGTTGTATTCCAGTAATGGTATGGCAACAGTCAGATTTTTTTCAGATGAATTGTTAGCAAAAGACGATGAAGTAAACGAGTCGATAACCGCAAACACGCTTGTTGTTGATGATGTTGCTAGTGTTGATGATGTGGCATCTGCATTTGAAGCATATAAGGCTGAGAATGGTCGAGTACCCGAAAAAGTTGCTGTAGGTGGGCTTGGTCAATTTCATATATGTGATGAAGCGGAAAGTGTCAATACGGGCAGGCTTGTCGGGAAAATAATTATTGTAACAGGCGGCGCTCAAGGATTTGGCAAAGGTATTGCAGAGTCGTTGGTAGCGGAGGGTGCACGTGTTGTAGTTGCAGATTTGAATTTAGATGGTGCTATGGCGTGTGCAAAGGAACTTAATGAATCACGTGGTGGATCACAGATGGCGCTGCCGATGGAAGTTGACGTATCTAACGAAGAGTCGGTCAAACTTATGGTGCAGAAAACAATACTTTGGTTTGGTGGATTGGATGTACTGGTGTCAAATGCAGGTGTTTTAGTTGCAGGCAGCGTTAGTGATTTAACTAAAAAGAATTTTGAGTTTGTAACAACAGTTAATTACACAGGATATTTCCTCTGTACAAAATACGCTTCAGAGCCGATGAAAATTCAAAGTAAATATTCACCTGGATATTTGACTGATATAATTGAAATTAACTCAAAATCAGGTCTTGAGGGTAGTAATAAAAATTCTGCTTACGCAGGAAGCAAGTTCGGCGGTATTGGTCTTACTCAAAGTTTTGCTATGGAGCTTATAGAATATGGAATAAAAGTAAACGCAATTTGTCCGGGCAATCTTTTAGATGGTCCACTGTGGTCAGACCCTGAACGCGGCCTTTTCAAACAGTATCTGGATTCAGGTAAGGTGACAGGTGCAAAGACTATTGAAGATGTCAGAGCATTTTATGAGGCGAAAGTCCCAATGGGGAGAGGCTGCACAATAACTGATGTTGCACGTGCAATATTTTATGTAGTAGAGCAACAATACGAAACCGGACAAGCAATCCCGGTAACAGGCGGACAAGTGATGTTACGGTAGTGGGATTTATGAAAAGGAGAAACATATGAAACACAAGCATTTTGATAATTTGAATGCACCTAATAAAATGGAGAGACTTGAAGCGCTAGGAGAGCTAAAGCTTTTGTGCGATACAGGTGCGATAGACCCTCCGATAATCGGAAATAATGTAAATAATCATATCCATACGACATATTCGTTTTCTCCATATTCGCCGACTAAAGCAGTCTTTATGTCATGGTTGAGTGGGCTTGCAACGACAGGTATTATGGATCACGATAGTGTTGGTGGAGCAGAGGAGTTTATTGAGGCTGGGGACATAATCAATATGCCTGTGACAGTTGGATTTGAGTTGCGCTGTAGCCTAAAGGATACGCCATTTGAAGGTAGACGGATTAATAATCCTGACCAAATTTCCGTTGCATACCTCGCGATGCACGGAATACCTCATCATATGCTTCCTGAAGCGGAGAGGTTTTTAGCTCCATATCGTGAGAAACGCAATGTCAGAAATTGGAAAATGGTTGAAAAATTGAACGAATATCTCGAACCATATGAGATTGAGTTAGATTTCCACAATGATGTGCTCCCGCTTTCACAATATTCAAATGGAGGTTCTGTGACTGAACGGCATATTTTATATGCATTATCTTCAAAGCTAACCGAAAGAGAGATGCCAAGAAATTTCTTGCTCGGACTCTTTAAAAGTCAGTTGGTACAGAGTTTTTATATAGATGCCGACAACGAATTACCACATATCACAGATTTCATTAATCTTGCAGAAAGGCTAGGAGCAATTCCGGCATATGCATATCTTGGTGATGTTGGAGTTTCTGTCACAGGGGATAAAAAGACTCAACAATTTGAGGATTCTTATCTCGATGAGTTGATTGAGTATTTGAAGAAAATCGGCATGAAAGCCATAACATATATGCCTGCACGAAATACAGATGAGCAATTAACCAGAATCAAGGCTCTGTGTGAAGCGAACGGCTTATTTCAAATCTCAGGCGAAGATATCAATTCGCCTTTACAAAAATTTGTTTGTGAAAAAATTGAAACACCGGAGTTTAGCCATTTGATAGATTCAGCATGGGCGCTGATAGGACATGAAATTGCGTCAGAGCATGGACTTGAAGATGGAATGTTTTCCTCCGAAACAATTGCAAAATTTCCAAACTTAAACGATCGCGTAGAACATCTTGCGAAGCTTGCAAAAGAGAAATATGACAAAAAGAGAAAAGTTGATTAAACAAGGACAAATTTGCAGACATCTATCTTACTAATATTCAATATTGAGGCATTGAAAGGAATGGATTTTAATATGAAAACTAAGGCTGTCAGAATTTATGGGAAAAGCGATTTGCGTTTAGAGGAATTTGATCTACCGGAGATTAAGGATGATGAGATTCTTGCTTCTGTGGTGTCAGACTGCATATGCATGTCCAGTTATAAAGCTGCGATTCAAGGTCCGGCGCATAAACGAGTTCCTGATGATGTGGCGGAAAATCCCACAATAATAGGGCATGAATTCAGTGGCGAACTCATAAAGGTGGGAAAAAAATGGGAAAAAGACTTCACAGTGGGGCAGAAGTATTCTATTCAACCTGCGCTCAATTACAAGGGTTCTCTTGAAGCGCCTGGTTACTCTTTTCCGCATATCGGTGGAAACGCAACATATGTAGTTATTCCAAATGAAGTAATGGAAATGAATTGTCTGCTTCCTTACGATGGGGAAGCGTACTTTTATGCATCTCTTGCAGAGCCAATGAGCTGTGTTATTGGTGCGTTTCATGCAAATTATCACACAACCACAGGTGTTTATGAACATACAATGGGCATTGTTCCCGGTGGTAATATGGCGATACTTGCAGGAGCGGGACCAATGGGTCTTGGTGCGATTGACTATATTATTCACGCCGACCGCAAGCCCGGACTGCTCGTTGTTACAGATATTGACGATACAAAGCTAAACCGTGCTGCAGAGGTATTAACAGTAGCGGAAGCAGCTGAAAATGGTGTACAGCTTGTATATATGAATTCGAGTGACCCTAATGAGTTGTTGAAATTAACAGATGGAAAAGGATATGATGATGTCTTTGTCTATGCTCCGGTTGCTCCATTGATTGAGTTAGCTGATAAAATACTGGGCAGAGATGGCTGCTTAAACTTTTTTGCCGGTCCGACAGATCCGTCGTTCACAGCATCATTCAACTTCTACAACGTGCACTATGCATCAACGCACATTGTTGGTACGAGCGGTGGCAATACGAATGATATGCTTGAATCTTTGGAAATGATGGCGCAAGGACGACTCAATCCTGCAGCAATGATAACCCATGTCGGTGGTCTTGACAGCGTTATTGATACAACGTTGAATTTGCCAAATATTCCCGGTGGGAAAAAACTGATATATACGAATATTTCAATGCCACTCACTGCAATTGATGAATTTGAAAATATTGATGACCCGGTGTTCCAAAAGCTTGCAGAAATAATTAAAAAAAATAACAACCTTTGGTCTGCGGAAGCTGAGAAGTTCCTATTGGAACAGTTGGGATAGTTCGCAATACTTTTTAATATAATGAAGTAAATCGCTATACAAAACAAAAGTTCGGCTAAAGTTGGAGCGACACCAACTTTAGCCGAACTTCAGTCATTATTCGTCATGTATGTTATTTGCCAATCTTTACTTGATCTTCATGCATAGCTAATACTGAACACCGATAGAAGAGTAGATAAGATTTTCGAGAATATTATTCGTCTGGTGAGGCGGATGACGCGGCCTTACTATCGTAAGGCAAGGAGGACAACGATGTCAGACGGAAAATATTCCGAAAAGATGGCTACTCTTTTATTGGTGTTTAGTATAAATATAGATATTTTAAACGGGTATTAGTAACCAAGTAAATCAAAGATATCAGTAACATAGTCTCTGTTTTCTGCACTAGTGACTGAAATGAGAATTGTGTTTTCAACACGAGTAATCATTTCAAAGCGACCACTAGTTGTTTGTCTAAAACGGCTAAAGTTTGCAATACTGGTTGAACTGTGAGATGAGGCACTTCCTCTTCCATCTTCGAAATTGCGTACAATACCATTATATGTCGATCTGGCATATTGTTCTGACCCAAAGACGATAAATTCTACTTCAAAAGCACCGGTATGTGCAATAAACATACTTTCTATTTCAGGAACTTGTGCTATATGCGTGATGTCCTCTACAATATGACCTTCGGCTTCCATTCGAGATGTAAATTCATTAGCAGACAACACCGTCAAGGGGCTACACCCTGTAAGTGCAATTACAGCAACAATAATTAGCGCAATCAAAGGGACAATACGTTTCATATAGTTATTCTCCTTCTATAAACTCAAAAATTCAAAATTGCAACATGCATGAAGCAAATTGTAACACGTTCAAAATTAAATGTCTATGTGATATTTTTTGACAATTCTACAATGTTTTTGACAAACTAGTTACAGTATACAGGGGAATGCTTGTGTGGGGACTCATTTTTGGTTCATTTTCGATGTGTTTTGCATCTTTTTTTATTGACGAAGAAGAGGTGTTGATTTACTATAGATATGGGACAGTGTGTATTGAACAATCAATCATAATTTACACAAGTACTGTCTAGAAAAATAAAGCAGTCGGTAAGTTGGAAAAGTTTGAATAAAATATAGTTGTTTTGTGACAGAACTTAGCGAAAGGAATTATCATTAACTATGCCAAAAATATTACGCCCCAGAGAAATGAATAAATGTCTTGGTTGTTTTTCATGTATGACAGTATGTGCAGCGACCGGACAGAAAAATCACTCCCTTGTAAAAAGTGCAATCAAAATACGCACAACAGGAGGGATGGATAGTAGCTTCATTGCAATTGTGTGCCTTGCTTGTCAAGAACCTGCGTGTATGGAAGTCTGCCCAAGTGATGCCCTTGAGTTGCGTGACGGTGGTGGTGTGCTATTAGTCCCTGATAAATGCATCGGATGTCGACAATGTGAAACTGCATGTATAATGCGTGCTGTGAATTTTGATGAAGAGACAAAGAAACCAATAATATGTCGCCACTGCGGAATTTGTGCACGTTTTTGTCCACATGATTGCCTCCAGATGGTGGAAGCGAGTGAGGTGTGAGCAGATGATTAACGAAAAATATATACGCATTCTATACGTAGATATGGAAACAGGCAAGATACGTGTAGAACAACGTGAAGATTTAGTGGCGTATTTAGGTGGAGTGGGTGTTGCAAGTAGGTTGCTAAGGGAGAACATGAACCCGGATCTTGCAACAACAGATCCTGCTCAACCCATTGTTTTCGCGATTGGTGCGGGTGCATATGTATTTCCGGTTCTTACAAAAGCTGTTGCGATGTTCATATCACCATTGACAGGAGATTTAGGTGAAAGTTATGCCGGAGCTAGAATGGCAATGTCTATGTTCATGGCTGGATATGACGCACTAGTGATAACGGGTAAGGCTCCAAAACCCAGTTATTTATCAGTTTCTAATGACAATGTATCTGTTCGTGATGCTCGTGCAATATGGGGTCTCAATGTTGATGAAACAGGACGTACACTACGAGATCGTGAACATCATCGTGGTCAATCTGTCGGAAAACGCTCAATTATTAGAATAGGTCCTGCCGGTGAAAATGGTGTCGCATTTGCATGTGTATGTGTAGATACATATCGTCATTTTGGTAGATTAGGACTCGGTGCGGCAATGGGTAGCAAGAACCTCAAAGCAGTTTCAATCTATGGCAATCGTTCGATACCGATTCTTGATTATAAAAGCTATTTCAAAGCTTATCGCGAAATTTACAAGAAATGCACATCAACCGATATGATGGCGAAATATCATGATGCAGGAACGCCAATAAATATAATGCCGCTTAACAAAGCTGGTGGATTACCTACACGCAATATGCAATCCGGAACATTTGAAGCTGCTGATGAAGTGTGTGGAGATACATTTGCACAAAAGAATTTAGTCAGGAAGATGGCATGTACAGGGTGTCCGGTTGGCTGCATTCATATTGGTATGTATCGTCGCGAGTTCGACAAGGGTCATGAGTATGAGGCGATTAATGTTTCATATGACTATGAATTGATTTTTGCATTAGGTACATTCCTAGGAATAGGTAACACAGATGATATTCTTGCGTTAATTGACGTGGTTGAGCAAACCGGAATGGATGCAATGAGTACCGGCGTATGCTTAGGGTGGGCAACCGATGCGTTTCAAAAAGGTTATGTCACCACAGAAGATACGATTATTGAGCTAGAGTTCGGCAATACAGCGAACTATCTATTAGCAATAAGGTATATAGCAGATAGAGCGAATGAGTTTTATCACAGCTTGGGCAAAGGCGTAAAACATGCATCATCCAAGTATGGCGGAGAAGATTTCGCTATGCATATTGCCGGCAATGAAATGGCCGGTTATCATACGGGTTATGGTTCATTGGTAGGAGCAGCTGTCGGTGCAAGACATTCACACCTATGTAACGGTGGGTATAGCTTTGATCAGGACAAATCTGAATTTGATGAAGACAAGTTGGTTGAAAAGTTATTTGCGGAGGAAGCTGAGCGTTGTATGACTAACTCGCTGGTAATGTGCTTATTTGCGAGAAAGATATATGATCGCCAAACAATACTTGAAGCCCTTAACTCAATTGGTTGGTCTTTGACTGATGAGGATCTAACAGATGTTGGCAAACGCACATTACGAGACAAGTTGCTTATTAAAAAAGCGCTTGGATTTAAGCAAAAGAGTGTGAAATTACCAAAACGCTTCTTTGAAACACCTAGCATGAATGGTATGTTGGATGAAGAGGTAGCGAATAGTATAATCCGCAAGTATTCAGAAAAAGCTGATGCGTTAATGAAAGAAAAGTTTGATTAATGGAAGTTACTTTTTACGGAAGTATAAAAAAGCATACTAACGGAGACAAGATTTTTTCTCCTAAAACAACTCACCAAACTCTGCGAGAGCTTCTCGGAGAGCTTGGTGAGTTTTATGGTGAAGATTTCAGTTGCTTTCTTCAAAGCGATGAAACATGTCTTATACTCATAAATGGTAAAGGTATTGCTCTTTCAGGTGGGATTGACTCAATACTTAGAGCGGGAGACAAGGTTGAGATACTACCATTTGTGGAAGCGGGATAGTGAGGGAGAGACAGTTAATCATAAAAAATATTCAAATATTTATCAGAGAAGAGGTGCCCAATTGTCACAAATTTATAACCATATTAACAATAAACTTAATGTTCCGGATATTGTTGTTTATGACGTGAGCGGTACAGACCCAAGATTTACTGAGACAGCCATTAAATGGCATTATGAAGGTGAATTAAATGGGAAAATGCCACACATAGAGTATACAACGATAACATCAGGAAAAAACCTAATCGCTAACGCTAGCATAAATGATTCATATATTGAGTTTGTTCCTGTAACAGATCAGGGACGCGGAACGGCAGCGATAACCATAAGCATTGGAGATACCAGAAGAACTATTTTTGTCAAAATGTATGACCTGAGTCTAAGACTGATGGCGCTGGAGTTCGACGATGGTTCAAGTCGATATACTAGAGAAATCGTAAAAACCCTAAATAATGCCGGTGTAAGTGCATCATTTTATGTAACAGGTAGAACCTTTCATGATATTGCGCATGAGTTCATTGGAGTTGAAGTTCATCCTGAAATTGCAGTATTGACATTTACATCAGGTCATCATATTGGCAATCACACATATTCTCACCCCTGGATGAGGGAATATTCCGGTGGATTCGCAACTGCATTTCCAGATGGTCAACTTAAGCTTTGGCAGGAATATACTGAGGAAGAAGTTGTTAGGCAAGTAGTTCGTGCTGATGAAGCAATATGTGAAGTACTGGGAATTATTCCATCATATTATGCCCCAACATACTGCTATGAGGGGCACAATGAGTACATAGCTAAAACAGGCAAAACATTTGCCTTTAGAGAAGTTGCTCCAAATGTTGATGATTGGGATCAGAAAACCACCAAGGATGATATTGTTGAAAGAGTGTTGTCCGCACCTGCAAACAGCACTATTATAGTACACGATGTTTATCAAAAAACTGCTGATGCAATTTCAATAATCGTTAATTCACCGCAAGCACAACAAATACAGTTTGTCACCGGATATGAAATGGACATGATATTAGGACGTTGATCATCAAATTTATTTAACTCAGCACCTTGCCACCAAAACTTATTGCGGACACGGTTAAAAATAAATTTTCACGGTGACGAAGCTGACGTTTTTCTTGACAAGTATAATGTTCGATGTTACGATGTTAACATCGAACATTTGTTTGTTAAAAATTAACATTACGGTGTGACTATGAACGAACGTCAACAAAAAATTCAATCATTTATCAGCGCGAATGGTGAAGCGAAACTTGTCGAGCTTGAATCTTTGTTTCCGGATATTTCATCAATGACATTGCGTCGTGATTTGGAGAAATTGGAACTGCTCGGTGGAATAGTTCGCACGCGTTCCGGTGCTAAATCAATTGCGTATTTATCACGACTTAGCGAAGCGCAATTTTCTGAGCGTGAAAATGTAAACACAGCAGAAAAATTATCAATCGCACAAATTGCATATGAGTATATTAAACAGGAAAGTTCTATTTTCTTGGATACAGGTACGACTGTTACAGGCTTATCAAGATTGCTTAGCAATGATAAGCTTTTTATTATAACTACAGCTCCAAACATAGCGCTAGAATGTGCAAAAAATCCGAATAACACAGTATTTATGACAGGTGGGCAGCTCAGTAGTGGAAACCTCTCATTGTCAGGAGTTAACGCATTGAGTTTTCTGGACAATATAAATATCGATGTCGCATTTATGGGAGCGTCAGGATTCAATTTTAGTAATGGTTTCACTTGTGGTAATTATGATGAGTGTCAAATGAAAAAACGTGTTGTAGAAAAGGCAGCGCAAGTAATAATGTTGATGGACAGTTCTAAGTTCAGCAAGAATTTGCCGTTTACTTTTGCAAATTTGTCCGACATTGATTTACTTGTAACAGATAAAAACATCGCAAATGA
>Ga0123355_10000756_pt1 | contig 44206 bp, 62 predicted proteins | sample TergutEmb28metaG_3_FD_89872 | JGI IMG/M metagenome (GOLD analysis project Ga0123355, IMG submission 89872) | Embiratermes neotenicus P1 segment gut microbial communities from Petit-Saut dam, French Guiana - Emb289 P1 | ecosystem: Host-associated > Arthropoda: Insects > Digestive system > Gut ...
GCTCAGTCCCAGCAACTGATACCAGAAAAGTAGTAGATACATCTAGAGCTAGTGATTTATTTGATACTAGTATAGTACCAGTTGTAGAGCGCGTGTATGGTCAGACGTGTGCAGTCTTGCGCAGAAACAATACTCACATAGTATCAATTAAATGCTACATGGTAAATGCTACTGTCGTGATGCCAAATAAGTTCTTGGCTATGAAAATGGGACAATACTTGTCACTTCTCAATTCTGTATCTCAGCAAGTAAATGAGATGAATGAGGTCACATTCAATACTGCAACATACAGAATTAAGACCGATTTGGTCACATTAGCAGAGCTGGCTAAAAGTGTGATTGATTATGTACCAAGTGCGGTAGCCACTCGTCACAAAAACCTTATAAATGATACTAAGGCAATCGCAAATGCTGGTCATGGTAAATGGGATAGCCGTAGTCGCAAATTGGCTAATGGTGCAAGAATTGTGACAAAGAAAGTCACATTAAAAAGTGGTAGAAAAGAGTACAGACAATTCTTGCGCAGCGCGTAGAATTGTAGCAAATATTACAAGAAGAGGGCTACCTTCTGGGTAGCTCTTTTTTTGTGTACTTACTTGTACTTAAATCCATTCTAAGGCATGTGAGAGCCTTCAGAATGGACGTTTTTACAAAATAGGTATATTAGGTAGGGTATTATGATTGTGACTGTTACAGGGGCTTAGAATGGCTTATAAAAAAATATAAAAAAGTTTTAAAAAAGGGTTTGCACTGATAATCCACTAGCGATTATCATAGTAATCAGGAAATAGAAATAAAGCACGAATCAGGCGTAACTCACGCAGAAGGACAGCATCCGATAAGCGAGGATTGAAGCCTCCGCCAGAGCGCAAGGGGATGACCGAATGTTCGCGGGAAGCACGCGTATAGACTAGATGCGCAAAATATAGCCCGCAGTGTGTCGCAGGACTTGATTTGTGAGATAGTGGGAATAATCATGGGAATACCTGTGTACCATTAACTGCAACTATCTATTAGCTTAGGGACAAGAGTGCTTTGCCATTGTCCTACAGAATGGTAACAATTTTATGCGGGATACTATAGGATTGAAGTATCGTGCGAGCGGTGCTAGTTGTGGTGACTGGTGCGTCTAGTTCGCATGCTGGGTCGGTGTGGAAACTATAGTGCGAAGTATAATCTAAATCAACAATATGGTTACGGTTACTACAATCGTAACCTTTTCATTGCCCAAGAGGGTATGATTGTCTGGTGCGCCTTGTCTAACCAATAAGGTCAACAGCTAAGTGCTAGTCGGTGACGACTGGCAACAATACCCCCTTGGGCAATATTAAACAAGCTATTATATAGTGGATACCTGTATGTATTATAGACTCAATGGGAGGGATATATCATGGCTAAATTGACAATTAAAAACAGCCGTCAGGCTGAAAAGTGTGAAGCGTGTGGGAATGGTAAAGTCTTTGGTGTAGTTAAAGCTTACGTTGTGCCTCAGAATGGTGCTAAGTTTGCTGGTACGGAAAAAGTGAAAGCATGTAAGGCTTGCTATACTAAGGTAGCAAAGGCTCTGGGTGCTTAGTATGAATAAATTATGTTGGGATTGTGGTGACGATAGTGGTATTCGTTTTCATCACTTTGGTGAGTGTCATTGGTGTGGTGCCTATGTTTAAAAATGAGTGCAGTGGAAAATGTGGCGACTGCAAAGGTTGCCAATGCAGAACATATTAAGGGGAATATTTATGAGTAAGCCGAAAACACTATCAATTGACGGTGTAGATTATATACGTGAAGACAGTGTCCAAGGTTTGAGCCCGATTGAGACTAGCCATATCATTGTGATTGCGCAGCGCGGATTTATTTTCATAGGACATCAAAATCTTGGTGTTTCGGATAAAGTGCAATTGCTTAATGCTTCTATCGTGAGAAAATGGACAAATGGAAGGGGTATTGGTGGACTGGTTAAAGAAGCTCATAAAGATGAGTACACTCTAGACCCCGTTGGGCAAGTTGAGTTCTCGCCCGAAGGAATAATAGCTACACTTAAAGTAGAGTACTAATATGAGAAGTGTGAATAATGCGGACTGCGTCAGACCAATGATACTTGGAAACATTCATCGAGATGGTGGCAATGGCAATGGCTATGGCAATGGCTATGGCTATGGCAATGGCTATGGCGATGGCGATGGCTATGGCGATGGCTATGGCGATGGCTATGGCGATGGCTATGGCTATGGCTATGGCTATGGCAATGGCAATGGCTATGTTCGTGCTGCCATAATTGGCACTCTTTAGCAGAATAGAGCGGGTATTCACTGTATAGTAGCTTACGTTATGCACTCCTCAGGGCTACGGGTAAGCCCGTAGCGGGGACTTTCTTGCGGGGCAGTGGTGGTAGTTTTCCTCCTTTGATTACCACCACTGTTTACATTGCAGCAAAAGGAGTATAACAGTAACAACGCAGGGTGGTCTAGGTTTAGGACGACCATCTTCTCCGATGGTAAGTGCAGGTTCAAATCCTGCCCCTGCGTCCATCAATCTTTAACAATGTAGGGGGGTGTAATAATAATGAGCACATCACACAGAGCTCTATACCTTTTTCTGCAAGACTATACGAATATTGACGGCTTCGTAATTCTTGAATATGACGATAAGGATTATTTGATGACATCAGTTTTTGAGCGTGTTGATGGTCAGTTTATATTTCAAGACTCAATGACCAGTGACGCAAGTCTGCCAGTCGCAGCAAAGTATTGTGATGAATTGAAAATATGGAGGGCTAGTTATGAATAATAAACACAGCAAGACAGTACCCATAATTGTTAAGGTTAGCAAAACAGAGAACATTAGGTGTGAACGATGTTGGAGGCATGATGAGACAGTTGCTGCATACTGTTGTTTTCCAGAGGTATGCAGCAGGTGCGCACATGTTCTTCGCGGACTAGTTTTGAGAGAAGGTGGCTCTACAGAACAACAAGATGCAGCAATAGATTGTCACAAGAGCAACAATGCTTGTGACATATACGATAGCAAGTACTGCATCAATAAGTGGTTCACGGTGGAATAAATTATGCAGATTTCAAAAGGAAAGCGACTAATAGGCGAACTTGAGCGTGCTTTTGCTAAATACAACGGACATAGAGAGGCAGACGAACGTATCAGCTCAGCCCTTCGCGATATTGAAGAAGCTATTGACCGAGTTGGACAGATGAGCGCATCCGTCTACACTATCGCGCACCAGAAAGAGAGCGATGAGTGGGGAATCATGAGTCAATCAGAAGGGCACAGATTAGCACTCAAGCTCATGAATGTGTCAAGGGCTTCAATGCTTCTTGGTGGTGTAGAACAAGAGCTAATCGATGAGTCATACAACGCAGTAGTAGAAGCCATAGACGGTGAGACGTGTGAGCGAGTTCGTGACCACGACAGCGACAGTTATGAGTTTTTTTATATCTGCTCACAGTGCAAATATCGCAGTTTATGTGACACTCACAACTACTGCCCTAGATGTGGATCTCAGATAGTAGGTGATAGTGATGATGCTTAAATACTTTAAGCAAAAAAGATGCAGACATAACGATGAGTCTTGGGCGCACAACGGGGTTAGATGGATATACACATGCAATAAGTGTGGCAATATCAGAAGAGGATAACAGCATGGCTAAAGGACACTATAGTTTAAGTAAATCCCAGATAAATCGAGTGAAGGACGAGCTTGAACACTTTTTCTGGCATGAATGCGACATGGAAAAAGAGAGCCTATACCTTGATAATATGCTAGGTGTCTGGATGCGGAATAAGCAGCACTTATTTAACGCTCTCTCGCAATCAGAGCACTGGGATAACGAAAAGTTAGCATTGGTGGGTGAGTCAGAATACACCTTTAACCTTGAAGATTATAGTGAGCTGAAAACAATCGCAAACCTCTTTATAGTGGGCATAGATCGTGAAATTTTGACGGCATTAAGCACTGGCAAGAACATCGTTGGTCAAATTCTCTTTGATTATCTGATGAATCTTGGACTTGAATGTCTTGGTGACGCTGTTGCCCGTAAACTATCGCCAGACATGAAGCTCAGCAAGCTAATAAGGTTGTTATATGAAAATAATATAGGCGTGTGTCCTTCTTTACATGTGGGCACTAAAGTCTTTGACGGGCTATTAAGTTCTGGATTTCAGAAGCTGAGCGATAATCAGAAAGCGCGGGGATATCTTCTGCTGTCCCTGCATCCATACTGTTATTTGACAATGAGCGATGGCAGTCACTGGGACAGCTGTTACCAAGTGTCAAGGGATGCTGATTACAGCAATGGCGCATTCAATGCTATGCAGGACAATGTATCAATGATTGGCTATACAACGAATGATAAAAACCGAATGATAAAAACATCCAGAACCTGTGTTGTATCTGGCGATGGTGTTAACTTTGCGGCATATCATAGTTATCCAGAAATTAGTACAAGAGATAAACTCAGGAGGCTAGTAACAACATTTGCGGACGTTTTACCGCAGACCATTCATAGTGGATATCGCTCTAAAGTGACAATGAATACGACAAACACTCAAACATCGGAACATTCGAGTCATTACGATTACTCAGACCGTAGGATGATTGTTGCAGTAAGTGATAGTGTCAAAAATGGCATAGTTAACGAGCGATGGAATGTTAAAAATCAAGATGATACTTACTTTGGTGCTAAGGGTGGGCGACTGCTGAGCGGCAGAGGCTGGAAGCTAGAAAGAGAGCGTGCTGCCAATGAAGTATGCGCAAGGTGTAACAATGATGTAACTAATCAGAGAAAGAAGATTAGGGGTCATTACAGCGGGGAATATAAGTGGTATTGTAACGATTGCTATGTGGTTCGCACGTCAGTGTGTTCGTTATGTGGTGAGATTGTTAATGACAGCATGACAAGAATCATAGACGGTACAGTGTATCATTACGTTTGCTATGGGAAACATATTGGGGGGTAGCAATGGGTGTGTTGACTTATAATGCAAGCACAAAAGACTATCGTGGGAATTGCATACGCTGCAACTGCGACATAAGGCACTACACTTATCTAAAAGACGCAGAATGTGAAACATGCTTTGAAAAGGATTGGGTATCGTGTCGACATTGTGGAAAATATTACGAAGAAGGCAAGATAGATGAAGTGTGTGCCATTTGCATGGCAGAAGCATTAAGGCTTGCGAATGAACATGTTGACACGATATATCACATGACAATGGCAGGTGACTTCAGCAGCATGGAGCAGTGCTTAGAGTTACTGCTGGGAATGAGCGAGCCTGCAATGATGGCTATTCTCAGGGGATTGCTACCTAAATATGGTTACAATACACTAGAAGTGGGCAATGACTTCACCTTTGCAAGGGGCTATAAATCTAACTCTATGCTCGTTGCTCACATTGACACAGTGTTTTCTAGGAAGCCAAAGCCAGAAGACATCATAAGGAATAAGTATCAATGGTACACATCTTTCGGGATTGGTGGTGATGATAGATGTGGAGTATTGATGAATCTATGGATTATCGCAGAGCATGTTAAGAATCATGGAAGTAGACCAGCTGTTTTGTTTACAGACCTTGAAGAGACGGGATGTGTTGGAGCTCTCGAGTTTGCTAGATGGATTGAGCGTCCAGAGAATAGTGATAAGTGGGATACTCCAGCCCACATGATTGAGTTTGATAGGCGAGGCTGTTCAGAGGCAGTATACTATGACTGTGCTAATGAAGCATTCACTAGGTGGGTCGAGGGTTTTGGGTGGGAAACGAAAAGTGGTAGCACATCAGATATCGTACATATCGCAGAGCCTATGGGTTGTGCAGCTGTCAATATATCTGCATGCTACACTAACCAACACACAGTAAGCGAGAAAATATACACAAACTTTCTTTTCAAAAACATACAGACCGCACTAGAAATGACACTTGATGACCAAACATACTTTAAGTGGGTAGAGGCTGTTTCTAATGTATCACTACATTACAGAAATTACTCATCAAACAGATGGAGTAAATACGGGCACAGCTATTTTGCCTCAAGCTGTGAAGAGGAAGAAGACAACAATAAAGCAACAGTTGACTACTTTGGCACAGATAAATGTTATTATGGTGTCAATGGTTCACATACTGTACCAGCCAAGCATTGTATGCATGGTGGTTGCCACATGAGGGACTGCATCCACTGGTGCAATAGTGGTAGTAAAAAAAAAGAGTCAAGCGAAGAAGGGGAAGATAGCTCAAGGCTGTTTGAGCTAGAGCATGATATATGCTTTACCTGTAATGGCGCAGGATGCATTGATTGCCACTTCGGATATGAAGAGTTAGAAGATACTCAATCAAGTGGATTTGACCCAGACGAATGTTTATCAATTGCAATGCAATCATTCGCTTGCAACCAGTGTGACAATAACAACTGTCCAGCAAATGACCATCACAATCATGAGACAGATTGCTAGGTAGTGGATAAGTTGTTTTGTATAATAATAAGAGTGCAATACTGAAGAAGGGATGGATATATGGTATATCCAGTAAGATTTAACAATGGTTATGTAGAGAGCTCTATGGAGGCAATTGAGGACGCCATTAGACAATCATTTAACTTGCGCCAATATGGCTCAGGTGAAAAGCCAACGCTGGAAATTAAGTGGCACGCTGGAAAGCCAGCAAGTTCAAAGCCTATCATTCGCGAGAAGTACCCAACAGCCTATATGGTTATTGATATTACATCGCGAGTGCCTAACAATGGTCGTATTGTTGTAACTGATGATGGCGTAGGGCTAATGACTAAATCATACGGAACTTTTTATTCTTCATCAGCACTGTCAGGATTCGACTCTATCACAGAGTTCGTTGACGAAGTGCTTGAAGCAGCAGAAGATGCGGGATTCTTTAACCGTATCACATTGCAGTAATGTATGATATGGGGCGAATAGTCTCGTTCGCCCCGCTTAAAAAGGAGTAGAAATGATACCAGATAATCTTTTTGAAAAGTTTGATAAAGAATGTAGAGTTGTTCTTAGAGAATTGTCCACAGAGGATAATGCTGGATGTGAATCGCACTGGAACCTAAGACCAATGCTGGAGGTGTGGTGGCACAATAAGCAACGACTAATAGAGCAACTATCAAAAAGTCCCAACTGGGATGCAGAAGAGTTTAGAATTGTGAGTAAAGTAAGACTTGCAAATGGTAGAGATGTAGAAAAAGACCTCGTAGAGAGATTTAGATGCGCTCTTGACCGTAGCATCTTATGGAACGATTGTGATATGTTCTCAAAACTGAGTCTGTGGATATCGATGAACCGACATAGAGTTGGAACCGTCAGAGAGGACGGCGAGCTGGTATTATCTGATGATTTTACCGTTAAGTCCACTTACCTCTTGGGAAAGGAGTTTAAGAGAGGCAGAGCAACTGCACCTGAAATTATACCAAAAGGAATAACTGTTACGGACTGGTATAAGCTCATGCAGGAGTATGTGCACCAGAGCGTGTTTGATGTTGCAAGTTTTGACACTAGTTATTCACAATACGTTAAGCCTAAAGTCAAGACTAAAGAAAAAGAATACACAATTATGTGGAGCGTCAATCCTGTTGACTTCCTAACACATGCTCATGGTGACAGATGGGGCACGTGCCAATCACTTAACAGTGACTATAATAGCGGAGCAGCACTATCACTTATGCAGGGTGTTGATACCTCACTAATATTTACGTGTGGAAATAGAAAGACAAACGGGGTTTGGTATGAGAAGAAGAAAAGAGTGAGCCTTGTAGGACATCCTGACGAGTACCTGCTTTTCAACAGGGTTTATCCGTCAAGAGAGGTATGCGGATTGACAGTAGTTCCAACATTTGCATTTAAAATGATGGATGCGTTCTCAGAGATTCTTGGCACCCACATATTGGATGATGGTGTACCACTCGAGCTGCCAGAACACAAATACAATTACCCCAATTATAATGACTTTGTTAATGACCAAGAAGATTCATTATTAATGTGCTTAGTCAATCCAGAGATAGATGGCATGCCGCTTTACCGAGATGGTATACCATCTCCATTCAACGTGCGTGGGATTATTGCCGTAGGAAAAAAACTCGCAAATTGTCATGAAGAAGATACTATAGAAGAACTATATGTGGCAGACCAGCTAGCTGGCGAACATGAGGATATAGAATCTCATAGAGACTATGCTTACAAAATGCTGACTAAAAAGTGGCACAAGGAACATAGCGTGTTGCCTAACCCTAGTCTCACACCAACGCGCATTATAGATTAGACAAGCAGTGAGAGACATTGAACAATCAGTACGATATTCATGGTGCTTTAGATTATGATTAGAAAGGTCTACAATGTACAGTGCTAACGTTAAGGTAGATTGTACTGACTGTGGCTGCCCATTTTTCACAACAGGGTTTAGCTCAAAAAGTACAAATCATGCCAAAGAAATGGCACACAAGAAGCGCAGTAAACTGTGCGTTAAGTGCCTATGCAAGCCGGGGATTATGAAAAGGTCACCGTGATAATGGATTTGGCTCTAGTTAGAGCATATAATAAAGTTGGGTTATAAACACAGGAGGACTATGATGAGCGATAGGTTAAAAATTAGATTGATTCATTTCGCAGCCTACCTAATCATTCTGACATTAATGGTGGTAGCGAATATATATTTAAGTATTTCTTGGGAAATTATGACGTTTTCACTTCTTGCCTTTTTTGTTACTGATTGGTGGATGAAAAATGATTAGGTATAAATCATGATTTGTCCACAAATAAGTAAACCAAATGAAGCTATTATGTGCAGCGATGGACTCGTGTATTACGCTGGCAGTTCACCTAAAAACGAAAATAGGTGCGCGTGGTGGGACAGCGACCGCGAATGTTGCGGGATGTTGCCAATGCAAAACAAAAGCTCAGAGTGGGCTAGGAATAGGATAGCCGAACTTGAGCACAAGTTAGCCAAGATGAAGGAGTAGTTATGAGTCAATCAGAAGGACATAGGTTAGCAGGTAATCTTGAGCTGGCAGCCCGTGGCTATGAGCGCAATTTACAAAGTCACACGTCAATGAAGAGAGCGGAATTGCTGAGCACAGCCTACAGCGCAGTAGTAGAAGCCATAGACGGTGAGACGTGTGAGCTAGACTTGCCAGCGTTTCTTATTTCGAGCGATATGCCAGAAGTAGCGCACTGTAGAGAGTGCAGACATCTAAATATAGCAGACGTTGGATTTGGGATGGCTAGGTCAAAATATTGCGCAGGTTGCGGCTGTCGAATAGTAGGTGATGGTGATGATTAGAAGGCTGTTTTGTAAACCCGAGTACAGACCCATAAGCAGCACACTTGGAATCACAGTTTTAGTCTGCTTAAAATGTGGCTCCAGAATTGAGAGGTGATACAAATGAGTAGAGCAATCAGCGAGTGCAGAGGATGTGGATACACAACTGACTGTACCAACTTTAAAGGTTGCCCAGATATGAGCAAGGATGCAGTTTTAACTGAGCGCAAGCCAACAAACTTTGAGCGCGTTACTGCGAGTCCTGAGGCGTTAGTGCATTTCATGGTTTTCGACCCAAAGAGTCGTAGATGCAAAATGTGCAAACATGAAGGATGTACACGGAAGAATTGTGCCGAGGTTTTGACTGAGTGGCTAGAAAGTGAGGTGGATGATGAATAATGCAGAACTAATGAAGCCTTACGTAATGGTAGTTGATAATCCAGACAGTCCATACCATGGTGAAGAGCTTACTTGCGACCCTGGGCATAATCTTGTCCGCTGTAAAGACTGCAAGCACATGAGAGACGAAACGCACGAAATGGGTAACCCGTCATATTATTGCCAAAAGCATTGCTGGAATATGGATGACAACTTCTTTTGCGCCGATGGTGAGCGATGATGAGTGTATTCGATTGTTCCTGTGGATTAAAGTTTTTTACTTGCTGGAAGTGTTGGGTCAAGTTCGTAGGCTTTGTGATTGCTGGTGTTTTGATTATGACTGTCATCTTTGGCTTAGTGATGGAGGTACGTGACTGGTGCGGTAGACCCCAGACCGTAAGAGAACTACATAGGAGCATGACACCAGAAAGTGTGCGATTCCTACAGACGGGGAACTGGTACACAGACGGTAAGCCTTGCGAATGTTCACCATGCGCACAAGCCAGAGAGAGAAGGGAATGATGGGAGATGACTGATTTTATAATTATGTCTGCTGTGGTCTGTTTGCAGATTTTCATATTTGTAGGGATTATTGCCTGTGTGGCAGTACCAGTAGTTGTGTTTATGTCAACTACTAATGCTTTATATCTACTTTTGTACCTACTAAGTATTCCCATACTGTCTGTCCTCCTTGTGTCGGCTTATTGGATATTTAACTATGTTTAGTCCAATAGAATTAGCCGAACAGGCAGAGAAATATAATAACTATGGTGGGTATTTTGAGTATAAGCGCGGTCAGACGTGTGACGGGTGTGGTAACTGGTTCTTTATGTCTATAGGAATTAGACCACAACACATGATAAATGATGATGAAACTATCACACTTAAAGTCGAGTGTCCATTATGTGTGTACAACCACAGTGCGGAGCTGATATTATGAGTGCAGCATTTTTGATGTTTTTGTATATTACTGCTATACTAGCAGTAATACTACTCATTAGTTGGGCTGAAGGTAATGACGACCCCCCAAGTTACGTCTAGGTAACGTAATTATGAAATGGCTCCACTTCGTATTATAATATATATCTATAACAGATAGATAGGAAAAGTATATGTCAAAATCAATTAGTTGTTATCAATGTCATAGATATCGATTAAGAAAAGATATACCTAATGACCAGTTCGACATTAAAGACTTTGATAACTTCCGTTGTTACGCTGTAGATAAAGAGTATGGTGAGTCTATCCCAGCAGAAGAACGAAAATTAGGTAATTGCGCTATGGCTATGACAAGACCATATCGTGTAAAAGACAAGGATATATAGAAAGGATTAGAATGGCAAATCTAAAACCACCCAAAACTAGTGCTTCGGGAGACTTTAAGTGTCCACCACCTAATCTGTATGACTGCGTTATTGTTAGTGTCGAAGAAGTTCCGAACACCTTCTACAACCCAGAAGAAGACCATGATGGCAAGAAGACACAACTACAGTGGGATGCCAAGATTGCTGATGGCGAGTTCAAGGGAACTAACTTGAGGTTCTGGACATCCAGCTACTTAAGCCGTCATCCAAAGGCTAAGTTAGCACCACTTCTGAGCATGCTAGACTCCGAGTTTAGCATTGATGTGGGATATACAGATGTGGCAGACATGCAGGCTGCCGTAATGTACTCACCAGTTCGTATAATGACAAATGTCAGAACGGTTACAAAAGATGTAGACGGTGAAAAGAAGGAAGTACAGTATCCAAAGGTAGAGAGCTGGATTGCTTCTGCCATGTCGAAGTCAGAGGTCAATAAGGACGACTTTGTTCCAAAAGCTGATGCTCCATCAGTTGAAGTGTTGACTGATGATATTCCATTCTGATGTTTGTACAAGACATCAGAGTTCACCTAGAAAATAGCAAATGTACCTGTGGTAGAGCTGCCGAGCACAGCATTACACTGTCAGTAGCACTTGGTCACAGGTACAAATATGGTACGGCGGTGTACTGTGACACATGTGCAAAGCCAGCCTTCAAAGCTATTCACAAGCTGAACGATGATGTGGTGTGGTTTTCTAAAGGAGAGCTAAGACAAGCACCTATAGATAGGAAAGAGCTAGAGCAGGGGAGTTTGTTATGACAACACCATTAAACGCAACAATAAATCAAAACGGGGATAGAGTATACACAGTAGGTACCGATGGTGACAGGCAGTACATATCGGTCACATCGGTACTGAATGCACTGCCAAAGCAACAGTGGCTAATTCCTTGGGCTTCTAGGTTGGCGGCAGAGAGAGCATTAGACTTTCAGCAGCAACCATATCATGAGTGGCGAGGTATACTTGAACCTTATGGTCTGCTTGATGGTAAGACAGAAGATGAGTCTATTGTAAACTACATCAAGTCTGCATCAAGAGAGTACACTAAAGATGCAGGTGGTCTAGGTGACGAGGTGCACACACTTGTTGAGCACGCTCTAAAGTTGCCAAAAGAAGATATTATGTCACAGCTACAAAGCCTTGCTGTTCAGCTTGGATTGACCTTTGATGACCAAGGTAAGTGCGAAGCACTTCGAAGAGTCGAGCATTTCGCAGCATGGTACACAACGTCACCCTACAGAGTTATAGCTCAAGAGTTCACAGTGTTCAATGATACTGTAGGTTATGCTGGCTCCTGTGACCTCGCCCTTGAGCATGAAAAAACTGGTGAATGGTTCTATACAGATGTTAAATCTGGAGCCTTAAGAGAAGATGCATCTATGCAGCTTATAGCATACGTGAAGGGTGAGTATGTATACGATGCAGAGAATAATGAGCGCAAACAAATGCCTAGAGGTTCTGGCAAGTTTGGTGGAGCTATGGTTATTCAGACCATGAAAACTAAATGCAAAATTGCTATAGTCAATGAAGAGAACTATGAAGAGTTATGGAAAACATTCAGGTACTTACTTGAAATGAAGTATGGCTTCCTAGCAATGAAACAAAAAGACGTATTTACAATATTGTAAGGAGATAATATGCCTATTGAAGTAGTTGTATCATCGGACATGACAGGAACTGTACTTGATAGCACAAGGCGTGAAGAGTTCAGGGTTATTGAGTTTTGGGATGACGAAGCAGCAGAGCGAGGAGAGGATGGTCATGTAAAAATTGTAGCGGAAGCTGACCTAATTTACGAAGCTATTGCTAACTGGTTATCTAAGCTAAACTTTGTACCATTCAACGAAGAGGACTCACTGCAAGGATTCTTGTTATGGATGTTATCTGATGATGAAAACATGGATGTAGTTCTTGACGAGCTGCAAAGGTGGCAAGACGAAAGGCAATAAATAAAAAACGTGTGCTAGGTTGTTTTCACTCCTTTCCAATCTAGCACACTCCTTAGATGCAAAGGCATGGAGACGGAGAACAATGAGTAAAGTTGAGAGAGTAGCAGCAACCAGAACACTGCCGCACAGTTTAGAGGCTGAGCGTGGGGTACTTGGAGCAATGCTTCTGTCATCAAAGGCACAGAACGAGGCAATGGAAGTTCTTTCTAAGACGGACTTCTACAGACCATCGCATCAATCCATATTCGAAGCGATGACAGGGTTGCTTATGACAGGTCAGAATGTAGATACAATATCACTTACAGACAAATTAACCAGTGATGGGTTATTAGAAAAGTCTGGAGGTGCAAGCTACCTAGCAGACCTAACTTTAGCGACACCGACAGCACAACACTCATCTTCATACATGAAGATAGTTAAGAAGCTGTCAGTGTTTAGAGACATTGTACACGCTGGTTCACATATTGCAGCAGTTGGATATGGTGCTGGCAGTGAGGTTGATGAAGCACTTTCCAAGGTTATGAGCGAAGTCATGAGCCTCGCAGATGGGAAAATCAGCACATCGCTATCCATTGATGATGTGGTAGAAGACCTAGACCAGTACCTAGAGTCTGGCAAGAAAGAATGGATTAAACATCCATATATGCCGAACGTAAGGCTAGGTGGCGGAGACCTTGTTGTTATTGCTGGAGGTACATCATCTGGAAAGACAGCATTCAGCATGAAGTTAGCTTATGATTGGGCTAAAGTAATGCCAGTAACATACTTTGAGTATGAAATGGACGAAAGAGAACTTGCCTCTAGACTCCTGAGTCACGTATCACTAGTACCACTTCCAAAAATTCAAGATGTAGAATTTAGCGACATAGAGCGGACATGCATTAAGGACGCTATGCAGATTATCAGAAAAACTGATTTGCGCATAGAGAACGTTTGGTGTGGAATTGGACAGTTAATGGCTAAGATTAGGCAAGAAGCTATGCTTGGTCGAAAAGTGTTCTTCATTGACCATATAGGTCTTGTACCATTTGACCGAGTTGGACAGATGAGCGAAGCAAAGGCTATCGGGGTTCAGCTAACAAACCCACTGAAGAGGTTGGCATCAGAGCTTGACATTACAATCGTTATCTTAGTTCAACTAAATAGAGCTGGACAGATTGGCAACTTCCCAAGGCTTCTTAATCTAAGAGACTCTGGTGAGATTGAGCAAGACGCATCTGTAGTTGCAATGCTTTGGAGCGACAAGCAAATACCAGAAGAAGAAACAGCCAAGCGTGTACAGTTAAGGCAAGACAGTCAACTGTACACACCACAAGAGGCTGTTGATTGCACTCACACTAACCTCATTCGTGTGGGTGTAGAGAAAAATAGAAACGGTGAACTTGGTTCTGACTTCTTGAAGTTTCATGGTTCCATATTCACATATGAGCAGAACGGTGACTTTATGGAGCTGTTCGCAGAGGGTGGTGACAATGAAGATAAAGTACCAAGACAAGACAGTCTATGTTAAAGTTGATAAGTTCGAGTGGGATATGGCTATGGTCAAGCATGGCGGTGTGTACGGTGCCTTAGGATGGTACATGCAGCATCCTCTATGTCCGCCTAAAGATAAAAAGATGCTCAGAGAGCTTCTAGAGTGGGACTACTTCAAAGGTGGTGACCTAGGTGATATCGGCGACCAAGAGTAGCTTAGTATCCTTTCGCGAGCCTTATGGCGGAGAGAAAGTAGAGATTGTTGTGAACCCAGAGGCAAGATTTTATGCCCTTAATTACGATTGGAACAATAAAAGGGTTCAAATGTTTGATATCTTTGAGTCATCTAGGTTCGTATATGATGTGGCAAATATTAACGCTAAGCACAATGGCAGGTATTATCTTCCCGACTATGAAGAAGATATCAGAATCGCACTGCACAGTCAGTTCGGACATCGTAGAGAGTATGAAATTAGCGTTGGTGATGCTTTTGAAGACGATGTGCGCAAGCTTGAAAAGTGGGATATATACAAACAGTGCGTAAGTAATCTGAGTGTTATAGCCGACTTAGCAAGAGGAATAGAGAGATTGGATAACGAATGAAAAGACCAGTAACAGAGTTTGATGTTCAGGAGCTTGAGGTATGCATCAATCAGGCACTGCTAGACGCAGAGTTTGCAGAGATTGATGTTGCACCCGATGGCTCTGAACAAATAAACATAAAAGATGGCTTTATCACCAGAACTTCATATAACGAAGAGGATGGAACATTCACGGTGGCTGTGTCAGTTCATCGCGTGAAGGATAAGCCTATTGTTACCTTCCGTGCAGGGAAGTCTTTGGAACTGCCAGAAGTAGCAGAGGATAGACCAGAGCCTCCGTTCAAAAAGATTATGGATGAAAGGGCTGCTAATGGCAATACCAAAGACACGGAAACCACACAGTCATAAGGCTCGTGGTAAAAACTCTCGCAGGGTTGGGAAGCTCAATGAAAAACATGCGAAGAATGTTCTCGAAGCAGCAGGATGGTATGTATCAGATACCGAGATTGCTGGTCTTGAGGGCGATGATATATTCGCCAAAGACCCAGACGGAGTATGGTGGAGTGTTGAGGTAAAGGCTAGAGCTACTTGGAACAAAGAATATGTGGCTCAAGCAATGAACCAAGCGCAAGCTAGACATGCACAGATACAGGCTGGGATGAAAGACCCTGTAAAGGCAGCGAACTATAAGATACTTGGCATAGATAAGTATAGCTATCGACAATGGATGGTTATGTTTAGACCAAGAGACATAAACTTCGCTGGAAGAATGTTTATATGCGTACATAAACGCCTCAAGAGCAACCAGACAGTTGCTACAATAATGGGCGATGTACATGGTAATGTAACCGAACTTTAGGAGTAAGAGTTGAAAGCTAAGTTAAAGAGAACGAAGGCTGATGTGGAGCGTATAGTGATTATCAGTGATATTCACTTCCCATATCATGACCCAATAGCGTTAACAACTGCGCTATCATTTATCAAAGCTCAGAAGCCACACACAGTAATCATGAATGGTGACGTGGTAGACCATTTCGCAATCAGTAAGTATTGCAATGAGTCAGAGAGAGTAACTGGAGAATTTGAAGTTGAGGTAGCACTGGCTAAGTCATTCTTCAAAGACCTGCGCAAATTAGTGGGACCAGATGCTACAATAATTTGGAATGAGGGCAATCATGAGGTTCGCCTAAAGCAGTACATCATGGCAAATGCACCAGCGCTGGCGGGGCTAGAGTGCCTAACAATGGAAGGACTGTATGAACTAGATGAGTACGGCATTATTTATAACCACGCTCGTAATCGCGGTGCTTTTATTAATCTTGGTGGTGTTAACATTGGGCATTTTGATGTTGTTAGCAAGCACTCAGCGTATACTGCTAAAAACTTGGTTGATGCACACCATACAAGCATCGTACAGGGGCATACCCACAGGCTCGGAGTCCATTACAAGACTACTCTCAATGGTACAGTCAAAGGAGTTGAAGGAGGGTGTCTCTGTAGTACGGAGCCTTCCTATCTTGATACTTGCAACTGGCAACAAGGATTAGTTTTGATGGAGCGAGAGCGTGGAAATGATAGGTACAACATAACAGAAGTGCCAATCATTGAGGGAAAGATTTTGTTAGGTGGCATTAGGTATGAGTAAGTTGTTTAATGATATATACTGCCTAGAGTCAAAGGGTGTGCTGGCTGTTGCTAGTGCGCCCTTCTGCGGCTCTTGTCCAGCAGTTAAGCACAAAGCCAAAGAGCTCGCTGACGAGTTAGGTTTTTCTTATCTAGATTTTGATGTGACTACACCAGAGGGCGTACAAGCAGCAGCTATGCTAAAGGTGGAAAGTTTACCAACGTTAATCTTTACTACTGGAGGTAGAGCGCGAGGAAAGTATGTTGGCTCTACAGCAGTAAAGAACATGAAAAGTATGCTTGAGGAGCTGTATAACAAATGAGAACAACATGGTTCGGATTCGCGAAGATGTCACCAGAAAACACAACGTTAGCAATTATTCACATGCAAAAGCATGGCATCTCTGGTAGAGGTATACTTGATGAGCTGAATAGAAGGGCTCAGCATGAGGATATAGAAGAAGCAAAAGACCATCTTGGGTGGTAACATGTCTAGAATAAAAAGATTCCTTGAGAACCTAGATACTGATTGCCTATCATGCGGCTGGGAGTATGAAGACTCTGATTATGAGTTTAAGTATGACTATGATAATAGGTGCCAATTTCCACCCTGTAGTTTTTGCTCTGTAAATAGCTCTGAGAAGCCACAGGAAGCTCCGTGTGGCACATCTTTTAGAGAGAGGTAGGTAGATATGCATGTCTAACGAACACGCCCTTACAAAGGCTTACACAGCCTCACATCAACTGCTCAATGAGGCACTATTAGCCTCAGATGATAGAACCAAGTGTGAGGTGTGGACTAGGATTATGGGTTACCACAGACCAAAATCATCTGCCAACACTGGCAAGCAGGGAGAAATGAAGGAGAGGGTTTACTTTGAAGTATCCGAGTGATATGGTGAACTCACCAGCACACTACACTAGTGGAACTAAAGAGACAATAGATATTATTGATGAAGTAGTTGATGACCCAGCCAGCTACTATAAAGGCAATATCATTAAATATATTAGCCGCCACCAATTAAAAGGTGAACCAATATCAGACCTAAAGAAGGCTGATTGGTACCTTAAACGACTCCTTGAGCTAACACAGAAGGAGCTTGAGGAAGTCCCCGGTGGTAATAATAACTTCTTGAAGGAGGTCATATGTACTTAGGCTGTCCTTTATCGAGTGATAAGAAACTTCTTACAAGAAGATACAGCTCAATGCAAAATTAGGGATTCAGTGTGAATGTTGCACTTATACATGATAGGTATTATGCGATTATAAGAATAAGATAACAAAAGGATATATATTACATACATAGTCTAACAAACAAATAAAACCCCTACAGTCTTTGACCCAGCAACTGTAGGGGTTTTTTAGTGACGTAACGCTACCAACGTAGCTGTACTTCACGGAACCTGTTACCGCCATCCTCGTTCCACTGCCTCAGTCGAGAACTGGTGGACGTGAACTCCGGAACAATAGTGTCCGCTCTAGTGTTTGGTGGTACAAAGTAACTCATACCTGTTGTAGTGTCTGTTATCAATCTTCCCTCATTAGATGTACCGAGGTTACTGATAAGACTACTGGTTCTGTTTTGAGACCTAAACTGAAGGTCTTGTGCCTCCCATGCTGGTGGCAATGGTCTTCCAGACGTATAGAACTCTTTACCCTCTGGAGACCTTCTCCAAGAACTGCCCAGAGAGCCTAGCACATTAGGATTTGGGTTCATCAGTAGACCAGCTACGATATCTTCATCTGACAGTTCAGGGCTTCTCTCATGCTCAGGAACTCCAGCTGATGCTTGAGCTGACCTAACCAAAGCGTTATCAGCCTGAACATCACGCACGTGCGCCTGTATGGCTGCTTGTGCTGCTGGAGAGGAGTGTACTTCGTTCAGCATTGATATGGCACGATTCTCATTGTCAATGTTTCTATCCGCTCTCTCCTCACCCTCTCGCGTTGAGGCAAGTGGGTTGAAGTTTAAAAATGGAGCATCTTGAGCCAGCATTTGAGATAGTGGCGTTCTGCTCCACACGTCATCTAGACTAGTGATTGAGCCACTTGCGAACATTGACATAAGCTCATCACGCATCTCATCTTCACCAACATTAATCATCATTCTACCTACATCAACAGGACTCATTACTTGCCTGTTGTTTAATATTTCAGCAGCAGACCTTCTTCTGTCTAGACTTCTTTCAGCTCTGCTAGCATGGTGTGCTAGTGTTCTCTGATTTGGGTTCTGACCGATAAGAGTCTGGAAGAACGGCAGAGAGCCCTCAAGGGTTGTCTCGCCCGGTATTCCAACATCATATCCAAGGGACTGAAGTGTACCTCTTATAGAGTCTGGTACAGCCTCATGCTTAGCAGCTGCCTGTGCAGCCAAATCACCAAATCTAAGAGCCTGTCCAGCAGGAACATCTGTTCCTCTAACACGCACAGTGGGTGGAAGCATCAAGCTAAGGTCTCTTAACTTAGTCTGAGTTAGGTCTTCAGTGGCTCTATTCTCGTTGTCTCTACTAGCTTCATCTTCTGCTGTTGCTCTTGCAAAGTCGTATGCGGTCTGCAAAATAGGAGAGAATGTTGGGAACGCTTGATTCTCAGCATACTCCAATAGGGGTGCTCCCCAATGTCCTCTACCTTCATCACTGTCAGCCAAGCCTCGCTCTACAGATTCTCTTATTGTTAATGGAAGCTCCCTAGATACACTAATGGGACTAGACCACATAAGGTTCTCTAATCTGCCATCAGGCAACTGAATAGGCATATGAGCATCCATAAGGGCACCGCTGTTAGCTTGTTGTCTTAGTGGGTCATGCTCATCCCTCCAGTTCTGAGTTATGTTACTGAACCTCTGGTATGCAGGGATGGCTTCTGGAGCATTAACAGCCATACGTCTTAGCTTTTCAAGTTGAAACGTAGCAAATGGGTTAACCACTCTAGCATCATTGACAAAAGCAGACTGAGAGCGTCCACCATAATCATACATAATGTTGTCTGCGCTACGAGCAGCGTTATATGGGTCTACGCCTCTACGCATCTCACGGTCTATATGAGAGGCTCTAGCACGTGACTCGACAGTTCTCATCTGCCTGATAGGCTTAGCAGGTCTTCCAGTAACACGCTCAGTACCAGCCTGACTTGCTATGGTAGATACAGCACCTCTATTAGCACCCTTTGGAGCTACGCCACCAGAGTAAGCAATATCTCTGAATAGTGGGCTTACATTATCTGGGGAACCATACCCTCCGAACTGTAGAAGGTTTCTAAGTTCTTGTGGGTTCTCTGTGAATGCTTCGGTGAACTGTCTGCCACCCACAGTCTTTCTTGGGTCAGAGCCAGCCATAGCATGAGAGCTGTAGTTACCACTCCAGTTTCGCCAATGGAATCTAGGTGACAATGTGGTTATATTGCTAACCATATTTTGCTGTAGATTTCCAGCATGATATCCAAGAACACCCTCACCAACAGAGCCTAGTTGCATGTTGGCTCTTTCAAATCCCATAACAGAATTATATTCTAGCCTATTCGCTCTAGACAAAGTACTGGGCATATCAGCAAATCCATCATTTGTTGGAACGATGGTATTAGTAGGGACTACATCATTCTTGCCGAGGGGTCTGGCTACATGGTTGCTCATGTCTGCTCTAGATACCCACCCATTACTAGGAACACCATTCTTGCCACGCATCGCAGCTGGCAATCTGAACATCTGAACGCCATTTTCAACATCCATTGGAAGTCTTGTGCCTCCAGTATTGTCGACAAGGGCTGAGTAATAATTCAAATCATTATCACGCATCTTGCTTGATGTACCATTCCTAATTTGAGCTGCTCTTGGGTCTAGCTCATAACCAATAGTGGCACGACCACTAGGCATATCATTTGACTTAGGGTACATCAGTTGTCCACGATTGTCAATAATGAGTCTTGGGTCTAATTCATCAGCTCGTGTTATCCCATGCTCTAGAGCTAGTGACTCTCTTTGTTCCGGTGATAAACCTCTCCACAATTGTTTCTGCTTCTCAGAGTCAGTCATAGTTCTTCGAGGTGTACCAGCAGACAAGTTCGGTGCTATATCACGATGAACTTCAGGTCTTTGTCTTCCTGCGATATGGAAAGCGTCTGAACCTCCATGAGCACTGTAAAGAAGTGAATCCTCAGCATTGGACATTTGAGCCTGTGCAGATGTTTTTGTGGTATCTTCAGCACCACGCGTAGACTGAGACGCAGAACGTCTTGAAGACATACGCGCAGCTGTATTGCTCTTGTGTGTTGGCATATACTGACCCATGTTACCAGCAGAAGCTACACTCTCTTTGCGTGCCTGTCTCCCTGCCATTCCGGGTAGTCCAGAATCTCGAACAGAGAATAACTGGTATGGGGCATTAGAGCCAGCAGCAGCTCCGCGTTGCCCAGCAGCAATAGCCTCTACTCTATCTATTGAGTTAGCTATAATAAGGTCTTGTGTTACCGCTACAGACTCATCCATAACAAATCTCACAGCATTCTCATGAGTGTATGGTTGCCCTGTAGACAGCTCTACAGACTTTCTAAATGATGGACTATCAAACTGTGCTACTTTTTTGGCGGCACCAGAGTGAGTGAGAACTGGTGTACCATTGGCAAAGGTACTTCTCATGATAACGTCAGCAGCATCATCCATGCGCACACGACCACCACTAAGAGCATCGCGAGTTATTGAGGATATGGAGCGATTATCAACACTGCTAACATGAGTCCCAGTGAATATTTCACCAACATTCCTATCAACAAAGTCACTACTACCAATTCTTCCCGAGTTTAAATCTTGAGAAATGCTTCTTCTAAGTCCTACCACTCCAGAGCGGAAGTCATCCAAGTTGTCGGGACTGACTCCTCGTGCTGTTATCTCAACAAACTCTCCATTACTCATATATGGAGCACGAAGACCTGTTTCACTCAGAGACCTAAGCTGTGCATTTTCAGAGAACTGTACATACCTAGAGCCTGAAAGGTGTTGCATGGTGTCATTCCACTGCCTATTAGAAGCAGTCTTACCGAATACACTTGAGAAATTAGATTCTTGCTTTTTAAAGTATGACCGAACTGGATGACGTGTAGCACGACTTCCAACCCCAGCATCAGCAGCAGAACCAGATAGACTCATTCGCGCCTGTAAACCTGTGGCTTGAAGGTGTGTACTGACATCTTGAGCAGCTTTCCCTCCAAGCCTATTGTATGCTCTATCAAACGCCATATCAAACACTCTGCCAGATAAGGGGTCCTGCATAAATGGTCTTAGGTCGTCACCACTTCTAGCAGCGGTTTCTATATCAGATGCGATATCGGAAATAGTGCCAGAGTACCTCTTCCCTTGGAGTGTCTTAAGGTTACCCATAAAGCCACGCTCTAGACCAGTAAAGGCATCTCTAGACTGTTCTAGGTGCCTTATAGATTCTATATCAATCCTGCCAGAAGCAGAAGCTGCATCTTGTAGGTTGTCAGCTATCCTTCCAGAGACAGCAACATCAGACATCATGTGTGGCTGCGGTGTAACGCCTGTGGCTGCATCCACAATAGACTTTACTGTAACAGGCTCAGATGTACCAGCTACCTTTCTAGCACCAGATAGTTGGTCTACTGGGTTATTCTTCGCTAAATCTGCGAGGTGAGAAGCAACTCTTGACTCTGCACCAGCTGCCTTACCAGATGTTCTAGTTGCACCACTTACTGCTCGTGTTGCAGATGGTGTTCTAGCTGCTCCTCTAATACCAGCTGCGAGGTAACCTATTGGGAGCAAGTTTGAAGTGTCCATTACAACATCACCAGCGATACCTGTTATTTGAGCACCAGTAGCTCCATGCTGGGTGCCAGTAATAAACGACTCGCCAAGGGAGTCTGCTCGCTGACTGTCATCAAACTCTCTAACAGTATCCAGTGCAACATTAAAGTCTTCATGAGAGCGACCACGTGTAGGAGAGAAATTAAATACACCCTCCCAATATGATGGTATCTCTTCATTACTTCTGAGAACCTTCATGGCAGGTCGTGTTGTGTCCTCACCTAGAAGCATATTAGCCATTTGTACATCTTGCGCAGCTACAGCCCTCTGCTGTGGCATCTGTTGACCACCAGCAAAGGCTCTACCTTGCTCAACGGTTATATCTCCCTGCTGAATCTGTCTTTGAAGTGTTGGACCGGGACGATGAACAATCTTATCCGTGTCACCTATAACTGGATTACCACGTTTAATCAGCGTGTAGTACCCACTACTCTCATCAATGCCGTAGTGCTTCAGAACATCGTCAATAAGCCCTGTTCTGGCAAGACGTGTTGTTCCAGCATATCTGTCTAACTCAGCACCCTGAAAGGCTCTCGCCAGTATCTCTACAGCAGTGGTAGCCTTTTGACCATCTGTTCGGTCACCAGAAGAGTCAGCTATCCCAATAACAGCATCGAGCATATACTTGTGCTGAGCATCTGCACCCATTAAGTCTATCTCTTTCGGAGATAGTGATGTGTCACCCACTATTTCACTTATAAGTGCGGCAGCATTAGCAGATGGAGTACCTCTTCCCGCTTCTGAACCAAAGGGATTTATATTCTCATATCCTTCTCTGATTTTAGCAGCCATCTCATGGTCGCCTCTGTCCTCATGCCACTGAGCCATCTGTTCCATGTTTTCAGTTCTAGTATTTAATTGTCTAGCAACTTGAGAATCAGACGGAGTTACTAGCGCATTCAGTGGTCCACTGAATACAGTTTGAAATAGATTATTTATATAGTTCTCGGTAGTACCGCCAAAATAAACATCCTTAAGCTCTGGCGCAATGTCAAAGTTGGTAATGACTCGTGGTACATTTTGCACTCCACCAAACTGAGCAACACTTCCGTCATCAGTTTCAAACATGTGGTTAAGTGTTAATGTTCTAGATACATACTCTTCACGCAGTCTGTCAAGTGCTTCAGAACGACTTACGTTGCCCAGTCCAGCAGTAGCAATGATTCTGTCAATCTCATCTCCACGCTCCCCACCAATAGAGTCAATGTCTAATCTATGACCCTGACTGAAAGTCAAATCAATTAGTCTAATGAGACCATTCTCTAAAATCTGCCTCTCAGCATTAAGGCGAGTTTCTGCATCGATGTTTCTGCCAGTTGCTATGGCATCACGATTCCATGCATTTCTACCTTCAACCCAATTATCAAGCTGCTGTTGAGATGTAAAACCACCGATATGCCCACCAAAAACCCCCTGAGAAGGAAAGCTTAGTAAAGCCATATCATTTTGTTCTTTGTTGTTGGAGCGTGCAGCTGACAACAAGGCAGCCTCTGATACAAGCATCACAGACAGCTCTTCTGGACTGATGTTTCCGTTCCTGCGTATTAGTTCCATGTAGGCATCATCGTCTGACATGCCTACTTCTCGGAACCTAGACATAACACTGTCTCTAAACGTTGGATTCTGACTAGCACCCCAACCTTCACGGCTAGAACCATTCCTCGAATTGTGAGCCATAGACGGTGTACTTACTAGTCCAGAACTTTCTCGTCTGGCATTAGCAAGTGCTGCACCCTGTTCAGCAGGAGTGCCCTGTAGTGGCTGTACTCCCGGAGCAAACGGTATAGTTGTCTGCTGATGTGGTCCATGCACTCCAGCTGGAGCATGCTGGACATTCACTTGTGCTTGTTGAACATCTTCTGCTCTCTGAAGCATTTGTTGACTCTGTTGCGTTATGTCAGCTATGCGAGCATCACGAGCTTGTTGATAATTGGAAATGTAGTCTCTGACTTGAGTAGAGTTAGGACTAAATACTTCATAATTCCACTCATTTGGATTTTCCATAGTTCCCATGCCAACAAGATGTTGGAACTGGTGGCTATGCGCTGGAGCATTGCCGAACACCCTACCAAACTCGTCAGTAGCAATGCCCCAGATTTGATTATTCTGGTCTGGCTCTACCCAACTATTTCCAGAGCGCACCCAGTTATCTCCGGGTCGTGCAGCTTGGAATTGGTTCTCTTCAACCCTTCTAAAGAAGTTACGCTCGTGTTCTTGCCTGCGCAAAGTTGCTGCTCTATTTCTGTCAGACATCCAGTGACTCTGTGCGTTCGCCATTGATAAATCCTATCTCATTTGTGCGCCAGCTGTGGTTCCTGTTCTAGTGCTCGGTAAATATCCACGCGGAACTTGGTTCCATGCACTACTTCCCATAGGGAACTGCCCCGGAGATGCCCAACCTATTGCACCTGTTGGCGGAGTAACCACACGACCCCCACTGCTTGGTGCAGCTGGTGCAGCTGGTGCAGCTGTTCCTCCACCAGTTCTAGACCAGCCACCACCACCGCCGCCACTACTGGCAGGAGCAGTTTGAGTAGTGTCAACATTCCTCCAGCCGCTTTGTGTTGTTTGCTGATTGGCAAGAGCGACGCGCAGATTAAAGTCGTTCTGCTGATTACCCATATTCATGTTCCATTGGTTACGCATATTGGCAGAATCCATATTCCACTGATTCTGATTCATCCAACGGTTTTGATTAAATTGATTCTGTGAAGCCCAGTTGGCTTGATTATGCTGATTCAGGCTGTTCCATCCAGCTTGATTAAATTGATTCTGTGAAGCCCAGTTGGCTTGATTAAATTGGTTTCTCTGGTTCATCGCATTCATGTTCCAGTCTTGGTTAGCTTGGTTTCTTGCAACCTCGGCTCCAAGTTCCTGCCCGTGTAGGGTAACTTGATTACCAAACCTAGCGTTCATTGAATCAAAGAAGTTTCTCATTGATTGGTTGTACATTGAAGCCCAACCCTCTTGGGCATCTATGGCTCTATTGCTAAACCCAAAGTTTTGTGCTTCCTGTTGCCCAGCCAACAGTGACTGGTTTCTCATATACTCGTTCCACAGGTTATCCATAGAGGTTTGGTTGGCTGTAGCCAATGCCCCCTGTTGAGCAGCAGCAGATGTTCCAGCACCTAGCCCTGCCATGCCTTGTGCATTATTCATGCGAGCCATAGCTTCTGTACCAGCACGCTGTGATTGTAGTCTAGCAGCAGCATTCTGTGTTGACATATCCGAGAACTGACGATTGAAGTCAGCATCAGACATAGCACGCTCAGATTGAATCTGCCTTAACTGTTGGTCTCTATGGAAGTCCGACAATGCACGAGCATACTCGTCACCATCCATCCACTCTGGAGCATCTGGTCTCTCTACATTGATATCCCATCCGGGTCTAGTGCCCTGATAGAAGTTGCCCCAAACATGGTTCCCCCAGTTATGACCTCCCCAAACATGGTTCCCCCATTGAAAGTCATTGGGAGCTGTGAAGCTGCCAAAGGCATTACGATTGAATGTGGGGTTGCTAAGGAGCCTAGTGGTTGAGGTTGAACCCGAAGTTTCTCTAGTTCTTGTAGTAGTGGTTCTTGACATACGAAGCCTCCTAAGCCCCTGTATCGCTCTCTGTAGGTCTATATGATGTTACCTACCTAAATAAAAAAGAAGTGGCATGTGAAGGCTCTCACATACCTTAAACGGTGTCTAAAAACTCTTTTCCAATAACTAAGCTTGATGCATTACAGGCTTCTACCTTCTCTAGCTCTTCTCTTAGTATTGATGGCATGTCTGGTGCATCATTTTCTGGTATGTTATCTCTAACCCAGTGATACAGCTCTCGAATATATGTAATAGCTATACCTAGTTTGCTTTTTGTTTCCTTGAAGTCTCTAATGTCTATTTCAAGTTCTCTCTGTGTTGCACGTAGTTTTTTAACCTCTGCTTGCAGTGGTTCTATCAGGCTCTCAGTCTGAGCTTGCAGCATAGCCTTGAACGCAGAACTCATGTTCTCTGTATCTACCTTTTGAGTTTCAGACCGCACTTGCTCTATTTTTGCACCAAGGTGCTTCTTCTCACTCGACAACTTCCAGACTGATATGATGGCGGTTATTAATCCGCCACCACCGAATATGTACGGAAGCCACATTTGCAGAATCATCATAGTGTGCATATGTTGGTCTGCGGTAGCCATTATGCTATCCTTGTCCAAATGTTAACTCTGAAGTCAGCTTGTCGAACATCAAAATTAGTTACACTCCCAGCATATGCTACTGATGTAGTACTGTTAGAAGCGGCACCTGTGTTTCCGGTTCCTGAAGCACCTGTTTGACCAGTACCTGCTGCACTTGTTGGTCCCGGATTCGTACTTTGAGTATTTGCAGGCTCCCCAACGCCAAAGTTTCCTTCATTTTGAACGTGTGCTAAAACATGGCGAACATTATTTCCGGATGCATATGCGATTCGTCTGCCGGTTACGTTTGGCGTGCCTGCACCTATGTTGCCGTTTGCAGCTCGTCCTATGCGTAAAAAACCAGTATTGGCTCCACCAGCAGCATGGTTATGGTTCAATCCACTATGAGTATGCGATGGTCCACTATGAGTATGCGATGGTCCACTATGTGTGTGTGTCATTGTGTGCGTGTGTTCTGGGAGATTAGCAGCTGTAATAGCCCTGTTATTGGTTGTTACATTTGATGTTCCGGGGACTTGTCCAGTCTCAGCCCCAACAAGAACTCTTCCGTGCGCTATTCTCTGCCACACTCCACCAAAGAATGTCTGAGGATTGTATGTGCCCATGGTAATATGACAAGAGCCAACAGGATAAATATCAGATGCGATTGCGTTTGTAAAATCAATAGACACATCTAGTGGACCAATGGACCTAGGAAGAATCATTGGTCTGGCATTAGGCTGTCCGGGAACATTGGCATTACCAATGACTGTGGATGTTCCGTGACCACTGATTGTCATATCTGCAATTTTGGCACCAGTAATCTGTCTATCACCCACATCGGCTGTGCCGATTGTGCCCGGATGTAATGTCGAGTAATTAGACCTGTCCGACCAAGTTGATTGTACGCTTCCAGTAAGTGTTCTTGGAGCCACATTAGGTGCACCAATAGTCTGCATATCGATAATACTTTGAGCAGACCCACCAGTGCCAGTTACAGAGCCCAGACGTAACTGACTTCCCTGAATCTGTCTTGTGTCTATAGCTTCATTGAGCTGTCTAAAGTTTGAGTTAACTTCACTAGCAACCACCGGATTGCCACCGTGAAACTCTGTCAGGCTATTCAGCCATCCTGTGATTGCCATATTAAACCCCTATTCCTAATGTTGACTCTATAACTGCTATTCTCCTAAGTATATCATCTATCTGATGATGCCTTATAATGTCAGCTTGCATGCTCTTTCTAGTATTTCTATCATTGGAAGACTCTGTTCTAGGAGTCTTTTCAAGGCGTTGTGTTCCTGTTTGTGATGTAAACATTATACAATACTCCCAACGGGTCTGAAGATTATATCAACACCATTTAAAGCCCAGAATCCTCTGACAGCAAGCTTTAAGTCACACTCTATGTTCCTAACTCTCCAGTTCAGGTAGTAACCTTCCAACTTGCCAGTGTTAAGAAACCACTTAGTCAAAGACATCCCTGTTCCAAGATTCAATGTATCATCTAGCCAAGTTTGATATTGGGCATCGGTTACCCATACAGAGGATGGAGCATCCCATGTGTCTCGTATGAAGTCAGACTCATGTTCTATCAGGTCCCAATCATCCCACATGAAATCTCCAATACGAGCACTGAAAAAGTTACTAAATGCTATTCTTCCTATTCCTGCCCATCTGGGAACATCCTCATTCGCTTCGCTCCATGTAGTACCATTATACCATATTACGTCATCACCCTCAATAGTCCAGTCTCCACGAGATGGATTATCCGGTCGAGTGTTGTGGAATCGCCCAGTAAAGAACGCTGGATAATCTCCACCCGCATACTCAGTGACCCTGCCACCTGTTCTCCACTCACTGAACTCTTCAGTAGGGGGAGGAACAGATAGTGCAGCTACTTCTCTTGTGCTTCTTTCTCCATAAATAACATCAAGAAATATTTTTCTTGTCTTATATTCAACTGTTCTATTTCCCCATTCTCTCTCGGGGTCTTCAATAAATAGAGAGCCATTAGGATAGAGAACTTCACACTCCATAGGGATATCATCAATACCCACAATTCCATCAAACTCCATAAATCGCCACCTATTGTCAAAATTAGTAACGATTATCGGAGATATAAAGTCTTTTGAAACAGATATTATATTCTTTGAGTAGTGAGAACGTCCAGCAAAAAAGCAATCATGGTCAATATTATACCCAGCAATCAGTCCAATATTCTTTTGGAAGATGTATAAGATACCATCATATATTGCTGTCATAAACTCATTGGAGCCAGTGAGTAACTTGTCTATTCTGTCAGACAGTCTCATAACTTGTGTTCCGCGTATAACATACAGTGAACGCTTGTTACCGTGAGAATTGCCTATAAAAAATACTTGGTCTCCAAAGTTAACAATGCTTTCTGGGTCAGTACATCCTATCTTTCTTGAGATAACGTCAATAGAGGCACCCATGCGAGCCTCTGCGGGATTGGCACTAGGTGGAAATGTCCATAAGCTTATAGACCTATCCTTAAATACTACAACACCATCAAGCAGTGAGGCAAGACCAGTTGGTGTATCTTGAAATGGCTCCACTGTAATGCCACCACCATCGGATGACATTCCTCCATCTAGAAAGTCTACAGCCTCCCAGATATTCCACTTCTCTAACCTGTCCACATTCAACTGGTCGTCAACAAACCACCTATCATCTGATGCAGAGAATCGTACCTCATTTCCCTCATCAATCCCCCACACTCTTCCTCCGAAAACCATAGCCTGTCTTAGTGCTATGCGCGGGTATTCATCTTCACTTTGTCCGGGAACAAACTGAGATTTATTTCTGATTGGTTTCATGTTCCATCTGTTACTAACGCCCTCTACAGACCTGTCAACAAACAGTTGAAGTGCATCGCCACTTTGTAGAAATATTCCCACATTCAGTGGGTCCATAACAACTACAGACGCTCCACCAAATTGACCGCTATTGTTTATCTGATAGTCAAGTGCCCCACCTTCAGATATTGATATGGCTCCATTACCACCTTCAACTCGCACAAACAAACCTACTCCGTCAGCACGACTTCTAAGAAAGAACACAAAGTGCAAATCCTCTGGTCCACGAATAAGTGTACCATCACGAAATTGTGGGATACGAACAGACTTTATTTCAAGAACATCCATATCATTACCACCGAAGAACTGATAGTTTGGACTATCACCGATGATTGGTCTAGTGCATAGTGGATGCCCTTTGTAATTTGGAATAAGATTAACCAGTTCCTCCATCTCATTCTGCCTTAGATGCTGAGGAGCCTTCGCATAGTTTACTCCACCAGAGTAGTCATAAAATGACACCTTTGGTTCATAACTAGGCATATTCTACCTCCAACGCTCGTGTCTGTAAGTTTCTTCATCATAGTTAGGTCTAAAGAAGCCCGGTCTAGGCTTAACAATGCGGTCTGAACGGTCCTTAAACATCTGGTCGAATCGTTCAGCAGCACGACCATCTTCATCCATTAGCTTTAGCAGTGAGCAACAACGCATTATTGCTGCATCAAGCATGCCTTCTGACAAGCCAAAGAACTTCTTGTTTAGGTTCTCTTCGCTCAGCGGAACACTATCAAAGTCTGGCTTATACTTTATTACCAGTGGAAGTCTCTCTGTACCATTCCATCTGGGATAAAAGTAAATCTTTGTATTTTCCAAATCGTATGCTGTTGGCATTCCTTCTGCGTCATCAACAACGATGTTCTTTTCATATCTTAGTAGTTGCCCATCAAGTCTAATGTATTCAACGAATATTTGTCCTCCATCATAAAATACATTCGATATGTCTATGCTATTTCTATCCATGCTATCCATGAGCCATGTTTCATATGTCTCATACTCAGTAGTGAACGTGTCATAAACATCGTTAACGCAACTCATCAACTCTCTGAATACTTTACTTTCTGAGAACTGGTACTCTTCACGGGCATGGGCTGATTCACGCCTCTTCTCATTAATCAGCCCGTACACCCTATCGAGAGCTTCGCTTATGGTACTTTTAGTCTGCTTCATTTTCGCTCCCAATATATCTTCGTCTTGCGTATCTTCTCGGCTCAGCACAGTCGTACTCATATGTGGGTGCTGATTCTGGTGTCTTAACATACATGGGCAATATTCTCATGCATGTACTTAGTGGTTCCCACAGGGCAATAACCCTCTTCGGACCGAGTACCCTATAGCCTTCTAGGTCTATTGGAATCTCTTCATCTCCATAAACTTCAGCCCATCCAGAAAAGGCAAACCCATTTCTAACTGGGTCACTTATGCTTAGACGTTCACCAGTCATGAACGATACTGCACCTTGTGGAGTACCACGTCCTCCAGCTAAGTCAAAATACCATTCGTGCTCTACCAGCGACCTAACAAGAACATCTTGAGGCTCAAGACTTCTAATTTCCAGTAGAGGTGTAGTCAGTGTACCTACATCAGCAGAGAACATCTGTATGGTTTCTGCTCTTGCGAACACATTGGAGAATGTTCCATCTGGCATTCTGTTTGTTATATTAGTGCTGGTCATTGTCTGTGAAAAGAAGAGATTAAACCTCAGAACTGTCCCAGCTACTAAGCCATGACCAGCGGGTAGCCTAAATATTAAGTTAGGTCCTTGATGTGAGGCAATCAACATTATTCTAATCGTTTCCCCAGAACGAGGAAAATAGTCTCTATCCACAGTCCAGCCCGGAACCATCATGCTTGGGTCATTGGTTGTAAAAATATTAACCCAATTGAGCTGCCTATTATTGGCGAGTATCGTCATTCCGACACCACCATTAAGCATAGACGGACTTTTTGTGAATGTTCTGTCTACAACATAAAGACCGAGCTCATTCATTTCACTCGCACTAGACACAGTGAACTCATCAGCCTCTTGAGTCATATTCATGTTCGGATTGAGTGAAAATAAGTTCATCTTTATTCCTTAACTTTGCCTAAAACGTTAGTTACATCCACAATCCCACTAGCAACTAGTCCTATTATAACCATGAACATAATAACAGGATTTAGGTACAATGCTGTCCAAAGAAATAGACCGGCTATAACAACAGACAATACCGGAATCGGAATCCATTTTGGTATGTTGTATGATTTAATATACTTCACTACCGGGATTACAGCTAGAGAAATTACTGCTGTTATTAAAAGTGCCAGTGATGTATCTAGTCCAAACAGTTCAAGAATGCTTACATCATACATTATATCTCCTATACTGTACTCAATAGATTAACTGCAATCCACCCTCTTTGCCCACCAGTGGCTACGTGTCGCCACGTGTGACCACCAGAGCGATGAGTAGTGGTAGATATCGCAGTTACTGTAGTGTTGGCGTTGAGCGTCCTTAGAATGCGTCCACCAGTTCCGTGAGATGCCCTTAAGTTTACTCTGCCACCAGTTCGCCACTGCTGTACATTACCAGCAAGGTGTGCGGCACTTACCCAACCATCGCCAGTATTAATCCATCTCCTATTTCCTCCAACATTTCCGCCTGCTCTTGCTTCTTGTGTAGCCCAGAATACGGTATCTCTGGCTAGCTGTCGTCTAACATTGCCAGTTGCTGTCGGCTGGTTTCTAACGTTCAGAGGATTGGCTGTAACGCGGAACCTCTGTCGTGTTATGGTTCTAATGTCGTGTGGATTACTGTTTGCTGCTGGCGGAGTTGTCGTTGCAGCAGGAGGTCTATTAGCCCCTCCAGTATTAGCCACAATCGTGTTGACTACTGCCTGAACAGCCCGTGTGCGATTTGCTCTCCATGCAGCGACATCAGCCGCATTCGTCAAAAAGCACCACTCTATTAATATTGTATTATTGGGGAAATTGTTAAGTACCCCAATATTTGTTCTCTGCTTTGGACCACGATTTGGGATTCCAAGTTCTCTTGCTATTGTCGCAGACACTGCTCTAGCCAGTGGTAGCATTGCTGCTCCTCTATAGAGAACTTCTACACCTCTTGCTGAGGCATTACTAAACCCATTAAAGTGGTTTGCTATATGGAACTGTGCGCCACTATTGCGCATGTTCCTTACTTGCTCGTTGACAACATTCGCTGCCCCGCTTGCATTGCTCGTTGCATTGACAGTTGTGTTGCCTATGGCATTGAGCCGATTTATCATTTGAGTTGTTACCCACCGTGCCTCCTCATGCTCACGAATACCATTACCAGAAGTACCCGGAGATGATGCACTGTGTCCAGCGTGAACACTGTATCGTCTACTCATTATTCATCACCCAGTTCATCCTCGTGCGGAACTTCAATCTGGTCCTCGTCAATAGGAACGTCAGCGGCTTCATTTCCATCAGCATCAAGAAGAACAATATCTTCTGGGATGAGAGCCTCAACTTCCTCAACGGTTGCAGGTTGCAACTCCGGAATGTACTTGCCTGATGGTGTGAAATATGCGTCCATCAGACCCTCCATCTTTTTTTCTAGCTGCTTGTAAATAGCCACTGACTACTCCTAACTACCTAATACGGGTTATTGTGACTGGCGTGGTCTTGCCACCCCATTCTGTCTTGAATGCAAGCTGCATCCTCTAGCGCATCTAAATCTTCACGGATATTGTGAATAACGCCATGCGGTACTCTAGTTCCATGATTGTGCGCAATTCTCAAGTTCATCTCAAGGTCTGCCTCAAGTACATGAATGGCATCCTTGACAAGCTCTTTCATTTTGTGCATATCCACTTCTCCTAAAGAGCTAATGGACTTAGCCAACAGCTCCTGCCTCTCCCTTGAGGTATCTTCGGAGAACGTCAACATCACTTGATGTGAACTTAGTCTCGATATATGGAACATCTATATGACCCATCCTCTCAAGCGCTTCCTTCAGAGAGTCACAGATTGTATCTATGCAACCAACTTGACCATCTCCATCCACAATGTTTAACTGTGCTAACATCGGGTGGTCTTTGGCTTGCTCAATATAGCTTGATATCTTACCTGTTGATTTGGCTTGGTAGTAGCCAGCAGTGATGGTAAGTCTCTTCCAGTCATTACCTTGCATTGCAGGCAAAACTTCATTATCAATATAAGCTATTATCATAGGCTCTAGTTGTGCTAAGTCCATGTTACTCCTACTCGCTATTCGTCAGATTAAGCTACAGTTGGTGCAGGACCACAGGGTGGTGTGATTACATCACAGGTAGAGATGAACTTGTGTGTAGGAGGCATCTTGCACCATAGACGCTCGTCACCCATTTCACAGCTTGCCTTATTAAGAGCAATCTGCTTGTCGATGCATCCCATCTCAGCTCTTAGAGCATCAATCTTGGCATCCATTGTCTTGAATAGCTCAAAGTCACCTTCAGCTGCACACTTTTCAGCCTTAACGATTGCTAGCTGCTCGCGAAGTCTAGCAGCTTCCTTGCTTTCAAAGTGGTCGTGACATCTATCATGTCCACGATACTCGCCTCCACCCAGAAGGTTACCACCTAGTAGCGCGGCTGCAAGTCCTGCTGCACCAAGTCCAAGACCTGTTCCAGCAACCCCTTTGCTTGCGTACTCTTTTTGTCCGTAATATTCGGGCATAAAAGCACCTCTTTCTATTTGACCCAACAGTTACTATATAACAGCAGTTCGCGACCTGCGTGTTATTATCCAGACCTAGACCAGCCCCACACTGACGGTGCCCACACATTACCGTCTATATTTGACTTCCACACAATGCCGTGATATGTTACCTTGTCTCCGGCACTATACGCGTCATGTCCTCCAATTGGCTGTACCCAAGGCGGTGCTGAACTTGTAACCTCATCCTCTGTGCCAATTAGCCTAAATAGGGCTGCTGTCGAATCAGGAGTCCAGTTTGCCTGCGATGTGTGACATTGCTGAACCCTGTAAATAAGCCCATTAAAACTAACCAACTGATTCGCCCTATAGTCAATTCCAATCTCCCACATGTCAATAATTGATGTAAGAGTCTTCAGTTGCTCATTAGTGGCTTTATCAAGAATGTCATAAACTACTTCTCGAAATATGCCATCTAAGTCTACTGCTTCGTTAATCAGCAAACCATTCTCATCGGTGCCAACAATGCGAACGCTTGGTATATTAAAATTATTTTCATGCCTTATAATTATTGCTTTAGACACGAGGAACCTCCAACCATACATCACCAGTTAATGCTACACCGTTTCTGGTGTCAATGAATAATCTCATTTTTGGTAAACTGTCTATTTCCTGACTAGTAAAGAATCCACTTTCATCGTGGAAACTCTTCCACATTCTTGAGGTTTGGAGTTCAAGACTGTCTGACTGAATGGATTCTGAATAGTGCTCTCCCCAAGCAATGGGGTTATGCATTGACAGTCTATTGTGCTGAACTGAACCAAGAAACACAGGTTCATGATGCCAGACTTCCATAAAGTCGAACCAATCTCCCGGATGAAGAGCGTGAAAACTATATTGTGGTCTTATTGGTTTAGTTGTTACTATACGTTCTCGTTCAAAGTCAAAGTAGGCAATATTAACTTCTGGCTCCACTATTCCAGATTCCCTTTGGAATACTATCTCGCCGCCCTTAACCAATGTATCAGCCTCAACACCACCAATAAACAATTCGGATTGTTCTCTTCCATTAAAAAAAGTACTCATTATGATGCCGCCACGAAATACAAATTGCTCGGATTAGCCAAAGATAGTGATAGAGCCAATGTTCTATCAGCAGCCTGAATGGGTGTTATGTTTTCCCCGGGCAATCCATCATTTCCCGGAGGACCCTGAACTCCATCTTGACCGGCAACTCCCTGAATGCCTTGTGGTCCTTGTGGACCAGCTGGTCCTTGTGGACCAACATCACCATCTTGACCGTCCATACCATTAGGTCCCTGTGGACCCATTGGTCCTTGTGGACCAACTATCTCAGTAATGTCGGCATCCTCTAGGTCTGATACTCTCTTATCTATATTGCCTATAACATCGTGAAAGTATGGATGTGCCGTATTATCATTGTTGTGACTTGCTATAGCCTCAATCACCTGACCGATAGTTATACCTCCGCTACCGCCAGTGCCCGGATTAAATCTTTCAAGTGTCTCTGTTACCCAACTCTGAAGTTCTACTCTGTTCTCGGCTACCATTAACTCAAAGCTCTCAATTAGTTCCATCACTCTATCCTCAAGATTTTCTTGAGATACAAGTTCTACTAATTTTTCATCGATTTCATCAGATGTGTAATAACCAGACAGCATTCTTTCTAACTCATCTGTACTTATCTTATCAATTATGTCTATCGACAATGACTCAATCTGGCTCCACACATCGGTAAACTCTGCCTTAGACTCAGCAGATAGGTCATCAATCATTTGCCTTAAAATACTGTTGCTGTGCATAAGTCCACTAATCATGCTGTGTGCCTCATGACCAGCCCGAGTAAGTTCCAATAGTTCCACAATTGCTGTTCTTAGACCAGTAATAGCATCAATAGGATGCTGGTCTCTTGACGCTCTTGAGTTGGATGATAGCAATGTATGGTCTAGCCTAAACTCATCCTGTGCCTCTAAAACAATGCTCTCAATGGGAGCATCAAATCCATCTATCTGTATAACTAAAGCACCCCAGACATCATCGTCTATGGTGTCTTGATTTCTAAATATATAAACTGGTCTATTATTCTCTCTAACCCACCCTCTAGGAATTGTGAGCGTAGGAAAGAATGGACCATTTTCATTAAATCCAACCTGACAGTCTTGTGGTGGAACTACCACAAACTCTGTCCTATTCTGTAGCATACGGGTGTCTGTTCTCAAAAATACAGACCGAGTATCACCAACTCCCACTAAAACCGGGTCTAATATTGCAACGCCATGTGGAAGTCTCTCGGTCACATCAAAGTCATTTTGAGGTATTTCTGTTCCGTTAGACAATTGAACAATGCCGGGCTTCTCAATCGTCCCATTGGCTACACCCTCTACGCCATCAGTAAGTATGAATAAAACTCTCGACATCTATGTCTCCAATCTAAAATATAAAAATATGCGGGGATTTATCCCTCCCCGCAAGGGAACACTATCATTAAGAGCGTGTACCTCCGCCAGCCATAGCTTGACTAGCTCCAATCTTACCAAGACCATTGTCAGAGACCTGAACCTCGAACAACTCATTTGGCTGCATTGCTTGTCCCCCGAACAGAAGCAAGCCACGTTGACGGTCAACGAAGGCTAGTTCAGAGCGGATGCTCTCGGAAGTAGAGAACTGTTCAGCATATGCTACGGCTCCACGTTGACCAGCTACACAACGGAATGCACCATCACCAGTCATCGCATTAACGCCAACATATGCATCCTGTTGTACTAGCGATGCTTCCTCAGCACCCTGTGGAGTACGGTCTCCAGCATCTGGACGCTGTGGGTCAACATTCTCACGGTTGTAAATGTTGCGGTTAGTATTTGGTTCATAGCGACCAGTGTCACTGTTAAAGGTGGCACCAAGTGTCGGAGTCCCAAAGTAACCACGAGGCATGATTACAACCTCGATACCATTAACAGTACCGATTGCCTTACCGCTAGTCTTGATTGTGTTACCACTATCTTGACCATAGGCAATAAAGCGTGGGTCTAGGCGCAAGGTACCCTCAACGAATGAAGGAACGATTACAAATCTACCACTTTCCTCGACAAGTGCATCTGTCATAACGATTCCAAGGGCAACGAATGCCTCATAAACATCAAATGATGGGTCAGACACATCCCAAATTAGTGGGTCTGCACCAGTACCGCCCTTAAACCCGAGACCATTCGGGTCTTCTTGAGCTGCACCCTCAAGCATGCGTGCATATATGAATCGCTCAGTATCGCGAGCAAGCTCCTCTGAAGCACTTTCAGCCATACGAGATACGAACTCTGGCTTAGATTGTGCCTTCTCAATGTCTTCTACCTCAAATGCCCAATAACGAGATTGGTCGATAGTGAAGTCCATTTTGAATGACTTTGCACTTTCATACTGAACTACAGTGTGGTTAACAATGTAGTCATCGGTGAATACCTTACCAGTACCGTAGACCCATACGCGGTCTCCAGCCTCTTTAATATCACCTTCGTAGTCACGATTAACATAATTAGTCAAAATACGTTTTTGCTCTAGATAATGCTTAATGCGATTTGTCCAAATCTCTGGGACAAAATTAGGCACACTAAAACGATTTTCACCACCAACATCCGCACGATTACGGTATGAAGCTGGTTGAGTGGGTGTTACAGGATTACTCATAGCTTTTGCCTTTCACTAGGCTTTCTAGCCGGCATATGCCTTCATGATATTGGCGAAGTTCTTAGTGAAGTCTTCGTCACTCATGCTGGCGATATCATCAGCATTGAAAGATTGTGCAGCGGCTCGCCTGTCTGGTGCTGGAGTTTGTGCACCGGGGACTAGCTCACCCTGCTGTTTTATTTTTGCTTCTAGCGCAGCAGCAGCCTGTGGACCAATCTTGTCAAACATCATATCGCGATATGCAACACGAGGAATCGGGATACCTGTGTTCTGCATGTACTCAAGTAGTTGAGCATCATCGAAGTCTGGATGACCAGCATCCGTTACCTCTTTATGCAGTTGTGCAATCTGTGACATTTGAGATTGTTGCTGCTGCATTGCACTTAACTCGGCTCTCATAGCCTCCACGTCAAGTGCTGCCGCATCAACCTCGCCCGTATAAAAGTTTGCGATATGTTGCTGAAGTGCAATATTGCTTCGCAAGTCTTGAGCAAGTTCTGCGAGTGGTTCTAGCTGTCTACGCTCATCTGCCAGAGCCTGCGTTTTTTGAGTAAAGTTTTGGTGTGTGTCCAAAAGCTGCTCCATCGTAACGCCTTCTGGCAAAATTGGTGCAGCAGGGTCAACAAAGTGTGGGTCTCCAGTTGGGTCAATAGCAATAGGGTCTTGAGCTACCTGCTCAAGCATTTCCTGCTGCCCTACCGGGTCCATCATTGATGGGTCTGCTACTTGTGCTGCTGGGTCAGCAGCGGGTACTACATTAGCCATTTCATTCTCCTAGCATGACACTACTCGAACCGTTCGTCTACCATAGACACTGTTCTTGCCGTTCGTCATCATCGTTTGTGGCTGTTTACATATTATCTATAGGAAATGCCCCTTGAGGACCTGCTCCCATTTGACCTTGTGGTGGCATTTCTTGCGGAGGTGGTCCTCCGCCTTGCGCTGCCATCTGCGCTTCTTGTTCAGCCTGTTGCTGCTCTTGCATTTCAGCCATTATCTTTGCTTTGTTGGTTATGATGTCATTTTCCAATCCGGGAATCATTGACATGCGAGCAATAAACTCATCACTGATTGGTATACCGGCAGACATTCGCATATTGATAACATCATCTAATTGCTCTCGCGTATTGCGAGGAGTAGTAGAGCCCGGGACAACCTTTAGTGAAAACTTCCAGTCCTCAAGGTCTTGCTTGCTGAACATAAACATATCAAGTCCAGCAGTAGACTCATTGCTTTGGATTGTTCTGGTATCTTCCCAGAACTGCTCAATGATATCAAGGGTTAAGTCTCCGAAGTCAACTAACGCCTCTTCAACTCGCCTTGCACGTTCACGTGTTCTAACGTCTCCTGCTTCCTTCTGCATAGAAGTAGTTCCTACAGGCTGACGTGATGGAACGATACCGCGCAATACATCTGGAAGTCCTAGAACCCTATCCATAGCAATATTCTGCTGTTCAAGAGTTTGGAATATTCCCTGCGGTACAGACTCTCCAGAGTCACGATACACTTCAGAACCGGGATTCTTCATAAGCACAGTACGTGGACCGTATCCATTAAACATATCTTCAGTCAGTCCAGACGTAGTGTCTGCAACCCACATACCGTGTGCCAACCAAAGACCATTATCAATGATGGTACGCAGTAATGTGTTGATTGTGTCTTGAATGCTGAACGCTCTCCAAATGGTAGCATCCCCCCAGAACTCTCCGGGACGAGGAAGTTCTACAAAGCGTACATATGGGAACATTGTATATGGGTTCTCTTTATCATCCAGCACAACTTCACCATCATTTGTAATTAGAGAATAGCGACCATTGCGATATGATGTTTCTGGCTCAGTCTCTCCCTCTTCAATGACTGGTCCATCTCGGTACCAGCATTCAAGAATATCAACTGATTGTCCCATATCATCAGATGGTGTACTTGGTCCAGATGAACCCTTATTATCCAGCTCTGCCTCTGCCTCTACCAAAGTATCAATAACTTCCTCATACCTATCTGGGAAGTTCTCGTAAATCCACGACAGTGGAACTGGCTTCTTTTCTATAATGTATTGTGAGTCTCTAACACTCGAAGCATACGGGTCAGGATAAACATACCTAGGGGGAACAACCTCCACCTCAATACGACCAATGCCTGTTGTTGAGATATTGTTAGGATTCCACCTAAGCTTTAAGAATCCTGTTCCATACAGGAATGTAAGCAATATTACTTGTGCTAGCTTATTTTGCATGTGAGTGTCTTCCCACACAAAATCCAATACATCATTAACGCGGTCAACCATTTTAGAAATAGACTGTTGAGCTGTTTCTTCAATTCCGTTCATTTCCTGTACATTAGCCATAGCCTGATTATTTGCGTCAACGCGCTGAACTTCATCTTGGAATGACTCCATTAGCTCCTGAGGAACACCAAGGGGAAATATATCAAGACCCCACTTAGAGTCAGACAAATAGCCGCGCATAATCTCAACATATTCAAATATCTTATTATATGTAGGTTCTGACTGGAACCAAGCTATACTATCTATACCTTCCCAATGCTTGCCATCATAATAATTTTTAGCATCTTCCCATTGTTCTTCATAGTTTGCTTCACGGAACTGCTTTGATTGCTCAAATAGCTCTTTGAGGCGTTCCACAGGAACATTATCAAACTGTGCCATTTACAAACTCCTCCATGAAAGATTAGATTGATTACTTCTTTGTTGCGGTAGACCAGTAAACATTGAACCAGCACGAGCAGAAGGCATTGTTATTGTTCCTTCTAAAGCCAATGCTAAAGCCATAACACAGTCATCATATGAACCCTCACGCTTAGGAGCATTAAGACGACCACGACTGTCCTCTTCATACTCTGACATTTCTATCAAAGTTTGTTGGTCTGGTATAAAGAGAGGATTTTCCTGCTTAGCAATCGCCTCTCTAAGATGTGTGATTATTCTTGGCTTTGTAGCTACGGTAGTTCTAAATCCCGGTTTTAATGTTGGCTTGTCATATATGTTGTCTCGTACTTGCCTACAGTACAGCATATTGTAATCACCCTTGAGAGTTTCAAGAATGTAGTCAGCACTAGCATTGGATTCAACAACTAGCCAAGCATTTCTGTAATAGCGACCAAGCTGAGAAATAGGTAAGACGTAATCTTCGGGTGCAATCTTTGCTCTAAGTTGAGCAACTAAGCGATTCGTTGTTGCATCTAAAACTTGTGCAACAGAGTAGTCAGACTTAGTAAGACCTTCAGCTACATCTACACCTATCGTATAGCGATGACCGGGAATAGGTTCTTCAAATATTTTTAAGAATCCATTTTCGTCTTCAGTTATCGACCCGTCCATGTTAAAGTATCCTTGACGCTTGGGTATAATATTTTTAGCGTGTACATACTCTAACATGTGGTCGATAATATCGTTATTGAAAACACTTCTGTCTGATGACATAAATGCTTCTCTTGGAGTTTCTGGATATGCTTGATAGTAACCAGTCACATCATGAGCAAAGTCTTTTTTAGCTTGAGCCAGAAACTCTTTTGTATACAATGGATGTTCAGAAGCCTTGAGAAAAACAGGAGTAAAACTGTTCTTCTTTGTTTCTGCACCCTTCCAAATATCGTAGTAAAGGTTGTTGCGACCGTTAGATGTAGATATGATTCTAACAATCGTCTTAGGACCGATTGAGGGCTTAATAGCTCTCCAAGTCTCATAGTCGTTTTCCTTACGACTCATTTCGTCCATTATGTAGAGTCCGGGAGCTGCACCGTGTCCAGCAGACTTCCTTCCACTAATGGCATGAATCGCGCTACCATTACTGAATTCTATTATATCATAGTTATCTCTGCGTGTACGTCCGCCAGAACGTCCCCCCATGGTAGCGCGTTTTTGCATCCATTCTGGGAGATTGTCATAAATAAACTTAATGCGTGTAAATTGCTCTTGAACTTCCTTGATACCAATAGATGTGATGTAGACATGAAAGTTGTCCTTGAACATGCACATCCAAAGTGCTTCTGCTACTGCTATCCAAGAAAGACCATATTGACGAGCCTTCAAAATAACAGTTTTTCGATTCCGAGCAAACTTTCTAACAGTTTTCTTCTGAGGTTCCCATAGCTTCCAATCTACTGGGTCTCCACCCTCTTTAGCCCACATGTAGCAAAACTCATCAATGAAGTATTCAAGTGATTTACTTGACTTTCTCCACTGGAGCTCCCTCAAGGCTAGAATCTTCTGCCTCTTGTTTGTCATCATCATCTCCTAAAAGCAACGCAAGTTCTTTGTCACTCAAAGAGGACATATCAAGTTCTTCTTCATCTTCTTTGGTTTGCATGTCATTTCTAAACTTGCCCATGACTCCTGCAATCTCAAGAACCATTTTAGCAGCAGTAGTGTTACCATCAAGAGCCTTTACCTTCAAGGCTGCCATTATGGCTGAAATATCCTCTGGTGAGAAAAAGTCAAAAGCAGCGTTGACAACCATGGCTCTAAAGTCTGGGTCTCTTTCCCATTTGTTCAAAGCCATCCTAGAGATGCCATACTTTTCAGCAAACTCTGTCTTGGTTGTAGGGAAACCAGCCATCTGCCTATTAGCGCTGTTTCCAAGTTGCAACCATTTAACGTAGTTTTCCTTGGCTCCAGCATTTTTATCTAACTTAGGCATTAGCCGCTCTCCTTGCCTCTTCTTCCATTTGAATCTTAATATCTCTGTATGGGTCTCTAGTGGCAGCCCTACGTCTAGCTTCTCTTCTTTCGGCAGCAGTTTTAGTTCCAGCAAATGTTGGATGTTGTATTCCGGGAGAAGGAAGATTCTCAAAGTCTACAAATTCAGGTTCTACTTTCCCAGCTTCAAATATTCGCAACTGCCTAAAGTACTCTTTCCAAAATATCTTAGAAAAGCTTTTCAAGGTACGTTCCATGAAACTCCTTCAATCCCATAGTTGGATGATAAACAACAAAAGAACCTACACCAGTTGGAGAAGGTCCAACCACAGTAACTACTGGCAAAGAAATATGTTCACTATTTAGACTACACAGTGTACCGCTTGGGAATCTCTCACCAATAGCTAACTGTTTATTGACTTCACTAACAAAGTGACGAAACTCTTTCTCAAGAGACTTAAGTGTAGTTCTTCCAGTATGACTAATCTCTTCCTTCAAGTTTTCTGAGTTAATTTCTAAAGTATCAACTGATTTTGTCATAAAGTCTCTCTAGTCCTTTTCTATCATAGTTTTTAAAGTTATCTGTAAAGTTAGCCATAATCATATCATCTTCTAATTCATCTAAGCATAAGTAACACATTTTAACTTTATCTATAATCTCATATCTACTTAACTTAACATTACAAACTATACATAACATAATAAATTATACTCTCCTATATAAACAAGAAAAAAGAAGATAACCATAATTAATATTACTTATAATAAATAATACCAAAGTCTATTATCTTCTATATTCTTTATATAACCATATCTATAAATAGATATATTAAAATTATAACACATTAAGATTATTTGTCAAGTCATATATTTTTATGTTTTTTATTTTTTTTGATACCCCCCCTGTCAAAAACCTAACAAAAATGTTATAGTTTTGACAGTTTACAATTAAACAATACAATTAATTTTATATTTAAGGTGATATTTGAGATGTAAACTGATTATTTTTGTGGGTCTATGTGTATCCCCCCCCACCAACCCCCTGGGTGTCGCACCCCCCCGAATGAACCAACATACATGCTGAACGTATGTATCTACTAGATACTTCCACACACACCACTACCTGCAATAATATTTACAAATACTATATATGCTATACTTTCAAAAAATACTACCATCATGGGGAAAATCAATAAAAATAATGATTCCTATTACTAGCGAGTCCATGAGTCATATGCTATATGATGTATAGTATAGATACTCTCGGCACCGTGTACACATACATACACAGTGTATGTATATTTGAGGGTACTACCATAAACTCATCACATTGTCAAACTAATCTTACATATTGTATTAAAGTAACGTAACCGTAACGCAACCTGGCATCACGTAGACAAAAGACTCCACCTAAACTAATATTAGATACATGGACTAGCACAGGGCTAGACCCTAAACAAAGGAGCAAAAACATGACTACAGCAATCACACTTGACAAAGCTAATGCGACTGGCAATGAGCGCAATAGACAATCACTACACAGACAATCAAATGTGACAGGACAGCGCACATATAACTTTTTTAATAAGTGCGACCAAAATGATTACAATTTCCTGACTCGCTCAGTCCCAGCAACTGATACCAGAAAAGTAGTAGATACATCTAGAGCTAGTGATTTATTTGATACTAGTATAGTACCAGTTGTAGAGCGCGTGTATGGTCAGACGTGTGCAGTCTTGCGCA
>Ga0123355_10000757_pt1 | contig 44119 bp, 62 predicted proteins | sample TergutEmb28metaG_3_FD_89872 | JGI IMG/M metagenome (GOLD analysis project Ga0123355, IMG submission 89872) | Embiratermes neotenicus P1 segment gut microbial communities from Petit-Saut dam, French Guiana - Emb289 P1 | ecosystem: Host-associated > Arthropoda: Insects > Digestive system > Gut ...
CGTGGTTGAGCCTACATATAACTTATCTCCGACATGCGTGAAGCTTGGATATGACCTATTCGGCAATCCTGTTATCTGCGACACTGTATCCGTTGTTGTATCTATGACTACTATAGTAGTTGCAGCCGTGGTTGAGCCTACATATAACTTATCTCCGACATGCGTGAAGCTTGAATATATCCTATTCGGCAATCCTGTTATCTGCGACACTGTATCCGTTGTTGTATCTATGACTACTATAGTAGTTGCAGCCGTGGTTGAGCCTACATATAACTTATCTCCGACATGTTCAATCGTACCGTTTGAACGCGCAGATGGCAATTGGAGGGAAAGTGCTTTCAGAACCCTGTCAGACATTAAAATGGCATACAATTCTTCGTAGGTGTCATAAGAAATCTTAGAGCCATCACATCGCAATAGTTTCTCATCCAACATTTCTTGTGCAGAGAGAAACGTATCCTTTCTAACAATCTTACCAACGCCTGTCTCTATGCTAATGATATTTTTTATGCGTTGTGGCATTTCAATCGCCGGTATAAGAGCCGTACTATTTTCTTTTTCTCTGATAGAGTCTCCAATATGTTCCATTAGTTCAACTAATGTTCTCATCAGAAACTACCTCCAATAATATTATTTATTCTGTATTCAACAATTTTTTCAAACCATTCTGAGTCTCCATCTGTCAACACTCTAAATGAAACAGACTCATCACTAGTTGCGGGAATTTCAATATGGTATCTTGCGCTATCGTCTTCCCGGGTAATTTTAATAACACTACCGATAACTTGCCCTTTATCATCAAATATTGCGATTGAATTTTCATCTGAACTTGGGACTAATTTCATCCCATCAAATGGAATTTCACCCGAGCCTTTCGACACGTTAGAAATTAATTTACCTCCAACATAGTCTGCCATTTTCAAACTCCTAACCCTTTAATCACTTTTAATTCTCTTAGCTCTTCTTGTGTGAGATGCGGCATTGACTTAGCCTCCTTGTCCTGTTTTGTTTTGCTCCAGCTTATCAATCCTTTTTTGCTGCTCCTGCACAATATTAATCAGCACGGGTACAAGGCGAGGGTCACATAGATATTGGCTATTTTGCAGCACATCTTCACAGGATATGTCTAGCCCCATAACATACGACACAACCTCGTCTATTGAGTGAGATTGACCGAATCTTTGGCAAAAGTCATCACTTGGAATACTTAGATGGATTCTGTTGAATTCAATTTCTTCATTTGTCCTGCGGACAACTCTTTTGTCGTTCCACTCGTACAGCGGTGTGCCCCAATCATCAATCAGGGGCGGATTTTCTTGTGTTAGTTTACTACCAAGCACAAGTTGGAAATGCCTACCACCCCTATCATTGATTAGGATATCTGTTTCTGTAGGATTCTCGAATGCATCACTAAATCCTGATAAAATATATTTTTGTTCATCAATTCGAATAAAATGCTTGTTGAAAATTTCTACTGTATCACCCATGTGCACCTCCTATAAGTTGGCATCTATATCTATATGAAAAGAACCCGTGCTCCGCGCTCCAAAAATGGCGGCGTCAGAAGCTAGTACCTGCGCACTAACAGATACCGGCACATTAATAAATGCAAAAGATTCTCCTGGTAGTGTAATCAGAATCTCATCTATTGGATGTAGTACAATCAAGGCACGTGTTAATCTAACCTCTGAAAGTCCCGTAAATCTAATCGTTGGTACAATACGCTTCCTGTTGAATTGAAGTACTCCGCCAAACATATTCCTGTTTTCACTTGTAAATACAGTTAGAAACGGGGTACTTCTCGGGACATATATTCGTTCGAAATGCCTCTGGCACACAATTAATTCCCTATCAAAGTCCATCGGCGGATCGTTAACTAAAGTAGATACAGCTCCCATCTCCACCTTGACTCTATAAATATCAAGATGTGTTGAATCCTGTAATAAGGTTGTTGTGAATATCCTGAAAAACAATCGCTGATTTACAACATCTAGTCTAAATCCTATACTAAATATTGTGCCCTCCATATTGGCAAAACTCTCCCAAACAAGGCTGTCTGCTGGAATAATGCGCGTGATTGTAAACACGCCATTCCCCGTGACTGCTGTGAATGTTATCTCCTTGCCACGATAGTTATCGACACGATCTATCACTTGTTCAAATAGAGTTATCGTATCAAAGCCGGCACCTCTTGATAGTCTTATTCCGCCATTTATTATTTCCAAAGATGCGCGAACAATCATCCACCTATCAATCGTGTATCTGTTCCCGGAAGTCCAGACATGGTATTCGCTCTGCGCGCGTTGGTTGATTACATTCGCAAAATCCCAGTTATGGAGGATATTTGGATTGGTTGTCCCCACTTGTGCCGCTGTAGCCCAATCAGAACTAACCGATAACTCCCCTGCTGGTGTCAATATTATGCTTTTACCATCCGCGCCGTAACGTTGATTATAAACCTTATAAATCACGATAGGATTTTCAGGGTCATTATTTTCAAAGTTAACCCATGCCCTACCGTTGCGCCCGGGGGCGGTTACATCCATGTCTTGTACAAAATAATAGTCTCCAACATTGCCTACTGTTAGAGTTAATTTATCTAATTCACTTTCAAGTTCAATTGATACCGGTATCCGTAATCCACCAGGCGGAATCGTTTCTAATGCCAAATCTATATAATTAATTACACTTTCTGCATTTGGATATTCTGTTGCAGTCGATGTTCTCGACAATACAACTTTATTTGTCACGTCTTCCTTGCCTTCAAGTGCTGTAAATGCTCCTCCAGATGTCAATATCACTGCCGAGTCTTCAACTGGAATATTTGTAGCTTGCATGCCCTCTATTCTCCAAGATGCTACATTTGCACTTGGGTCATGCACTAATCTAACTGGAATTCCAGCGGTTAGAAAATCGGCACGTTGTGGAATCTGTTGCTGTCTTAAACTATTAGTATCAAGTGCGAACCTAAATTGAATTGGTGCTCCGTCATTGACTTGAAGCGTTGCATTAATCGTCTCACTAGACACATGCGGAATAATAGTAATTGCATACCCATTTGGAGTGGGCGTTGGAATATTTTCACTGTTTACAATAAATTCTGTACCAGTGCCTGTTGTAATGAATATTTGCTGCTCAACAGCTTGCATGAAATCATATTCATCTTCTGGTGTTTTATAGTTTGTTTTATCAAATATTAACTTAAATTCAGGGTCTGTTTCTGACAATTCTAGCAATGCTTCATATTCTGCCTGTGATACCAACACGGAATGTAGTATCGTTTCATTTGGAGATCTTATAACATCTTCTACATCTTCTGGTTGCACTGCAGTTTCTGCTGATTCCACAGCGTCCGTCAAACGCTGTGTTGGATTTATAATTCGGTCTGTTACAGTTCCGTCTGCGGATAATATAGTACCATCAGCACCAACACTCTGTACCCCTCCGGCACTTGCAGCGGGAACAAATAGTTTTCCATCATTTCCAGATGTTAGTGCGTTATCAGTGTCTTCACTAATTAAATCTTCGGCACTCGGTATTTCTTTCCATTCCCCTGCCGGTGAATCCTCTGCCCTTACACGACCGTATAGCAATCCATCATCTGGTGGTTCTGGGAATGTATCACCATCTCCAAGTCCAACTTGTCTAAAGCTTGCCCAAGTTTCCGTTGACTGGTTAAATGTGCGAGTAAAAACTATTCCATTTTCTCCAGTTCCGATACCTGTTGCTTGTAAGATAAACAGACCAGAAGTATCTGTTGCTGTGGGTTGCCATGCCCCGTGCGCTATCATTGACCCCATGCCATCAGGTCTATTAAGTGCGTCTTGACCTGCTGTAAAAAATGAAATCTCACGACTTGTTGGCAATGGAAGCGGGATAGTGTCCCAGTCAGTTATTGCAATGGCATTTTTTGAAGCAGAATTTAAGTCTACATATAATTTTGTTGCAGGATTGTCATCAGCCAAGGGTTCTCCAATGGAAAATGTTCCATTGACATTCCGCTCTGGCAAGGTCATTGGAGTTGCGGAGTTTGCAACAATATTTATAGTTCCTTGAGTTTCCCCGTTCGTATCAACAGTATACGCTCTTAAGCTTCCAGTGGTAGTAACCTTATCAAGCTTTTTGTCTAGTTCAAGCTCTATTTTATCAGAGTTGTTATTTATTTTAGTTGCGCTTGTTGTTCCAGTGTCAACATTGACAACAATTCTATCTAAATTCATGTTTATGCCCTCCACACTGCATCAGCGTCCCAAATTCCACTTGCAATCCAACGATATCTAAAGTGTGCTTGTTGCGGCTCACTGTCTAGTATAAATCTCCACTCTATTGGTGGTGGCAGTACTCCTCCGCTCAACTCACATGCCAATAAGCACAAGTCTTCCCGCCACCCATTGGTATCTCGACCAACTATAAGTAATTGCAAATGATGTATGTCGCTACGCCAACCATTTGGTGGTATTCCATATGAATCTGCCCATGCACGTATCGCATTTCGCCAATGTTCGTCAGGATAACTGAAATGTTCACCAACTCTTCGCCAATTTTCACGCCACCAACTTGGCTCTTCACTTGTGAAAAAATTTATTATTATTCCTACTGCTTCACGCCAATGACACATGTGAATCACCGCCCACAATTTTTACATATTATACCATAATTTTATTTTATATACAATTAAATTTCTATTAAGGCAATGCGTACGCCATCGTGACCCCTTGGAAGACCATTCTCATCAAGGCTTCCGTTTGCATCAGAAAGCAGTGGCGTTCCACCATTGAAATCACTCTTATACAATCTCCTTGTTACAAAGTCTCCGGCCGGCGGGTAGTAGAATCTAACATCATTTATAAAAGAAATTCCACCAATCAACCTAATATGCTCACGCAACAGGTAATTCCAAGTTAGCTCAATCTTTGCCACGTCTTCTCGTATCACAGCACCAATCATGACACCTTGAACATTCCTCGCACTATCAACAAGCACAGCCTGATTCCATCCGTAGGTTGTTGATTGTGGAAGTGCTATCCCATTTACATATACAAGCGGGTGGTTAAATAACACATTTGCCCACCCACCAGAACTTCCAACTTTTGCAGACAGCCCGCTCATATGAGAGTATGAGCGACCCATTCTGCGCTCAAGTCCTGTTTGTTCTACGTTGCTCATTTTTCACCTTCTAACCAAGACCAAATTCATGCCCAAGTGCTCCGTAGATTGAAGCCCCTCTTTGCAGATTTGCTCTGTCATTTGCTGATGCAATATCCCTATCTCCAATTTGTATAACAGTGTCTTTTCCGGAAATTATTTGTAACAACCCAACCATTTCTGATAACAATCCAACATTTTCATTACTCATTTCTCCAATACTGTCAACAATTGCTTTTGTGCTTTCCTCGCTGTTGTTCCCATGCACTGAACCAGGGCTACGTTGCGAGTGTGCAACTGCAATTGAACTTGAAAATATCGGTGATTCTGCTGGGAACATTCGTGTTTCCAGTGCAACTATTCCATATTCGCCATCTCCACCTGTTCCAATGTCGAATACTCTTGGTGCAGGTGATGCTGGCAAGTTTGCAGGAATACTTCTAGCCGCATTGTTTACATTGCCAATCTCTCTTGATAGATTCTGCATGTTTCTACTAAGATTTCCAAAAACCCCGGATATTTGAGATTCCATTGTTCTAAATGTTTGAACAAGTGGATTGGTAACATTGTTCTGAAACCATGCATTCATTCCACTCCATTCGCTTTGTGCAGACTGTGCAGCAAATTGAAATGATTGTGAAATTGATGTACTCAGATTTTTGAAATTAAGTTGAATTGGTGATGTGACTGTAGTTTCAAACCAACTAGGTATAGGTGTCCATGAATCCATTGTATTGTTTGAAGAATTTTCCATCTCTCCAGAGATTCTGTCGGATAGACTTTCAAAGTCTGTGCGTATCGGAAGTATAATCATTGTATCAAACCAGTTTGGCATAGTGCTCCAAGTTGTTTGCACATTATCTGATGCCATCCTAAAATATTCAGCTACTTGATTTGTAAGTGCATTAATTCCTGTGCGAATTACACTGACTACTGTTGTATAGAACCAGCTTGGAGCAATTGCCCATGATGACTTAATGCTGTTAAGTGATTGCTCAAAGTGCTGTCCAACTTGTGTTCCTAGATTGTCAATAGAGGTTGCAATTGCGTTAACAATATCATTATCAAACCATTGTGGTAGTGGCCTCCATGCATTCATTATAGAGCCTACTTTTTGCTCAAATTTTGCAGTTGATGTGGCAGACAAATCATCAATGCTAGATTTCATTGGTTGCACCACATCATTGCTGAACCACGATGGCAATCCTTCAATTTCAGATTTTGCGTTCGTTGCAATGCTTTTGAATGATTCGGTTGCTTGTAGTGGAAGTCCCTTGAGCCCTTCTACTATTGGCTTTTCAACACTTTCAATAAATGCATCCGCTAAGTCAGTTCCAGCATTTTTTACATAAGGGATAGCCCTTTCAGAACCTGATGGGAAACTCTTTCCAGCCATGTATGCGGCATCTGAAACTCTTCTGCTTGGTGAATTCATGTCAAACCCATCATAAAGACCATCCATATATGCATCTGCAGTGGCAACGCCTCCGCTTGATATTTCTGGAAGCATAGCATCAATTCCATTTAATAATCCGGCAGATATTGCAGATGTTAAATCATATGCAGACAATTCAGCAGCGTTTATTGCGTCATCACTACCGATTGCCCATATAAGTTCTTGGATTGCATTTTCTCCACCATACCTAAATGCTTCTGCAAGTTCTTGGTTCTCAGCCATTTTTACAGACATACTTCCAACCAAGTCATCAATTGCATCTAGTGCAACACCTTCTTTTGCCAAAAACTCTTTAGCCATTGCAAGCACTGGTGCATTTGCCCACGCCTCACCTGCTGCGTTCAATTGTTTGACAAGGTCAGGGTCTGCAACACCATCTCTAATTTCTTGAGCTAATCTAGCAATCTCTGATGAGCCACCGTCTGGAAGTTGCTTCAACTTACTTAAAATTGCATCATTTATACCAGCTTCGACAAGTACAGCCATGTTTGCGCCCTTGTCCTTAATATCGCTTGCTGCACTCATAAGTGAATCAATCATGCTTTGTCCAAAGTTATCAACATCTTCACTTATTCCAGAGAATGCATTTCCGGCAACGCGCCTATAGTAATCTGCGGCACTTCCCATTTCAGAAAATGCACTTTGCTTGCGTTGTGCCATGTTTTCTATGCTTTGCAGATAGTTATCGTGTACTCCGGCTTGCATTTCAAGCACTGATTGGGTTTCTTCAATGGCTAGTCTGTATTCATCAAGAGCATATGCATTATAGTTATACTGTGTCTCAACGTATTCCATTGCTTTTGCTAAATACTCCAATTTTTCTGTTGAATCAGAGTACACTTGTAATTGTTCTTCCATTTGATTTCTTAAATCACGGCGTTGTCTAAAATTAATGCGGCCGAGTTCATTGTATCGCTCCTGTGCGCTTTCAAGCAACTCTAATGCTTCACCTCTTGATGTCTCTACTTTTGAATACGCCTCAGATAGTCTTATCCCTTCCGCAAAAAGTTCATTCATTCTTTCTTGTGCTCCCGCAGCACCAAAATAACTGTCCATTGCCTCTCTTGCGATATTTAATGAGCCAGCCTGTTCATCAAATGCAAGATTAAGCTCGGGAACTTTCTCATTTAGCATTCCAATATACCTGTCAAGTTGGCTCATTTCAAACGCAGATAATTCACCTTGGCTTGCAAGCAGATGGATTCTGTCTGCAAGGCCATCTATATATTCTCTGGATTGGTATATCCCTTGCATATTTTCTGTGAATTTAACTGAACCAGCTTCTATGTCAGATATTAATATGCTAAATCCTTCAACCAATTCATCTGTTGCTTGTCTTAGTTCTCGCGTTGGAGCAGCTTGGTTATATAAGTATCTGCCAAGCATGACTGCGCCAGCAATAGCACCACCAATAATCCAGCCTTTTGGCCCAAGTGCAATAAGCCCAGCTTTGAGTAATCCAAGCCCACCACCTTTTGCAACTATTCCGGCAGCAGCTGTACCCAACCCTTTTAATCCACCAGCACCTTTAAGTGCAGCAATTGGCCCTTTTGACGCCATTATATAACCAGTAAGACCTTTTTGGCCTATTGCTGATGCAAGTCCCGTTATTTTTGTCTTTAACCCCATTACTGCCACAGTTCCAAGATATCTTAACGATGTTACAAGTCCAGCAAGTTTTGTGGTTTTCAAAACTGTGAGTGCGGACATTAGTACCCCAAGTCCTTTCTTGCCAGCAAGCAGAAGCACTGCTCCCTTAAATAAAAGAACACCTGTTTTTACTATTGCCAAAGCTGTTTTTGATGCCGTCAATGCAGCCACTAATCCTGTGATGAATGATACAATTTTTATTCCAATAATGGCAACAAATGCACCTTTTAGAAGTCTTGCTGCCCTATCGTTTTGCGAAAGCCATTCAGCTAAATTAACAAATGAATCTACAAGCCATTCAACAAATCGTGAATTTTCAAACCACGACACAAATGCTTCAACTACACTTCCAACTATTGTTAATACTGCCGAAAGCAATCTTTCAAGATTTTCGTTACGCACCAAAAGCTCAAGCATTCGTTGCCCAACTCTAATTACACCATCAAGTATGGTTAGCCACATTGCAGACTTTAGTTCTAAAAGTCCATTAATAGCCCTAAGTATGCCATCCCAATTTTCAAATGACGCAGACCATTCTCTTAGGCTTCCTGTCATTTCTCTTATTCTAACTAAAAAGTTTTCTACAAATCCAAGAAGCGTCTGCCATATTGCTTGTCCATATGCACTATTTCTCCATGCATCAGCCAAGCCACCAGAAATATTCCCAATAACATCAAAGATGTCACGAAATATCCCGAGTGTTGTTGACATTACAGAATATCCAAGCGTTCCATATCCACCACTACCCCATATTCTACTAAATGATATGGCGATTTCTCTTGTGAGGTTTAATACGTTTGTGGTTGCAGTTACAATTGACTCAACAACATCTTTACCAGCACCAGCTTCATTCCATGCTGTGCGGAATGCAGATACTATTCCATTTGACGCATATAGTAAGTCTCCGGCCAGTCCAATTAATGACTTAAAAAAATTGTCTCCAACATCAGACATAAATGCAAGCTTAATATCACGTGAAATATCGCCAATAATCCCAAGAACATTTGAAAATAAGGTTACAAGATTTTCAGCGAATCTTTCACCGAATCCTTGATTAAATCTTTCATCAATATCAGTCCATGCTCTTGAAAATGAATTAGCCATCTCGCCGATTGCACCAGTCACATAATAAACAGCACGCAAAAGATTTTCAAAGAATGTGATTCCAACGTTAGACCTGAAAACACCTGAAAATGTAAGCGAAATATTTTCCAATGTGCCTAATATTTGAGTTAAAGATAATAGTATTCTCTGAATAGCTTTTGTTCCATAATAATAGCCATCATTCCATGCAGTTCTGAACGCAAATGCAATTGAGCCAATTAAATCAAAAACAGAGCTTAGCATGTTAAAAACTTGCTCAAATAGCCCTGCTCCATATGGAGACCTAAACGCATCCGCAACCGAATTTCCAATATCTCTAATTGTTGGAATAACTTCATTAAACATGCCCAACAAACTATTCAAGAAACGGTCGCGAGAACGATACCATCCCTCAGTAAAAGCTCCCCATATTGCGTCCCAAATATTTAACGCCCAGTTTTTGATTTCAGTAAATGCGGCTTTCACCATATATGCAAAATCTCTAATCCTCTGGTCTATCTCTTGACGCTCGAACATCTGTGAAAAATCCGGTGCTCCGCCCCCACCACCACTTGGCGGAGATATTACATTGAGCTCATCGAATCCAGCAGTAAAATTATTCATTGCTGCCGCTGCGCCATTAATGCTGTCTCTATAATCTTGGGCATACGAAACAGCCCTGTACCAGAATCCCCTGCCTGTAATTACGGACATAAACTGCTGTAGGGCGTTTGCCGCCATAATAATCACATTTGACAACTGTATCCACAATGGAATTAGAGCTTGTAGAACAGGCGACATTGTAGCACCCATAGTATTTCTTAATAGCAAGTTTTGTGTGGCCATTGCAGACATGGACGCATTAAACTGGTCGCTATACATAGCAAGATTCCTTACGCCCTCTCGGATTCCAGATAGAAAATTCCTAAATATTAAATTCACTGTACGAAAATAAATAATTCTACGCATAACTGCCGGTAGCTGCATCAAGAAGTTTTTTGCTTGTCTAGAATCCCTGCCTAGCCGCCTAAATGATGCAGTTAGCCCAGCAACTGCTCCAATTGCCCTGCCAGCACCACCTGCTATGCTTCCAATTGCACCGCCAATTCCCGTCACGGTAGTTTTAACGCCACTTCCAAATGACTTTAACGCAGACCATGACGTTTTTAACATGGATGCAAATTTTGTTATTGCTCTTGCAGAGTTTGTTATTGCACTATCAAATTCAAACAATACCGACCCTGCGATTGATATTCCATGTCCAAGTTTTTGGAATCCAGTTGTTGATTCTCCAACCGTTCCAAGCTCTTCCTTTAGTGATGATGCAGCATCTTTTATTTTATTTATACCATCAATTACACTGTCAACATCAACGTCCGCTCCAATTTCTGTGACACCAAGCTTCATTTCTGCTAATCTTGTCCTCATTTCAGAAAATCCTTGTGAATCAACGGACTTGAATTGCTGTGACATTTTCGCCAAGACACCGTCAACGGCACTAATTCGCTGCTTTAGTTCTGTGACTGCAGATGCCGCTTGTCCAGTTCCAGCCTTTGAAGCTTTTGCCATCTGTGAGAATCCGCTTGCAACTCTATCCGCTCCAGTATCCCCAACTTGAAATTTTTGCATTCTTTCCATTTGGTCTGCAATTCCCGCAAGTGCCTTTGATGCCCCTGATTTCTGTTGTATTTCATTTAGCTTATGTAAAAAACGCCCAAGATTTGGGCTGATTTTTGCCGATACATCTTTCAGTGTGCCAAGTGAAGAGACAAGCTTGTCTATAGCAGTTTTAGTCTGCTCTGCGTCACTCTGGATGCTCATTTCAAGCTCTGCAATTGTCATAGCTTGTCACCTCACTTCATAGCACGTTGATGTCGGTTTCAATTGCATTATTCTTGTTCTTATTCCTTTTGTTAAATGCGGCTGCAAGCTCTGCAAATTTTGCCTTTGCGCCAAGCGTTTCATCAATAGCCCTGCGCTTCGCAGCCTGTTTTTCTGTGATTATTAGTGGCTCTTTTGGATACTTGTTTTTCTTGTCCTGTGTCGCTGCGACTGCAAACATGTGGTACTGTCCTTGCAGATGCAGTAGACTATTCTGCTCATCTATTTTTAATTCGTACATTTTTTTGTATGAGCGAGCCATCCATATGTCTCCCTCCCAATATTCTTTGTACGTCATTCCATATAGCATATAGTGCGGACACATTTCAACCAAATATTCAGAAAGCGATTCGTATGCATTACTGGAAGTCTTGCCTTGGCTTACTCCCAGTTGATTGCGTTTGGGTCATCTTCCTCTGGCTCACCAATAGTAGCATCTGCAACATCGCCATACATTCTGAACAGCTCCTTGTAAAGCTCATCTTTCTTGGCAATGTTTTTCAGGAGTGCATCTGACTCCTCTGGCTTAATTCTTGGATGTTTTGCTCTTAGTGAGTAGAAGAACATTGTTGTAATCACAGTAATGCTGCTACCACCAATGTCCCTTCCAAGGACACCAGAATCTTCAAGCTCTTTCGCAGTTTTTCTATTGAATGTCATCATGTATGTTTTGTCATCAACAGTAAAAGTCCTAAAGCTTGGAAGTGGCTTGTTTGTATTTTTTTCTTTTGCCTGCTTTTTATCTTCCATTTATTTCCTCCAATATTGTATTAAGGTGTTGGTGGCGCGTCAAACCAATCCATGTTACTTGTAACAGATACACTTAACGTAAATTCAATTGCCTCATCTACCCCACCACCGCTAACGGGCATGTTAAGTTCGCCTTCCCATGTGAATCCTGAGCCATCTTGGAATGTAAGCTCGAACTCGAGTGGAACGTTAACATATGGCAAACATCTTGAATAATGCTCTGCCGTATAGTTTACCGCAAAGTCAATTGCATCACCTGTTAATAGACCAAGGATTTGCACTATTCTGTGGTGAGACAGTGTTGTTACATCAATTAAGTTTGGAGAACCCATTAAGTCACCAAAGCTCGCAATGTCAACAACCTGTGTGTAGTCTCCCGTATCACCTGCATTGCGCCATGACAAAAAGGTGTCACGTGTGCTAATTGCAACTGGACTTCCTGATACTATTGCCATTTTGTTTCCTCCTTTTTCAGCTTCTAAATGTTAAGCCATCTTTGCTTATAACTGCGTTATATCGTGCAATTCTTCTTGCAATATTACTGTCTTCGTTTTGAACAGGCTGGTTGAAGGTTCGCGTAAATTTATATTTTCTGAGAATCTTATCACATGCTAAAATTATTTCATTTGCTTGCGTTGTATTTGAACCAGCAATATCAGAAAATGCTTGAATTTCCAAGTACAGTCTAGTATGGTTATCAGAAACTCTTGAGCTGCCATCAATAGTTTTTTGGTACACTGGGCTGTCAACCAGCACAATTGAACAGCACGGGAATCGTTGTGGTATTGGTGCAGGTGAGCTATTTACAAGAATTGGCTGCCCTGCAATACTTGATTCTGTAAATTCAATGCGTAGGGCTGTTGCGATTTCTGTAAATATTTGATTAAAAATGTCTAGAATCATCCCAGCACTTCCTTTGCTATATCATAGATTTTTTCCATGATGGCTTGTTGCGCATTATGCATTGGCATAGATGCTGGATTGCCTCGTGTGAACTGCCAATCTCCAGACACATTCCGAAATACCCATCCGTGCCTTTTGCCAAGCCCATGTCCATATTTCCCAATCCCAGCTACTCCTGCCGGACGATTTGGATGTGGTTCTCCGCTATTGTGATATGAACCAGACCCAAATTCGATGAAAAGTGTTGCCTTTCCATTTGCTTTTATTGCCCAACCAGCATTGCCTCGTAGTGGTTCAACTGTAACTCTGACATCATTTTCACCGTCATACATTGCTGTTGCAAAATCTCGACTTGCGACTGAACCACCAATTGTTGCTAATCGCTCTGTCAGCTCAGATGTTTTTTCTGAAAACCATTTTTGATATTCCCGTAATTTACTAATTGCTTTTCCTATGCTTTGTGGGTCAAGTGACATTGATATCTTTCTTTGTTTACGCATTTGCTACTTCATGTGCAGTGCTATCTTTTGGCTTAATTGATTCTTCTTCAACAGAAATTTTTCTGTCAGCCAGTACCTCTACTCCAACTGGCTGAGACACATCAAATTCTGATGATATAGTTGCACCAACAAATTCAGGATGCGTAACCTGCTCCAGTGTTATACTTTCAACTACACTTCTTGATGCACGAGATGTTCTGACAGATATTGATGTGCTTCCGCTTATGCGCTCTATTATTCCGCATATTTCGATACCACTGCTTAATTTACAAGTTAAAATCTTCCCCGTAATTACAGCATCAGAATCAAAAATCTCAACACTTCTGTCATTAACAACCAGACTATCTGTTGACTGAACAATATCAACATCATTAACATCGCCGAGGTTACTTGTAAATGTAAACGTATCATACCCGCCATAATTACCATTGATTAAATTTTCAGTTGTAATAGTATGCTGTCTTCTTGCGCCAGTACTTTCAACACCATCAAGAACAATCGCAGTATAAACGCCTGTGTTGGCATTTCTTATTTTTGCAGTCAGGCTTGATACTACACCAGTATAAAACCGTTCTGGATTTGTGCTGTCTGTAAGCTTGACATTTACTCCAAGCTTTGGAGATATCACATTCTCATTAATGCTTTGCTGCCCATAAAGTGTTATTGTTAGTGGTTTTTGTGTGAGTGTAATCACTTTTAGACACTCTCCTTATGCTATACTTCTAATTATTAGCGTCAATATGGATTGGTCTAAACTCATAGACATCTCCATCAGTATAAATCGCAAAAAATGTGCCGGATATTTCAGGGGTCGGCTTTGGCAAACCATCAATATCAGATATTGAGTGTGCATGACTAAAGTCTGTTACATCAACTTTTTTGTGTTCATGAAATTTGCTGGAAGCACCTATGTCAGATGGAATTTTTGGAATCAACTCGCTGAGCTTTTCAATATCAAACTTCAATGCTTCAATTGATTCCTGTAGTGATTTCGCACTTGGAAGCTTGTCAATCTTATCGAGAAGCTCATTTATTCTAGTTGGGTCATAATTGATAGGCGTTTCAACTTTATTAGTCATCTCCTATCCCCCAAACATCAAATAATTTCCATCCTTATCCACCAATGGAGTGTCATGTATATCATGCAATAATTTTCTCACAGACTGCATCAATGGCTCTTGTATAATAAGGTTCTCATTTCCATTCCCGTCATACATCTTAATACCAGCACTTGATACTACCATGGCAGCTCGATGTGTCACATGTGTCTTCTTGATTGCTACAACTGTATGATTTGTGCTTGGCAAGGATTCAGCTATTCTTCTAATAATATAGTCGTGCGGGATTCTTTTTCCGTCAACATATGGACTCTCATTATCTACCGAACTGTCAACCCATAATATGCTTGTCTCTGTAATTGGAGACATCCCCTGAAAAAGAATAGTTTTGTCAAAATCGAGCCCAACTCCAAAGGATTCAATTGCAGCTTCTCCTCTTGCCGGAGACACGTTTGCTCTTAACTTTATAGGCTCTGTGTAAACCACAATTGCCTCGCCCGTCTCAAATCCATTGCCATCAAATGCTGGAGTTTCACCCAAGTAATTTGCATAGAATACAGTGCGTTGGTTACGGTTAAGGGTTCTCATTTATATTCCCACCATCCACACTCTATTTTGTCTGACCTGCAATAGGAATCACTTCACGGCGCAAAGATTCTGATACAGTTGCAGTGTCAAAGCTTCTATTTACAGAGTTTTCGGAATGCGCCAACTGTCCTTCCGCACCTTTACGCCCAAGCATTTCAATAGCACAACGAATTACCCAACTCTGTGCAACCCAGTTAAGGCTAGGCTCTTCATCAGAATCTGTTGCACTATTCGTATATGGATACTTGAGGCTAACCCATAGAGATATTGAATGCTCCAATACCTCTATGAGTTCACCATCAATATAGCTTGGCAGCTCTCGTTTTAACAGTGCATCTTTAAGTCTGTCAACTAGACTGATTGCTTGACTTGGCATCTCTAATCACTTCACGTAGCTTATCTTCACCATGCATATGATGATATTTTATCCCTCTTGCGTCTGCATAAGCACGAAGTGCTACAGCGTCCATTTGGTCTAAATTGGGTGCAGCGATTGATGCTGTGAAGGTTGTTTGTTTGTCAACTGTGCTGGGTGTTTTTCCGTCGTTTTGAACTAAATCATCTACAATATAGAAGCCCTTTGGCTTCCATATTGCGTGAAAAAGCGGCTCACTAACTATGCGCTGCACATTGTCTTTTTGAATACGTATCATCATTAACTAAACCTCCAAGTCAAACTATACTGCAATGTTTGCATAAATTGAGTTCGCTTTATTGTCAAACACAAATGCATCATGATACAGTCTAAATCCAAATTCCCAACCATCTGCATTTTGGTTCACTTCTGGAGTTGTCACTTTCGTTGCTGCTCGTTTTACTGATTGGAACACTGAGCTTCTCGACATCATTATAAAATTGATTAGTTGTGCGCCCGGTGCAGGTGCGAATCCGCCCATTTCTTGTCCTGGAGATACGCCATCAAGGAATTCATACGCCGTATACATCCTGTCATCTGGGACTTCAATTAATGGGACATTATTCCATGTCTCAATATCCATTTGAATATTTCCGATAGTTACTTTGTCAACACTCATGCTTTTTGCAATTGCATCATTTAGTATTAAGTCCCCATAAATTTCTGGTCTAAGGAACATTACCATGTCATTCATTGGAACGTGACTATTTACAAGTGATGTTCTTGATTCCACGATTTCTGGTAATATATTTCCTGGATTAATCGCTATACTCTTTGTGTGTCCAGCAAGTGTAGCATACTTACTCAATCTATACGCATCAAATTCAGGCGCAACATGCAATCTTGTGAATTCAGATGCAAGCATCGAATATGCCAAAAATGCCGTTTCCATATTATCAGCAGCATCAACGGTAAACTTTCTGTTGCGGTCATGCTCAAATGTATATGCAATCCATTCTATGCGTTGGTCTCCGCGCACGTATCCAGCGTTTCTGTCGTAGTCAGCAAGACCAGATAGTGTCATTTTTGGTATCATAAATGTTTTTGCGGTTTCTGTCTCGCGCACAAGGTCTCCTTGTGCGTCAAGAATTGCTGTCTTTGCTTCCTCTTGGTACTTCTGATCCAATAATGGGATATACTTTGTTATTAAGTCAACTTGATTAGGCATTATTTCAAACCTCTCTATATTTTATTTTATGCTCGCTTATGCTTTAGACCCATAGCCCGATGTACTTTTGCGTCATATGCAGAGTCTATTGCAGAATTCGTTGACCCGCTTGGTGCGGGTGGTGTCTCATTCAAAATCTTTTCTCTCATAGCTTTTTCAGTACGTTTCACTACTGTTTGAACAAGCGTGGCTATTTGCATTGCTGTTAATGATGTTTTCTCTTTGTCCTCAGTGACAATGGAATCTAATAAATCCTTATAGTCATCTTCTGTTAGCTTTGCACTGGTAAAAACTTCCGTAGCTTTTGCTCTTGACAAAAACTCAAAGGCTTCTTTCTTTGCAGCAGCAGCCTCTGCTTCTCTCTCGATAACTTTTTCTTCATCAGACTTTGTTGCCATCAAGTCCTGTTTTAGTTTTGCATTTGTTGACCTGAGCTCTTTTATTGTGTGCTCTGCCTGTTCCGTTGTTTTCGTGAATTTGTCAAGTTGTAGTTTAAGTTTGTTGAAGTCATCAACATTTACTGTGTCTTTTGCCACAAAATCTGTGTTGTTATCATTTCCTACATCTGTGTCAGTGTTGACTGCTTGACCTTCATGGTTGCTGGAATCAGACACTACTGTTCCTGTGCCACCTTCTCCACCTTCACTGCTTGCAAAAAAATCCAATTGTTCAAACATAGGGTATCACCTTTCTGACGACTTGTCGTAGCCGCTACGCATACGCCGAGTTTTTTGACTTCGCTGGTCGCATCGTATGTGTTGGTTTGTTTTATTTATCAGAAACAGATAATTGTTATCACCTGTATTGACCTGTATTGACCTGTAATTACTTTACATCATCAGTTCCATCAAGGGAAACATCGCCCTGATTGCCTTCCAGTGCTTCCAGTTCCTTATCAATTATATCCATACGTGCCTTTACCGCACTAATATCTGGGAACAAGTCCGCAACTAGAGCGGCATCTTCAAATGGCACTCCTGACCGCAACAATACCTGCAATGTCTGGGATTTCATTTGTATATTATCAAACTTGTTACGTGTTGTTTGAACTTTGATGTCATGCAATGTTATGTCACCAATGTCTACAGCTTGTGTTGCCCTGCATATGTTTAGTATTACTCTTAGCAATTGACGTTCTGATTCCTCGTAATGTGCTAAAGTTGTCATTGACCTAGAATCTGATAGTCCCCAGTCATTTCTAACAAACTCCGCTTGTCCGGTAGACCCTCCGGATTGAGCTTGACCTTGATTCCCGGGCGTTGGAATCCCGACAATTCTATATATGGTTCTAAGTATGCAGTCAGCAAGAATCTGTGTGTCAGATTGGCTTAATTGTGCTGATAAGAATTTTGCGTCAGCACCAACAGTTCCATTCCCAATCATAAGCACATCACCAGTGCGCGGAACTATATACTTTTCAGGGTTATTTGGGTCTTGTTTTAACTCTGTGTTTATTAGAACTAGCAAAGATTGAACAAATTGCTCAACATCTTCAACTCGATTACTCGCAAGTGTATTTAATGCATTCAGAAGGTCATAAACGACTTCAATATGTCCAATCCTATCATCATCATTTACATATTCTATGATTGGTATAATGCCAATCCCATTAGTTCCAACATTTTCTGGTTCTACCTCATCATACTCTTCAAAATCTTTATCATCAGAAACCCACTCAAACGTCGCAGTGTCAGTATAAACAAAAGTTCTGTATATTTTACTTTTGCCGTCATCACCAATTTGAGATACGAATTTACCGGCAATAATTGGAATCCCATTATCACTAGAGTACACTATAAATGTTTCACTTGGGTCTAGTACTGTAGTTATATATGGTGCGGAATCACTGTCAAAATATGGATTTTGTAAACATAACTTGTATCCATTTCCTGATATATATATCCGCTTTGCTGTTGATAAGTCTTTTGACTGCCGTCCATCTGCACGGGCAAATTTATTTAGCATTTCAACGTGTGCATTCATCTCTGGCAATCCAATGTTCACATATTGTACAGGATTTGAGAATTCATAGCCTTTCTTAAACTGTACAATCTCATAGGCTCTGTTTTCAACTATATTATGTGTGATTTCTGGTCTGGCTTCTTTTGTTCTTTCAAGTATATCTTGGTCTCCACGATAGAATGAATGCAATTTTTCAATCTTATCTGAATTTTCCTTATGAAGTGGCATGACAAGCTTTAGAATTTTACCTACAGAAATAGCGTCTAAGACATCTGGTCTTGACGCTTTAAGAATGTTACGTCCAATTACTCCAAAATTTGAAGGTTCACCCACTCACATACCCCCAAAATCACATGTTTTCAATAATTTACCATAAATTTCTAACAATGTCAATATTTACATTATTTTTCTAAAATGTTCTACGAAACGTTGTTGCAATAGATTTTTGCTTTTGCCTTCCTAGTGAGAATTCTGCTAGCCCAGCTAAGCTGTCAGGCGCGTCATCTATCATTTTTTCCTTTCTTGACTTGCTCGCATATTTTGCTGCAAAGCTAAATGTAGTTAAGTTTCTCATAAACGCCTTGTAATCTGCATCTCTGAAAATTCTACGCTTCTCAACAGGCACATCATCTTGATTATAAAATGAAACATCATCAAGAAACCAAAACTGCTTTATGTCAGGGGAATACTGTTCTATTCTTGCGAATTTTGCTTGTGAACTGGGTGCACTCCGGCTTCCTATGTTACAACGCACATCATGCTCTTCACGCAATATTCTTCCAACGTCATCAGCGTATTCGTGACCGCCAGTATTCGCTTCAAACATTCCAGACTTTACTTGATGTCTTAATATGCTGCCAATCACCCTTGGCTTTGTAATGTGTTTGTGCCCTTGGTCGAAAATAACACCATGTATATAAATATCCCCACCATAAACATATCCAACTGGCATGCTAAAATAGTCTCCGCCGCCCCAAGCAACGTCACCAAAACAAATTATATTATCTGGCTCACCGTCAGGAAGTACTCCCGCATAGTATTTTAATTCATCTTCTGGGAACATTAATCCTTCCTTTTCATATGGCTGCATAAGATAGAGTGCAGAAAAATCAGCAGCATCTAATCTTGACTTTATTTCGGCTATTTTACCGTGTGTATAGTTATCTGGATGTTCATATTCAAAATTACTAACTTCATTACTGTCCCATACCGGTATTGAAATTATCATGTTCCTATCGTCATCTTGACCCTCAAGCCTAATGCGTGTCATAGGGTCATGCAAGCTCCATGGTGTTCCCAATAACATCTCTTTGACATAATCTCCAATTGTGCGGGTTGTAATTGTGTTGATGTAATCTTCATATAGCGTGTCTAGCCTTGATTTGCTTCTAGCAATCTCTGCGTTTTTCACTAAGTCATCGGATACTAATATTTTATTTGCTCTTGTTCGCCCAGTTACAGAGCCTCCAAGAGAAACAAGACCCAGCGTTGGAAATTGTCCCTGCTTGCCATACGAGATGGTCTTATACTCTGCTGAGCACAATGGCTTTCCATTATTAAATATCGAATTATGACAGTATTCACTATCATTTGTCGTAATGTCCGATACGCTATCATACATTAGCTTAATCATTCCATCACTATATGATACATACATGTTTAGGCTTTCTGGCCATCTTCCTGCAATATATGACAGCAGAAATTTAATTAACGTACTCTTTCCAGACCCGGGCGGCATGCATAGAAATAGTCTTAATAAATACGGATTATCAAGAAATTCTTGTATTTTACTTGCCACTTTGTGCTTGCCCTCAAGAACACTACGCCTTGGAATCCAGAATCTAGCCTTTGGCTCTCTATTCCATTCACAGGCAATCATATAGTCGTCAAAACTTCCATTCTGTGCGCCTAAAATATAGCTTTTCTTTTGCAATTCTTTTGCTCTAAGTAAAATATTATCATCACTATTTCTCATCGCTTGAGCGCATAGATTTCGTATGTAAATATTATGTTCTCTTATGTTTTTTAGTTCCCCACCAATAAGAACGTCAAAATAAGCCTCTAGTGCATCAAAATTTCCGCCCTGTGCTTTATTCTGCAATACATTAATTGCATTTGACATTAAATCACCTTTTATTCCCATATTTTCAATAATTTTACCATAAAAAAAAGAACGGTCAAGCGACACATTCTTTTTTACTATAGTTACCTATGGCTCAAAGCTGATTATTATATTTTTTTGAGATATCATAAACAGTTATCAAATGCTTTCCATCAAACAAAAACACATATCCACTGTATACTCTTATGTTGTTTATTTTTTTGTTCTTAAGCACAATTCTATTTGCCACTCGCCTTAATTCAGTCGGCATATGACAATGTTGTGTTCCATATCGAAGAGCCCTAGCAACCAGTGATTTTGCATTTTTACCAGTAACACCACAACGCTCACGAAGTCTTATTTTTGCATGTTTAGTTATAAACATTTTCATCATTAACTCACCTTACAAAATGTCCCCACAACAACTCAATCGTCTTAAATATTCCTATTTTTGGATTATAATTTGGATAAATCTCACTAAGCCTTGTGGCAGCAGCAGAGAAACTGGATTCTCCAAATGCACCATGCTTTGTAGCATACATCATTGCAATTGTAGGAGCACGACTCTCGCCCTTATTGCAGTGTATTAAAATCTTCCTGCCCTCAAGATAATATTCATCTAAAAAGCAAAATGCATCTGCAAACATCTCTTTGTAGTATTGCAGATATTTTTCGTTATAATCTCTCACATCTACAAGATTAAGCGCAAGCCTGTTTCCAGATTTTTTATACTTGAAATCTGGATGGCTTGGATGCAAATTCCCACTATACCCAGTAAGCACCATATGGTGTGGATGCTTACAACAGTGAAGTATCGCCCAGCCATTTTCATTTTTTATTAACTCATAATCATGCTGGTCTCCGATGAATATGCTATTGTAAATTTCAATCATATTTAGCCACACTCACAATTGAGTTGTACTCGTCAACTAATTCCTGTGGAATCCTGTCCTTAGATGCACCTTTAACAATTATTTTCTCAATGATGTCGTCAATACGCCTATCTCTCCACTTGGACAGTGCGCCTTTAGCAATCATATAGTCGTTCAAGTCCATTTTTTCAGTCGAGAATCCAGTTCCCGCTTTTTGATTAGAAGTATCTGGACTGCACTTACATGACTTTAGGCCAATGTAAATAATATCTTTTATCGGCTTTGATACTTTTTTATCGTGCCTACTATTCATGGCAATAGCACTTATGAAATCTTTCGCCTCTTTGGTAAAATACTCTATTGGTGCAATAAATATATCCATAAAAATCACAACTTTCTTTATTTGTTATATTAAAATGGCAAGTCATCATCTTCACTTACGTCTTGCACCTCAAATCCACTCTCTACATTAGTAGGCTCTTGTGTACTTCCGCCTTTTGCCATGCGTGCTTCAAAAGCAGCGCGGCTTTCGGCGAAGTTTACTTCCTCCGCTGACACTTCAGTTATCCATTTTCGTTGACCTGTGTTGTCCTCATAAGAGCGCACCGTCAAGCTTCCGCATACTGTAACTGCCATTCCCTTTTTAATATACCGTTCCATAAATTCTGCCGTGCGGCGAAATGCCACACAGTTTATAAAATCGGCATCGGGTTCGCCTTCCTTTTTGAAACGTCTGTCCACTGCAACGGTGAAACGTGACACACAAACAGGCTCGGCACTTTGGGAGTAGCGTATTTCCGGGTCTTTAGTCAAGCGACCAAGTAAAATTACCTTATTCATTGTTTTCAAACTCCTTATGATTTTCAATTATCTGTCTAAATGCAACCAGAATTGGATATATCCCGAAACTGCAAATGCTAACCACTATCTCTGAAACATCCAAGTCTTCAAGTGGATGCTTTACATTACTAGCCATTGTTCGCAGCCACCCTTAATTTTATTCCAGCTCTAATCTTTGCAACTTTATGCGCAGGAACAAATACCATGCTCCCATCATGTTTTTGTGGATTGTACTTGTTTCTTGCTGCACGCTCTTCAACCATAATTGACAAAAATTCCCTCATGTGAACACCTTCACCATCAGATATAGTCTCTAGCACAATTTCCTCAAATAGTTCCATGTGCTTTTGCACATCATTTCTGCGAGAACCAGATCTACTCACAATTTCTTTAATAAGCTCACTGCGATTCATGCACTCTCTCCTTTTAGCCTATGACTAGCATGGCTTTTTGAAAATCATAACTCATATCAATCACAATATCAAGCAATATTCAAACATTCCATAAATTACCACAATATTAAAATAAAAAAACACCACCTACGGCGCATTCGCACTTTCAGCGGTTCAAGGATATTATACATCAAATTGGTATGTGGCACAATAGTAGGGGCATGCTGTTTTTTGTTTTTTTGATTTTTTTCAGGATATTTGAAAAAGGCTGTTTTGTTTTTTTCGGTTAGTTAGGGGGGGTTACAGCGACATTTTTGGCACTTTGCAGAATACCCCCACGGGCATCCCTTCGCCGATACATCCGGGCGCACCTTACTGGCAATCTTGCCATTGTCAGGCACTTATGACAGGTTCATGTCTGGCTTGCGTCTTTGACTGCTCCATAAATTACCATTGATACTACTGCGAAAAGTGTTGACGAAATATCCATATCGTGTTAAAATAATCACAGTTGAACGAGCGAGAAATGTAGCGAGTTTAGCAGGATTTACCAGAAAAAAAGATTAAAAAAAGTGTTGACAAAAAGACCAATGTATGCTAAAATGTATTTACAGTCAAGAAAGCGCAAATGAAAAAGCTGGTACAGGGGTTACACCGCTCCCCCGCTAAACTGACTGCCAGATGCACGAAACACCCGCAACACCAACTGAATAGCCAAACATCTTGCGAGATTGGCACGCAAGCGGAGAAAGTGGCAGAATTGCTACAAGCGTCTGGAATCGTCCCCAGCTTCGATAAAAACTTACATAGCCAACTAAGTAACGGCTAGTCACTGCATGGCGGTGGTTGGACGCAGAACGGATGGCAGAAATAAAACGGAGGTTACACCATGAAAAAACTTGGAACAGTTGGCAATTACAAAATCCTTGCAAGCCGTCACAGTCTACAGCGCAGCAGACAGCGTAGTGTTGATATGCTTCAAGTTGTGGGCGCAATCCTCACGTTTGGAGCGCAAAAACTTGACGAGTACAGCGACAATCAAGCGGACGTTATGCTTATTGATGAAAATAACAATTTTTCCGTTGTGTTCGCAGTTAAAAAGGCAAAAATCGAAATAATCACAGTCATTGACAAAGCAGATTGTTTTGTAAAAAACGGCACTGCCATTGCTAAATTATAGGAGGGTTTGACTATGAGAAAAACAACACAAAGAGAATTGCGGGAAATGGTAAGGCTAGGACTTGCAATAAATGTTACAAATGCAACCGACTTACCCACAGTGCACAGCAAGGAAATGTACAGCGCTGGAATTTATGGAATTAATGGCGGTATGTATAGAGATGTTGACGGTAACAGCTACGTCATAATTGCAAGAAACTCTAACCTATTCCGCATATTTTAAGAACAAACTGGAGGTAAAATTATGCATTGTAAAAACTGTTACTTGAATCTACACGGAACGAATCTTGAGAACCTTACGAGGTCGGAAATTAAGCTACTTCGCGGAAAATATCGCCCAAGCAATGCCGAATTTGTAGAAGAAAAAAGAAGGACGGGAAGCGCGGAAATTGATATGTTTATTCCATTTCTTAGAAAAAAAGTAACATATTCAAAATAAAAAAGGAGATATCATATTATGAGAAAATATCAAGTATTTACAATAATACATGGAGACAGCGAGATTGTAACCGCAAGCTCACCCATGAATGCAGTAAAAATTAGAGCTGAAAGATATGGAGCAACCGTTACAAAAATAACCAATTCCAAAGCATTAAAAGAATTTAGCAATTGTTTTCGTGTTCGTCAAGTGTATGGTGAAACAGCAACTACTCTGCCTAACGGAAAAGTTATCAGACAGCTTAACACCAGTTTACGCATACACAATTATTTATTTCAGACTGTATAGTCACAGCGATTATTATTGGAGGAAAACAATGGCAATAAAATAACCGTATGCAATTCAGATTTTACCTAAAAACGTACAAAATTTAATAAAAACGGCTTAACAGCCACTACATACCGCTTTTGCGGATGAATACCTGTGAAAAAGGATGAATATCTATGAAAAAAGTATTAATATCTGACAGCAAAATTCCAAACATAGCACCATGCAAAGTTTGCGAATCAAGAAACATTTCTACATTTTGGCACATTCCGTCGTCTACGTGGGAGAAATATTTCCTAGTGTGTGACGATTGCGGTGCAAGAACAAACGACTGCATATTTGCTGCAAGCGCACTGAAAGAGTGGAATTATAAATATAATGGCACTGATTCAGCGAGATACTCGGAAATATGGAAAGAGGCGCAATTTGCTCCGACAGCAAAGCCAAATAAGTCATGGGAGTTGCCAAGCTTTGACATTCTTCCCGAACCTCCTGCGCGTGATTCTGGTGACGAGCTTGACCCACAGCAAGTTGAAAATGTTATCAATAAGATTCTGAAAAAGTCTCCTGTCACATTAACGGACGTTGTAAGTGCACCGACCGTCACAATTTATCACGTTAATTTCAGTGACATATCTGACATCGTTCACGATGAGAAAATCGCAAAAGTATTGTCTAAGATTTTCGGAAACACTATCGTAAAGAAAAGTAAAATTGCTGATGTAGCTTTTGAAATTGTACGCGAAAGCCGTCAAACAGTAGACTATAAAACCACACTTCGCCATCAAAATGCATGTGCAGGGAAAGCTTTCCCAATTGCACTTGGAATTGATACCGATGGGAATTCAGTCGTTACCGACTTGAAAAAATTCAAAAGCGGACTTGTTGCCGGAACAGCCGGCAGCGGAAAGTCTGTCGCAATCCATGCTATTCTAAACAGCATTTTACAATCAACCGCGCCTGATATGCTTGACTTGTACTTGGCTGACTTGAAGCAGGTTGAGCTTGCTCAATATGAAGAATTACCACATCTTGCAACGCCAGTAATTTACGACATGGACACATTAATGTTCACGCTTGAGGGACTTGTGCGCATCATGACTGAACGCTATGCAGACCTGAAAAGCCGTGGACTTTCTGAATTGCCAGACGGCGAAAAGCGCATACTGTTCGTGCTTGATGAAGTTGCCGAAGCCGTCATGATGACAAGAGATAAAGGCAAAGAACTGTTCTATCTTATCGGAAGACTACTACAAGCCGGACGCGCTTGTGGCATCCACGTAATTCTGTCCACACAACGTCCAGAAGTTAAAATAATCCCTGGGTTGCTAAAAGCAAACCTACCAACCGTTATCGGCATGACTTGTAAGTCTCAAATGCAAAGCAAAACAATCATCGACGAAAGCGGACTTGAAAAGCTAGCCGGATACGGTGACGCGCTTATAGCACTACCGGGGAAAACCGAACTAATCCGCACACAAACACCATACATCTGCAATGACACTATAGCAGCATTAGTAGATTTCTGGAAAAATCAAGCATAGAAAACTGGAGGAAGTAAATATGAAAAACCTAAAAGGATTTAGAAAATGGCTCAAAAACACGGGCAACGATTGGGAAATGGTAGTTAAGCAAATGGATTACGGATTAAGGGATGAAAACTGCTTATTTATTGCCGCATCTGACGAGCAACTCGACGCATATAATAAAGAAGTATATATGCCGATGTATGAAAGATTTTTGCATGAGACTAAAGCCGCCTAAGCGGCTCTACATAGCCGTAAACTATACGGCAATAAACTTCAGGAGGGTCTGACTATGAAAAAATTTAATCTTGAAAACAGATTGGCAGAAATTAAAGCCAACAACAAAATAATCAACCGTGGCACGATGTTTATCGTGCAATTTAACGACAGCTATTTTAGTGATAGCACTGTCGCAAGTGGCGAATGGGTTGACTATTGGGCTGATGATAAAAAATACAAGTCACTCAAAGGCGCAATCAACCGCCTTGTAAAAGTTGTAAAAGTTGTAAAAATGAACCTGCCAGCGGATACAGAAATTTCTGACGAATTTATAAATTCTATGGTTATGGCAGAATAAAACACAAGGAGAAAATAGCGTGAATATAGTGATTGGAAATGAAACATCAATCAACAGGATTTATTGCATGGAATGTGATAAATCATTCTGGATATATGATTCAGATTTCAATTCCGCAGAGGCATGTCCATTCTGCCAGAAAGATAATATGATAGCTGCATAGCAGTAGACATCAGGAGGATATTATATGATTATTATTAAATGTGACCGGTGCGGAAACGATTGCGGAAGTCAAGCGTTCAGCATTAATTTTAAGACAGTTGATTTGAAAGGTGAACGTGAGAAAGCACTCCAGTCATCATCCGAGCAATTGAACCCTTTGGCAGGTGATACGTTTTTACGAAATCTTAAAGTAGCATTTTTGGGAGATAGACACATTTGCGATGCTTGCACTGAGGAAGTAGTTGACTTTATCGACAAGAAAATATAAAAACTGTCAAGCAATAGTTACAAGAGGAGGAAATATCATGACACTAGCTGAAAAATTAGAAAGAATCGAAAAATTCCGCGAGTATAAGAGACTTGCAGAGGAAGCACAGGCAATTGCGGATAGTATCGCGTCAGAACTAAAGGCTTACATGGAAGAAGTCGGCCAGGACAAGATGACCGTGGGCGAGTACAAACTTGCGTATATAAATGTTGTGCGCAAAGGGCTGGATACCAAGCGTTTGCAAGAAGAGCACGAAGCTCTCTATAGTAAATACCAAACAGAAACGACATACAAGCGGTTTACTGCGTCGTAGCCTAGAGAAACTGCTAGAGTGAGCTCTAGCAGTTTCTCATAATTTCACACTATAACATAATAATGAAAGGATGTTAGATATAATGATGCACAAGCATTCATGTTCAACCTGCCAACACGAAGCAGAGCGCAGGGAAACAAAATCAAATAAAACGGGGAAAACTACGTGTAAGTTTCGAAGAAAGCCAACTAATTATCTTCTCACAGAGCTAGGACATAACAAAACCTGTGTTAAGTACGAAAAGCGTCATACATGTGAAAACTGTATGCATCGCGATTATTCACATGGGTATTGCCACAGCAATGTGCCAGAAAATAAACGTAATTTCAGATTTTTGAGCACGGCACAAGTTGGAGTAAGTGCGCGAGACGACCAGAAAACTTGTGATTTTTGGAATGTGCCGAATTGAAAGCACACTAAAGCCAAGCAATTATCGTAATATCAATTATTGAGAGTTATCCACACGACACACATGTTATCCACACGACATGAAAGGAGAATCAACCATGTTAATTTGCCACATTTGCGAAAAAACATGCCAATCATATAATGAAAAATGGTATCGCGTAAATTACGGCGTGACAACAGACATGGACAGAAATGTTTGTGACGAGTGCTTGAACAGTGCAAGGTTTGACTTGCTTCACATTTTCCGCAAAAACAAAACGAAGCTTATAGCGTCTGGAATTATCGACGGAAACTGCACGACAATTCAATGGATTGAAGAAAACATTGACAAAATTAACATTGAATTTGATGACATTGACCCGGAAAGTGGAGTTGTGCAGACACAATATCAACAATGGAAGTCGGAAGCTGCTGAGATTGTATCTTATTATTATAGCGAAAGGGGAGTGAAAGCATGAGCAAATCGCTTGAGTTCATGCAAAAGTCTGTTATAGGCTGGCAAGATGACCTTGACCGGGCAAAGAAATCTTTGGAAAATAAAAAAGCAGGGTGCAATTCGTTTGAAGAACGACTAATCGTAGATGCATCCCAAGGTGCACTGGTAAAGCATATAGAAGGTAAGATTTTCGCAATGAAATTGGCTATAGAAATTCATGGAATTAACTAGCGTACAAAAGCGCATAACTTAGAAAGGACGTATCGAAATGGCACGGAAAAACCCGGAGGACACAAAGATATACCAAACCGAGTACTACAAGAAGAAAAGAGCCGAAAAAGCTAAGGACATCGCACAAAATCGGCGTGACAAAGCAGAAAAATCTACCGCGACTAAAAAAAAATACGCATTTGTCCAGCAAAAAAGCCAAGATGATGCCGTATATGTGGCACTTGAACTAATGGCAAGCAAGCACTATAACACTGTTTCGTCGTATATCCGAGAGGCGGTTGTCGAAAAGTTGATAAAAGATAGATATTTGAGAGGGTGATGGCAGTGCACAAGAATCATGCACATAAAATAAACGGAGTATTGATAGCAAATTGTAATGAAGATGGAGCAACGGCCTGTTACATGTGTGGTAATTTTCCACGTATCGATGGGTTTGGACAACGCACGGGAAAGTTCAAGAACGTGCGTGAGATGTTCTTGTATGTAGTATGTACTGGCTGCACTCATAAAATAATTATCATAGTTACAGAAATTTACGACATGGAAACATTAGAGCAAAAAGCAATACAATACTGGAATTCAAGCTTTCATCCTAGCTTAAAGACGATTAGGCGCAAATTTAGACTGAAAAACACAAGCAAAATAAATCAACACAAGGAGAGTTACAATGAAATTTCCAGTAGTTATAAACACAAATAAAGAATTAATCGCGTTACTAAATCATTTGTACTGGGAATGCCCCGGGTGCAAGTGTGAATTAAGATTAGAAACTTCAAAATGTGAGTGTCCTGCATTTGAATTCAACAATGCAGACACGGTATATATTCCACCTATAGGAGGAGTGTAAAATGGGAATAATTAGCTTCCTGACGTGCCGTCCCTTCGTTATAGCCAAGGAATACCCAGCAAAATATGTGCTGCTCATCTGCTCATCATGCGGAAAAAAACAACGTATAGGCGGACATGAACGACGTGATTTTTGTGACAAATGTGCGAAAAAGATGAGGATGAGATAGGCGTGGACAGGAATAAACACACCGCAACCACAGTACGCACTATAAACGGAGAAATCGTCCAAGGTTATCCTATATGGTTGCCTGACAGTGACGAGCCAGACGCTGAACATAAGCCCTATATAGCATCAATTGGGTGCAATTTCAAGGAATTACTATCATATGAAGTCAACCCTTCCACAATTGAGTATATTGCAATTCCTGTTAGTCCAACCGGAAAAACTATGGGTGCATATTGCTGTCCGACATGCGAAACCGCATTCGGTGGTGGATGGGTGAAGATGCTAGGGCTACCAAAATACTGCCAAAGATGTGGGCAACATTTAGATTGGACGGAGGCAAACTTATGAACAAAAAAGATATGCGGTCAGCAATATCACAAGCTGAAATGAACCAGTTTGGACTTGCAGCACTATGGCTTCAAGCTCTTTCGATAACCATTGGACTTGCTATATGGACGTCATCTTGGCTGGTGTTTGGGTTATTATTTATCGGATTCGCGATATGTCTCGTACACAAGCCACTAGCAAGAGTGATTTCAGTAATTTTCGCACTATTATGGGGAGTAGCTGGAGTTGGACTTGGATGGATATTCGAATCCACATCTGCAATGATAATGCTAGGAATTATCGGATTTACCATGGGATTAGCACTAAATCTCACTGGGGCAGATGGGGCGCAAGATATCATTAGAAGTGATTGCAGTGACAAATAAAAATCTAACTCAAAGGAGCATGATACACATGGACTTAAATAAATTTGCAAAAGAGGTACATGAAAACGCAATTTCCAAAGGCTGGTGGGAGAAGGCAGTATCGTTCCCGGAAACAATCGCCCTTTGTCATTCTGAATTGTCGGAAGCATTGGAATGTTATCGCAATAACCAAATTGAAGAAATTCCTGTTGAACTTGCTGACTGCATTATCCGCATACTCGATTACTACGCATTTGCCGGGATTGACATCGAAGATGCAATCAAGCGTAAGCATGAACACAACAAAACGAGGCCATACCGACACGGGAATAAATTGTGCTAGATCACATTTATAAAAATAAAAGCCCTGCTATACAATAATGTGCAGGGCTTATCTTAATCTTTCCCGTTACGGTTAGGAATTAGATTTTTGATACCAAAATTATACTATACTGATACGCAAATTTCAACACTATATGCAAAATTCCAAAAATTACATTAATTTTTGTGAAAATATAGAACAAATTAAAGCAATTGAATATTTTAGCACTCACAAAACAAGAGTGCTGATAAACTTATGCGCTTAGCTGTTAATTTTCAAGCAATTTTCCACATAATTTTCAGAAAATTTCCAAAATATTGCAAATTATGACAAAATTATACACATGGAAAACGGTTTCCATAGTTTTGGAAAACGGTTTCCATGGCGAAAGGGGTTGAACAAAACACAAATAAGACCCATAACCAGTATGCGTCTATATCTGTGATTACTCACGAACCTCTATATTATCGCTTGAAATAGAAAAAGCCCCATTACAGCTACGACACTGGAGAGGGGGGCTTTTTGTGGAAATACTATACACTAAAGGAGTTACCTTAATTGTGTTTACATGAGTGCTCCAATGTCGTAATTCGAATATTACACCATATGTTTCGAATTGTCAACCATTAATTTCAAGAATTTTTCAACATTCAGTTTTCGTATTATCGAAACACCATATATGCACGTTATCGCAAAAAATCCAGCAAATTTAATCCATTTTATACACTCGTGATATTTTTATCGAAAATATAATTTCCACGTCAAATTCCGCACGATTTTTGCGATATATGAGTACGTATCAATTTGCATGTGTATTAATTTGCTAAAATTCGTATGGCTTGATATTTATCTGATGTAACATTTTCGCAGATAATTGTTCCGCACATATCACGTTGAATTTGTATCAACATGCAAACTGTCACTGTAGTCTCTACATTTTCATGTTTCCTCATAACTAAAATCCTCCTAAATTAAGTATTAATAAACCAATCCACACATGAAAGACAGGCAAATATCACTTATGTGTTAAATCAATGATGATACAGTTTTGCCATTATGCCTTTGTGCTATTCGTTGTATTGTTTTACCACTGTCATTCATAAGATATGCCTCGCCGCTAAAAGCTTGCGTTAAATGCTCATTGTTTTTTGTGTAAGCGATAGCGGCAACAGCTCCCGCAAAGTAATACTCTTTATCGCTTGATGTAGGTGGCGGCAATATATCCACCTCTTGGATATTATCAATAATTCGCCATGCAGAAAGATTGTCTGTGCTGTCAACTCTACCGTCGCTGTGAGCGCGTCCAGTTTGATACTTCAAAATCATAACGTCTACCTCCGTGGGTTAGTTTTTGTCTTTATATCTGCCTGTCTTTACATGTCTGTGACCGCCTTAAATATTCCTAAACCAATCTTTTTCAACTCCATATTTTGCCATTATGAGTGACCTTGCCATAAACTCGGTTTTTTGGTGCTGTAATATGTGAAATTCGACGTCTTCAAGTCTAATTGATTCCATCCTTGGCATATCAAATACAATGTGTAACAATTCATGTACTAATATGCACTCTTGGCTATACTTTGAGCATCTATTACCTTGCTCTTCTTTTGATGATTGTTCTAGTGTAATTATAGCAGTCTTTATAACTGGTTCGTATTCGATGAGTCCAACTCCACCCTTAACGTGTCCAAATTTAAGTCTTATAATCCAATCATCAAGGAACAGCCGGCATTTCCATTGTTGCAGACACTCTTTAGCCTTCTCGATATTTTCAAATTCAATTATTGGCTCATTGCTACAATTATCTGGTAAATGCTCTAAGCTCTCAGCATTACTAGTGCCCTTTCTCGTGCAAAACTGAAGATAACAACAATCTGGCATTTCTTCTTCCATAACTCCACCAATAATCTCCCATTTGTGCTCACAAGTGTCACACTTAAATTTAATCATATATCCTCCTGACAACCCGCATGTCTTCTATTTACTCCAGTGAATTATATCATAGATATCGTATCAAGTTAATTGTAAATTTATTCCAGTAATCTTCCTAGCGCGAACTTTATGACTATCCTGAATATTAATTTTGGGAAGGATTCGTATATTTTTGGGAAGTTTTTTTATCATTTTGGGAAGGATTATTAAAAAATGGGAAGTATACATATATATATATATATAATAAATAATATAGTAATAATCATATATACAGCTATGTTGTAAAAAAATACTTCCCAACTTCCCAATTTTACGGGTGATGTACTACGCGCGTAAAAAAACATATATATACTTATTTTTTTATTATATATATACTTATGCACCCATGAGTTGGGAAGTTTTAATAAAAAATGCCTACAAACGTTGATATTACGCCATTTTTCGCTTCCCAAAACGTTGGGAAGCGTTGGGAAGTTTTTGGGAAGTTGGCGGAATTACGTTGTTTTTTTTGGGAAGGATTTCGTGTTATTTTGGGAAGTTTTCTTAAAATGTTGCAAATATGTATCCTTTTGGCACAAATGTAACTATTAACTATTTACAGTGGTTTATTTTTATGATATAGTATTAATTGGATGGCAAAAATTATCGAGATGCCATCCAGATGTAAAAATACATTTCAAAACATTTTAATTTAGAGGAGTGGCAAGACAATGAAAAAAGACAACCTTGCTTGGCGTAGTGTCGGAATGAAGCAAGCGACTTGGGACATGCTTGATTCGGCCGCAGAGACAGTTGGAACTTCAACTGCTGAATTGCTGCGTAGCGTAGTCGATTTTATGGGGGATGAACGGGATTTGGTGAAGAATATTGCTGACTTCCGATACAAAAAATCCACTGGACTTGAAATAGAATAAAAATTCTGGGAGGTGTAGTTGTGAATGTGTGGCTTATATAAGAAAAAGAATCTGATTATCTTTCGTTTGACGCAATTGTTGTATGCGCCGAAACTGAAGAGCAAGCGATAACATTGTCGTAAGAGTATCATAAAGGAAACGCGATTAATATTAATAAAATAAAAACAGACAACTACAGAGTTATATTAGCGGACGGTTATTCAGGGGTAAAAATATTAGAGGAGGGCATTTCAAATAGATATTAAAAAATGCGTTAAGCGCATGGACAAAGAAATGTTATTATTATTTTGAGGATGGAGGATATAAAATGGATAGTAAACGGTATATGATGCAGGGAAAGCGATTGGATGGCGGGGGACACGATGGGTCAGTTGCTGGGTTTTTGACAATAACTCACGAGGGTAAATATTACATTAATGCTCCAGAAATAGAGGAATGCTTTAGCATTCTTGAAATTGACCCCTCCACGGTTGAACCTGTTGCGATGAAAGTTTATGTTGCAAATATTATTGGAAATGAAACTGAATTATGCCCTAATTGCAACAAAGTGTTATATGATTTGCTTGAAAGGAATATCTACAATTATTGTCTTAATTGTGGTCAACGACTAGATTGGAGTGTTGGTGATAAATTATAATCGTAATCAGTGTTTGCAGAGTGGAATTGATATTTTCAGAACAACTCGTATGAGTGATTTGGCGTGGTATCTAAAATATAAACCGAATAAGTATTTACAATATATCATAAATTGCAATAGCAGGGTGGTGGAACAATGACAAAAGAATGGACTGGAAATAAAATGAGTACATTTTCCGTAATTGGAAGTTCTGCCCACAGCAAAGAAGAACGTGCTAGTGGCGATTTTTACGAAACTGATCCGTCAGCGATAACGGCATTGTACTTTGCGGATAAATTGCCTAAAAATAAAAGTGTATGGGAATGTGCTTGTGGTAGAGGTGCATTGTCTAAAGAATTAGAGAGATATGGGTGTGATGTAATAAGCACAGATTTGTATGATAGAGGTTTCGGAAAAACAGGTATTGACTTTCTGCAAACAAAGGAATTGCTTGCACCATGTATTTTAACTAATCCACCTTATGTCATAGCGACTGAATTTGTTTCTCATGCACTCAAGTTAGGTGCAGACGAAATATATATGTTTGTTAAATTGCAATTCTTAGAGGGAATAAGGCGATTCAAAGAAATATATAACATAAATCCCCCATGTGAGATATTGCAATTTATTGAACGACAGAGAGTAATAAAGAATGGCAACTATGAAAGATACAAAGAAGCATCGGCAATGGCATTTTGTTGGCTAGTTTGGCGTAAAGATTATATTGGAAAACCGACATTTGATTGGATAACTGCAAAAGGCGGTGAACGCTATGAATGCAGAAACATATAGCTTAAAACAAGCATGTGAACTACTTGGCGTTACGAGGTATTGGATTATGAGGTTTATCTTAACCGGAAAAGTGGTTGCTTAAAAACAGAAGGGGCGCCGGAAGGTATATTGTTGTTCACTTATCGCGTTTTCCAAGGAAATAAAACAGGTGATTGGTCGTCTTACTGAGAAATTCACTATATTATATGACAAGGGCGCAGGGCTTGATGTCATAAATGATATTTATCTTGAAATTCTCAAAGAGAATGACATGACTTTTTTGTTTGACAAATCACTTGTCGAGCGAACAATATATAAGCATTTCATGGGCAATATGGGTCGTGCCAAAATGTGAAAATATTAATATATCAAGAAATGGTGGTAATATTAAATCTAATAAAGCAAAAGGAACAAGATTTGAACATGAGTTTGCCAACATATTAGCAGAATATGGATTTTGGGCGCACGTTTTGGAAAGCAAAAAAAATGGTGCACAGCCTTTTGATGTAATAGCAGTTAAAAATAATATCGCCTATTCGTTTGATTGCAAAGTATGTGAAAGTGACGTGTTTTTATTTAGCAGGATTATGGAAAACCAACACTTGGCATTTTCTAAATTACATGATTGTGGTAGCACAAATACTTATCTGGCTGTAAAATTTGATTCAGATATATATATTGTGCCTTATGTTTCAAGGCAATCAAGTACAAAGCAATTAAGCCTAGACTTAATACAACAGCACTGTAAGGACGTGTATACATGGGTGCAAGCACTGTAAGCATTGGACGGCGCATAGAAATTGAAAATCCATCCAGCGAGTTACTTGATTACGTCAAAAACAATCTGGTTGTCGATAATCCTGATTTCACCAAAAAGCTACGCATGGGATTTTGGCTGGGGAATACGCCTAAACACCTGCACTTATATGAAACAAACGCAAGCAAACTGATTTTACCGTTTGGCGTGTTGCATGATATATGGCACTTGATAAAAGGCTATTCATATACTACACATTTTCCAGAATTGCCCCTAGATATTGAAGCGCAAGTATCTTTGTATGACTATCAAGAAACTGCTGTAAGTGCTATGGTAAAGGCTAAAAATGGTATACTTTTAGCGATGTGCGGAGGGGGAAAAACAAGATGCGGGTTAGCATATATCTCCCAAATAAACCAAAAGGCATTGTGGCTTACTCATACTGGGGATTTATTAACACAGTCCAAAAATTCTGCAATAGCATTAGGATTTGACCCTGCCAAACTAGGCACTATCACAGGCGGCAAAGTAAACATTGGAGAACACATAACTTTTGCTACAGTGCAGACATTATCTAAACTAAATTTACAAGAATACACCGATACATGGTCTGTAGTGATAGTAGATGAGTGCCAGCACCTTTGCGGCACTCCAACAAAAGTAATGCAATTTTACAAATGTGTATCTGCACTAAACGCACGGCATAAATTTGGACTGACTGCCACGTTACACAGGTCAGACGGACTGGAAAAATGTATAACTTCCCTTGTTGGCAATGTGATACATGAAGTGCCGCGTGAAGCCGTTGCCGCTAATCGCGTTTCAGCTGTTATCCAACCTGTTTACACGAATATAAAGCTGCCAGAACTAGCACAAGCAAGCGATGGCACGCTAGATTATACGAAATTAGTAACCGCGCTTTGTGAAGATGAAGCGAGAAACAAGTTAATTGCCAATATGATAGCAAGTGACATTGAGCAAGGGCATAGTGTTCTTGTTCTATCCGATAGAATATTCCACCTTGAAAATCTAATAGAGTTATTACCGTTGAATATTCAAGGCATAGTTGCTAAAGTTGACGGTAAAATGACATCTAAGAAATGCAAAGAAACAAGGCAAGATGTTATGGCGGGAATGCGAACAAGTGAATTAAAAGGATTGTTCGCGTCTTATATGCTTGCGAAGGAGGGACTAGACATTGTAAATCTTGACAGACTATACTTAACCACCCCACATAGTAACTATACTACAATTGTACAATCAGCAGGTCGGATAGAGCGAAAATTCGAAGGTAAAAATGATGCTATTGTTTATGACTTCGTAGATGATTTTGGGTATGCAAGTGGATGTTTTGCAAAGCGAAAAAGGCACTATAAGAAAAATGGAAATGCATTTATTAAAAATATAAGTTATGATGTTGATTGCTGATATAAATTTGCACAACGAGAATTTTCATGGATGTTTTGTTACATTGTGTCTGATCAAATCTAACATTTTAATTGCTGTGAAAGCTGAAATTTAATTTTTAGAAAAATAATATTTTAAGAGGTGTAAATATGAGAGCATTTATAGTAAGTCCCCCATGTCCATCATTCGAGATTAATGATGATTCTGACATTAAGCATTACGGAGGCAATGAATTGGATGCAGAACATTATATCGTTGTTGCTCCCGATGAAAAATCAGCTATTGAATATTTGCTAAGCCTTAAAGATGAAAGTAGTCATCCCTCATCTAGGGTAAAGTATGAAAATTTTAGAGCAACAGAAATATTGTTAGACAGAACACATATTTCTGCAATAATAGCTTATTGTTGTTAGTTCACCAAGGTAAATTTTAACATATAATATATATAGTTTAGGGATGGTTTTAATGAAATTAGATGCCAAATCTTTCACCAAAGAAACTATACTTGAGCGAAATATTTTCGACGAAATACTTAGCATTTATGATGAGGTTGAAAGGGAGTATTTGATTGGAAATCTGAAAGATATTGCTAAGGATTTTGGAGTAAAGTCTAAATTTGATAATTTGCTCAAGGCAGCATTGAAAATGCACAAGCAAACAGTGAAAACATCGCATTATATATTGTCAAATACTGCGGAAAGCATGTTATATCCTGACGCACAAGTTCAACTTGAGCCGAGTCATCCGATATTAAATTGCGGGAAATGGTATCTAGGAATGGACGGAATACGAACACCTGCTCCTCTTGGTGGAACATTTACCGCTTGTCATCATCCGGTCGTTCCGATAAAAAGGCTTGTTAATATTGATACTGATACAGAAAAAATGACGATTGCATTTAACAAAGGAGAAGGCTGGAGTGAAAAAACATTTGACAAGACTATTCTTTCATCAGCAACCCGAATACAAGCACTTTCTGCATATGGAGTATTAGTTTCTTCTGAAAATTCAAAACATCTAGTTAATTTTTTGAATGACATTGAAGCATATAATATTCATTATATACCAAAGCGAATGTCAACATCAAGAATGGGATGGCTTGAAAACTATTCAAGTTTCATGCCATTTGATAACAATGAGATTGTTTTTGACGGAGAGAACTCATTTAAGGATTCATTTGAAAGTATCTCTAGGAATGGAAGTGCTAAAGAGCATTTCGAGCTATTAAAAGAAATAAGAAGTCGCGATAGAATAGAGCCGATATTATGTATTGCGTCTAGCCTTGCGAGTGTGCTTGTTGAGCCGTGTGGCGTTCTTCCATTTATATTTCATTTGTTTGGAGAGGGAGGAAAGGGAAAAACAATTGCAACTATGCTAGCAGCTAGCATGTGGGGAAATCCAAATGAGAGTGGATACATTGCAGACCCAAAATCATCAGCAACTGGATTTGAATCTCTTTTGAATTTCCTGAATAATATGCCGTTTATATGCGATGATCTGTCTAAAATCAAAACTCACTTATCTTCTCAAAAATATGGTGACTATAGTGATTTTATATATTTCCTCTGTGGTGGTACTGGAAAGCGTCGCAGTAATATTAATCTTGGAGTTAACAAAATAATGAGTTGGAAAAATTGCAGTATTACCAATGCTGAAAAGCCAATTACTAGCGAAATATCCAATGGAGGAGAGCTCCTGCGTGTGATTGAAGTGAAGTCAAAAAATGGAATTATTTTTGATGACGGGAAAGGCGGAAAGAAAACAGCGGACAACCTGAGAAAAAACTATGGATTTGTCGGAAAAGAATTTATCAAAATTTTAATTAAAATTGGATGGGATGAGATTAAGCGAATTCAGGCTAGATTTGAAAATGAGTTGGATGATATGGATAAAGAAAAGCAAAAAGAAGGCAAGCAACTAATACCAATGGCTCTAATCTTGACCGCAGAAGAAATATTTTCCAAGTACATCATGAAGGATTGCACTAGGCTTAGAGTTCAAGACTGTTTTAATCTTATTCGCTCGAATAGCGATATGAATGATATGGAAAGGGCATATGAGTTTGTTATTAATGAAGTAGGAATACATCGTCACAAATTTACAAATGACGGATTCGACCATACTGAACGTTGGGGATACTTATACGATTCAAAGGAATTAGGAAGTTGTGTGCTTATTAACCCAAATATATTTAAGAAAATATCTACAGATGGAAATTTTAACAAAAAAATGTTTGTTGAATGGGCGACAGATGAGGGAAAATCACTATCTGACAACGGCAGGACAGACAAGAAGATTTCTTCTGGAAAGATAAATGGACGCTTCGTGATGGTAAAACTCCCATTGAAAGATAATAGTGTAGAGACACCACAAAGTCCATCGGTAAAATCATCGGATCAATTCGAATTTAACCAAGGCACTATTTAGTGTGATTTTAAGCACTTGGTCATTTACAGAATGTAAAAATCTTCCATTGAAAAAATCTTGACATTTTTATACTGGTGGTGTACAATACCACAAGTAGATTGAAAGGTAAACTAATGACAGACCGCTTATTGTGTATGCAAAAACCGTTCCTTGAAGCGTGTATTTACGCTTATTATAGACAACGTGGCACAGACATAGCCGAAAATCAAATTGACAAAATAATAGCCCTTATCCGTGAATCTGGAAATGCTCCAGAGATACTAAGGTCTTATTGCACATAGAGTAAACTTTGAAAAGCCTGATTATTACAGGCTTTTTTTGATGTGTAAAAATATTTTCAAAAAACGCTTGACAGTAGTGTGCACTACTTGTATGATAGGCACATCAAACAACGGGAGGTGATTATATGAGAAATGAATTGAGCGTAAAAATTGCAGACAACATAAATACATGTAATGTGTGTTACAAGAGAAATTATGACGGGGAAGAGTATACTATTTATGAGTTGCGCCTTGGCGTTATGATAAGTCGCCTCTGCAAAGATTGCATTGAAACGCTGGTTGGTAAAATTGTGATGGAGGTTTGAAGGTGATACAGTTAAAGAGTTTAGACTTGTGTGTTTAGAAAATATAATTGTACTGAAGTGAGGCATATAATGTTGCAAGAAAAACCAATAAAAAAGCAACAAAAGTACCGTAAAAAAGTGTACCGCATAATGTTCCAGTTGAGTATTCCTGATACAGAGAAAGCAAAATTATCGGGGTTTCAAACTGAAAAAGAAGCTCAAGATTTTGCTAGAAAATTATTTTTAGAAAAATTACAGAAAGGTGAAAGATTATGACAAAATCAAAAATTGATTGGTGCGATATGGTTTTTAATCCCATCGTAATAGAAAGGATTATCGACGATGATACCCAAACAGGAAATTGCAGAAATTAGGGCGCTGTGCGAATTGGCTACACCCGCACCGTGGGAATATTATGGATACGGGGTATTAATTCTGGCCGGCAATATGAGGATTGCCGATATCAGAGGTTGGGGACATTTAACCGGAAAAGGTACAGGTGGGCTTGGCTTATCGGATGATGAGGCGATTGCAGTGCAGACAGCCAACGGTGAACTCATTGCAAAGGCGCGGGAGTTAATGCCTAGATTACTTGGCGCACTGGAAGCCGAAACAAAACGAGCCAATGACCATGAAAAGGTATTGGATTCGCTACATGACCCATCTTGCGAAATTGACGATGATAAAGTGCTGATTTATGTGCCGGAATCAAAAGTCATCGAAATGCAGGCAGAGGAATTGAAAGGGGTTACTGCTGACCGTGACTATTGGAAAGCTAAGGCAGAAGCGTTGGAAAATGCAATGCGCGGCACCTGTAAATATTGCATCAATGTTGAAGGTGAAAGGCTTTCGTGCTCTATATATTGCACAGGTGAAGGCTGGCGATTCGACCAATACCGCTTTATGGGGAAGGAGGATAAAAATGCTTGAAAATACAACCGTGAAGTTAGCCTTAGAAGATTTTGACGAGCTAAGATCGGCGCATAAATACCATGAACAACTAAAAAGAGATATCAGAGATTGTTTTGATTATTCATGTGAAGCCGCGCCGCATCCATCAGAGTGCGAAATATGTGAGCACGCAGCGCTTAGAAGTGCTTACCCAAACCACCGAGAACAGAACGAGCGGCATACCGATTTATTTATATATTGCAAAAGTTGTGATGCTTTTAACAACCATAGTGAATTTATCGAAAAGATAACGGTAAACATTGACCGCCTTATTGAAACCACAAAGATATATGCCTTATACGGCAGGGATATTGAAGTTGACCTTGACGAAGTGCATATGGTGTTAAACAGTAAGGCTCATGCAGAAAAATATCATGGCGATTAACCAAGCTCAGAACCACCGGACGGTAAACAACCATGAAAAAACCAAAACCAAAATTCACAGAAATTCCAAATAACCCGCGGGAAATTTCCAAGGGGGACAAAGTATGCGGCAACTGCAAATGGCAGTCAAATTGTACCTTTGAAAAAACGCTGAAATGTTTTAACACGAACAGTCCGCTATGGTGGGAATACACCAATGTTGGTGATAGTTGTGCTGGATGGTGCGGTGTTGAAAATGGAATCTTGAAGGAGGATGACGATGGATAAAGTCGGAAAATTTTTTATAGGTGCTTTAGTTACATTGGGTGCGCTTATAACAACAGGTTACGCAAAGATGTTGCTGTGGAATTGGTTTATAGCACCCATTGGCTTCATTGAGATAAATTTCTTATGGGCTATTGGCATAGGCCTTGCAATAACAGCATTTAAGGGTGTTAACGATTCAAAAAGAGATTACGGAAAAGATGAGTTTCTTGGATACTGCGTCACATCTATATCAGCAATTCTATGGATATGGGTCTTAGTTGCAATCGGCGCGATTGTCCGCACTGTCAGCAGGAGTTTGAAACATAGTGGCAACTCTAGAAGTCAATTGGTGTGGATATGATGCTGCAAAGTATGCCTGTGAAAATTTCCACTACAGTAAATCCGTTCCCGCGGGCAAGTTAGTTAAAATTGGCGCATGGGAAGATGGTAAATTTATCGGCGCGGTGTTATTTGGGCGCGGGGCAAACAAAAGTATCGGTTCACCTTATGGGCTTTCACAAACCGAGTGCTGCGAATTGGTTCGGGTGGCACTCACCAAGCATGTATCTTTTGTGTCGGAGATTTTAAGCAAAGCAATAAAGCTGCTGCGGCAAGCCAGCCCTGGACTAAGGCTGATCGTTTCCTATGCAGATATCGAGCAAAACCACGCATAAGTATCTCGCATTGGTCAGCAACTCTCTGTTGGCGCGATGATAGCTGTATACTATTTCGTGCTTCCAAAAATGCTTCACAAATATCAACTAAAACAGTTGCTTCATATCCGCTAATTTTTTGATTGCCTTTATAACACTCTATGGGAGCAAATTCCGCCCGCATTTTTTCCTTGTAAATAAAGGGTTCTAGCGTTTTTTGGCTAAGTATTTCGCCCAGTCTTGACCCGCCATCAGAACGTCCTTCTGTCAATGCCAATGAACGCTGCATTCCATGACCAGACAAAACTCGTGTACCATCTTCTAAAACATAACACGATATGCGACTATCACCTAATACGATTTCACTTTCATGTGTTATTTGCCTTTGATTATCCATGCACTAACCCCCTGTAAGTAGTCCTAACTGCCATATTTTCAAGCAAGCGGTTAATTCTACTTGCTTCTGTCATTTCCCGTGTATTATACCTGAAAACAAACTCATCAACATAATTTTGCAAGTGCTTTCTTGATACAAAGTGATAGATTCCAACAATACCACGCTTTAGCAAAGACCAAAAGCCTTCAAGTGTGTTGGTATGTGCATCGCCGTTTACATATTCGCCTTGCCCATGGTTTACCATAGCATGGTTATACAGTTTCGCAACACCATTATAGCCAACCCATTCATCGGTAAATAGGCTTGCGGATTTTTTTACACAACCAATGATTTCTTTGGTTAAAGTCTTTTTCTTGACAGCATCCACTTTCCGGGCATTCAATTTACCGCCACGTTCAATCATTCCGACTACAGGTGTTTTATCTTTAGAGCTGCGACCTTGTGAACCTTCAACTTTCTTGTTCTTATGGCGATTTTTGTTCTTGCCACCAACGTATGTTTCGTCAACTTCTACATCATTGTCTAAGTCGTTGTTGTTTTCAATGTCAAAACACTTTCTAATGCGTTGCAGCATAAACCAAGCTGTTTTTTGAGTGACAGCCAAATCCCTTGCTAATTGCATGGATGATATACCTTTCTTGTGTGAGGTAACAAGCCATATAGCCAAGAACCACTTTTGCAACTCAATTTTGGTGTTGTCAAAAAGCGTACCGGTTCGCACGTTAAAATACTTGCCTGTGTTCTTACACTTGAATTTTCCGCCTTTGCATTTATACACTTTAGATGTTGCATCAAATGGACTAACGACATAGCCATTCCAACGCAATTCTTCCAGATGATTTATACATGACTGTTCATCTGGAAACGATTGTAATAATTCAAGTATGGAGTTGAAATCTTTGTTAATCATGGCGTTTAATCCTTTCAAAAACTTATACCATGATTATACACTATGTAAATACACCATGTCAAGAATACATTGTGTAAAATTGTATATAGATGCCTATGCGAATTGTACGACAATAACCCCAATAATATTTTGAGTAAGTGTTGGGATTATGCTTGACAAAATCTTAAAACACATCTATACTACTACTACTACTACTACTATGGAGGTGCAAATGATAAGTATTGTTAGATTGCTCAAAGAAACAGGGGCAACAAGAACAGCTGTTACAGGGGCAACAAAAAAAGCTGTTGTTAGATTGCTCAAAGAAACAGGGGCAACAAGAACAGCACTGGCCCAGCATATGGGGGTTTCATACAGGGCAACACAACAATGGGCTGATGGTCTGTCTATACCACGCCAAGACAGGGCAATGGTTATTGATTCTATGTTGCAAGGTGTTTATATTTTTGATAATGGCGTATTCATCAAAATGCGCAAATACAAAAGCATTCACCACTTGCCATTGGAAACAATCCTAATCTGGCTAAAAGACAGCGATTCAGATGTGCGCTCTGCGGCAATGAAAGCCTGTGAAGGTCGTACCGATATTA